>Ga0214473_10004179_pt1 | contig 17386 bp, 16 predicted proteins | sample RVTome_7_FD_203509 | JGI IMG/M metagenome (GOLD analysis project Ga0214473, IMG submission 203509) | Soil microbial communities from uranium-contaminated site in the Upper Colorado River Basin, Wyoming, United States - RVT98D197 | ecosystem: Environmental > Terrestrial > Soil > Contaminated >... | reverse complement strand
CGAAGGACTTGTGCAGATCGTCGATCTCGATGATCGGCGATCCCTTGGGTCTGGAGATGGAAGGTGAGGACGCTGACGATATTTGCTGCATGAATTCCAGCAAATCAGACTTGCTGCAGATAGCAAGGGGATTTGCGGGAACTGAGCCTGGAGCGCGGCGTTTTGCCAGCGGAGCCTTGTCCGGCAAGGGACACGGCAGCAAACAAATCGAGGAGATCAGCGATGAATTGGAACCAAGTGGAAGGGAATTGGGAGCAGTTCAAAGGCAAGGTGCAGGCCCAGTGGGGCAAGCTCACCGGCGATGACCTCGAGATGATCAAGGGCCATCGCAAGCAACTGGCCGGCAAGCTCCAGGAGCGCTACGGTAAGGCTGAAGAAGAAGTCGAAAAAGAGGTCGACGAGTGGCTCAATCGCATGCACTGATTGCCCAGTGAACTACGGTTTTGCGCCCCGCTTCGGCGGGGGCTTTTTGCGGATGGGCATTCCAAAATAGTAAGGCGGCCCCTGTTGGGAGCCGCCTTCATCCCGGCGTCAGCCGACAAGGCTGGGCTCGGAACGTGTGCTTCGACACAGGCTCGCCGGATCAACCCGGCGACGAGTGAAACCGCCAAAAGCCAAGAAACCCAGGAAGCGACGAGCGCAGGCGCCAAAGGTTCCGGTCACGATTTGTCGATCGCGGTCAGGCGGCAGCGCGGGAGCCTTCGTTGAAGAACAGAGCTTGGCTGATCAGCGCTTTCACCATGTCCGGGTTGAACGGCTTGGTGACGAGGAATGTGGGCTCGGGCCGCTCGCCGGTTAGCAGGCGCTCGGGAAAAGCAGTGATGAAGATCACCGGGATCGGATGGTCGTTGAGGATGTCGTTGACTGCGTCGATACCGGAACTGCCGTCTGCCAGCTGGATGTCGGCGAGGATCATCTTGGGCATGGTCTTGTGGTAGAGCGAAACCGCTTCCTTATGGGTGCGGGCGACCGAAACCACCCGGTGGCCGAGGCTCTCGACCAACTGCTCGATGTCCATGGCGATCAGCGGCTCGTCCTCGATGATCATGATTTCGGTGGCCACCTGGCGCGAGATCTCGGTCGCGGCCTCGTCGAGCAGTTGCGCGAATTCTTCCCGCGTCACGTCCAGTATCTCGGCGCCCTGCTCGTTGGTGAACCCTTCCACCGCCACCAGTAGGAAAGCCTGTCGGGTCTTTGGGGAAAGACTGGCCAGATTCGAGGCTGCGCGCTGTTCCCACGCAAAGCTCGAAGTTGGCTCGGGGACCTGCACCCCCGCAGAAGTGAAGAGGCGGGAAAACAGCCTGTAGAGGGAGATCCGGTCGTTCGAGGCCTCCGGGAAGATGGTCACGTCGGCGATCAGCGCTTCGAGGGTGGCTGCGACATACGCGTCGCCCGAGGTCTGCGAACCGGTTGCCGCGCGCGAAAAGCGGCGCAAATACGGAAGATGCGGGGCGATCCGCATGGACAAAGTCATGAAATGTTACTCCCTGTGACGCTCTTTTTTTGGGCAGCTTACCAGCCTGTTAAACGGCACCCACGAAAAAAAGTTCCCCGGCGCTGGAACGATATTTCCTTTGGATACATTATCGGTTGCATAGCAGAGTAAGGGCCAGATGCCTTGGACTTCGGGCCGGCCCATGCGAGACAAAACAAAGATGAATGATATGAGCAAACCGCGCCCCAGGCGAATGGACGACGGACTGGGGCCGACATCTGACATCGGGGCGAAACTCCGCGCTCTGTACGGCGCGGTTCAGGACGAGGGCATTCCGGAAAAGCTGCTCGATCTTTTGGAGAAGCTTGACCAGGCCGAGCAAAAGTCCAGCGCTGCCGCCGGCAAAGGCGAGTGACCAGATGGCCACGGAAGCACCGTCCTTCAAGCGGGAACTGCTCGCTACGCTGCCGAGCCTGCGGGCGTTTGCCGTTTCACTTTCGGGCAAGCACGACAAGGCCGATGACCTGGTCCAGGACACGGTCATGAAGGCCTGGGCAAAGCAGTCGAGCTTCGAGATGGGCACCAACATCAAGGCCTGGTTGTTCACGATCCTCCGCAACGAGTTCTACAGCCAGATGCGCAAGCGCGGTCGCGAAGTCCAGGATACGGACGGCGCCTTCACCGAGCGTTTGGCGGTGCATCCCTCACAATATGGAGTGATGGATCTCGCCGACTTCAAGAGGGCGCTCGACGTGCTTCCCGATGACCAGCGCGAGGCCATTATCCTGATCGGCGCCTCGGGCTTCTCCTACGAGGAGGCAGCGGAAATCTGCAAGTGTGCCGTCGGCACGATGAAAAGCAGGGTCAGCCGCGCGCGGACCCGCCTGCAGGACATGCTGCAGATCTCTGGGGAGGCCGATTTTGGACCCGACGCGGTCTCCACCCAGGTAGCGACGCAACCCTGACGGGCGCCCTGGGTAGGACCTTCAGGCCTCAAATAAGCCATCGATCAACTATACCCTCGCGCGGCGTCTTCAGAGAGACTGGTCCGGGCGGCGGATCGTGTCTGGTTTTCCACAAATCCGAAAAAGACGGACGACGCTGATGACCGATGCCATGAGCGAACTCGGTCTGTACTCAGTAGAGAAAAGGCAGACTTGGCGCCTACTGGCTATCGTTGTCTCCCTGGTGCTGATCGTTGGCGCCGCTGGCTCCGCCTTGTTCCTGGTGCGCGGCGCCGACACGCAAATCACCGATGTGGTCAAGACCTTCGAGGTACGCCGTCAGGCCCGCGACCTGATCCTGGCACTGGTGGACGCCGAGACGGGCCAGCGCGGCTACCTCCTGACTCAGGACGATCAATATCTCGATCCCTATCAGGACGCGGTCGCTACCATCAACAGTACCTATCAGAACCTGATGAAGATGGTCGCCGACGCGCCCGGGCAGAAGCTTCGGTTGGATGCCATCGCCGAGCAGATCGAGCAGAAGCAGGCGGAGATGGCGATGACAATCACTCTCGCCTCGACCGGAAGACTGGCGGACGCGCTCGCTATCCTGCGCTCGGACACCGGCCAGTCGCTGATGGCGACACTTCGGTCCGCGATTCGGGCATTCATCTCCGAAGAAGACGCCAAGCTCATCGAACGCAATGCCCAGGTCGAGACCACTCGTCAGTTGCTGGTCGCCGCGATCCTAGCGGCCTTGGCGGGCGCCGCAACGCTGACCTATGCGCTCTTCACCCGCACCCAGCGGCAGGTGACCGCGCTGGCGCGCAAGCAAAGCGCCCTGTTGCTGCAGAATGAGGAACTCGAGGAGCATGTTCGAGAGCGCACCGCTGAGGCCGAAGAGGCGCGGGCGCATGCTGAGCGCGAGCGCGCCCGGGTAGAGGCGCTGCTGCAGGACACCAACCACCGGATCGGCAATTCGCTGGCCACGGTTTCGTCGCTTCTGGGCCTGCAGCTGTCGCGCACGCGTTCGCACGAGGTGCGCACGGCTCTGGAAGCGGCGCAGAGCCGGGTACACGCTATCGCCTCGGCGCATCGGCGGCTGCGGCTGGGCGACGACCTCGAGACCACCGACGCCTCCGAATTCCTCGAGGCGGTGATCGACGACCTGCGCAAGACGCAGCCGACCGATCGGCAGGTGACTTTCGTGACCGATTTCGACCCGCTGATAATCAATGCGCGTGACGCGACGACCCTGGGCATCGTCCTTGGGGAACTCCTGACCAACGCGGTCAAACACGCCTTTCCCGGCAATCGTCCGGGTCGGATCTGGGCCCGCCTCAAGGTGAGCGCGGACGGGGTTGCCACTCTGGTCGTCGAGGATGACGGCCGCGGCCTGCCAGACGATACGGCGCAATTGGAGAGCGGACTTGGGTCGATGATCATCCGGCAACTGGCCCGCCAGTTCGGTGGCGAACCGAGTTTTGGCGCGCGCGACGGCGGTGGAGCGATCGTTTCGGTCGCCTTGCCCTCGCTAGGCAAAACCGCACCAACGGCATAGCCTTCTCGCCAAACGGCACCCCGGCCAGGGGAACTTGCTCAGGCGTTCGCCGTTTTCATGTTTTTCGCGGCACGGGAGAGGCAATGCACTTCATCGGCGTTTTCAATGAGGACGGAGGAAAGTTCCGGACCATGGACCTCGGCATCTTCGCCGTTCGCGTCCAGGAGATCATGGCCGAGCACGGACATACCGTGGAAATCCGCATCGTCGCCGGCAAGGACCTGATCCCCGAATTGGTTCGTGCCGCCGAAGACCCCGCGTCGCAGGCCCTGCTTGCCGGTGGCGGCGACGGCACCATCTCGGCTGCGGCCGAGGTTTGCTTTCGGACTGGTATGCCGCTTGCCGTCGTTCCCGCCGGCACGATGAACCTCTTTGCACGCTCGCTCAAACTCCCCCTCAACCTCGAGGAGGCGGTCAAGGCGCTAGCTGCGGGCAGGCTGATGGGGGTGGACATCGCTACTGCGAACGGCACGCCCTTCGTGCACCAGTATTCGGTCGGCATCCACACCCGACTGGTGCGCATCCGCGAGAGCATGAAATATCGTAGCCACCTGGGCAAGATGCTGGCTAGCCTTCGCGCCATTGCTCTTGCGGTCTACCGGCCGCCCATATTCGACGCTGAGATCCGCACTTCGCGGGGAGTCGACACCCGCAAGGCGTCAGGCATCACCGTCTCCAACAACCTGCTTGCCGAGGGGCACATTCCTCATGCCGATCGCATTGATCGCGGCGTGCTCGGGGTCTATGTCGTCGATCCCATGCCGGCGTCCGAACTCCTCAAGCTGTGCGCGCAGGTACTGCTGGGCACCTGGAAGGGCCATCCCCTGGTTTCGGAAAAAGAGGTAACGTTCGTCAGCCTGCGCTTCCCCAGGCGCAAGTCTTCTGCGCAGGCGCTGATGGACGGCGAACTTATTGCCCTCGAGCCGCGGGTGGACATCCAGATTCACCCCCGGGCGCTCAACGTCATTGCGCCGCTGGCCCAACCGGCAGTCGCTGCTGCCTAGCAGAAGGACCTCGCTGTCGGGACGGGCCAGGGCCCTGCATCTGAAACTCGTTCTACAGGCTGGCCGCGCCGCCTTCGACAGGCCGCTGGCCGAGTTTGCGCAGGGCCATTTCGATGGCGTGCAGATTCTCCCCATCGTCACCGTCAACAGGGGTCATACCCTCGGTGGCACTGCGTTCCTTGGAAAGCGAATCTGCTTCCATCTCGCGAAGGACATGGATCTTTTCGTCCGTCGCCATGCGGTCGTCCTTAAGGATAGTCACGATCCGCCGCTTCATATCAGTCATGGCAAATCCTCGTCGTTTGGTGCCTTTCGCCGAGTGGCAGCGCCGCTTCACCCGGCATTCGGCCACAGCGGCAAGATCGGAACGTGGGGGGAACCAAATTGGTTCCGCTGGCGTTCGCCTGTCTAGGCGGGCGCCACCACATACTGCACCGCTACATATTTGGATCTGCGTCAGGAATAACGTGGCAAACAAATCAGAGTCACCCCCCGCCGCGGTGCGGGCGTGTGTCATCAATACGGCTCGCCGCGACGTTCTCGCCGCGCTCAACGTGCTGGACTCGGAAGACGACGCGGACTTTGACCGGCTAGTGCGCCTTGCGGCGAGCATCTTTGACACGCCTATCGCGGCGATTTCGCTGATCGATGCCGAGCGGCAATGGTTCAAGTCCTGCTACGGGCTGAAATTCCGGCAGACGCCAGTCGAATGGTCATTCAGCGCGCATGTGATCGCCGACAGGCGGCACCCCTGCATGACAGTCAGCGATGCGGCCGCCGACACGCGTTTCGCCAGTAACCCGCTAGTGACCGGCGACCCCGGAATTCGATTCTATGCCGGTGCGCCTATCACCGTACAGGGCCAGCGCCTGGGGGCTCTTGCGGTTGCGGGTCCGACGCCGCGCCGGCACATCGATCAGGCCCGGCTGGACCAGCTGGTGGCGCTTGCCAATACTGCCGCCGCGCTGTTCGAACTCAAGGACGAGGCGAGGGTCCGCGCCCGCACCGCCGCCGAACTCATCAAGGAGGAGTGGAGACACGCGCTGACGCTGGAGGCGGGCAAGGTCGGCAGCTGGGTGTGGGACATTCGCACCGGGGAAGTCGTTGCAAATGACATCCTGCTGCGAATGTTCGGCATTGACCCAACCAACCCAGTGACGGTGGATGACATCTTCGGCGCGATAAATCCGGGGGACCGCCCCGAGGTCGACGCTGCCCTCGACGCGACCTTCGAGGATGGCGTGGACTACGTCAGCGAATTCCGGGTGAATTCCGGGCGCTGGCTTATCGGCCGTGGCCGGGTCTACCAGCGTGACGCCGCTGGCAAGCCGCTGGTGATGATGGGCGTCAGCATCGACATTACCGATGCGCGTGAATCTGCCGACCATACGAGGTACCTGCTGCGTGAGCTTAACCACCGGGTCAAGAATACGCTGGCGATGATCCAATCGCTGGCCCGTCAGACATTGCGCCGCACCCCGGACCCGCAGCGCTTCATCGACGCATTTTCGGGCCGGCTGCGTACCTTGTCGGATGCCCACGCGCTGCTCTCGGACCGCGACTGGTCGGGGATTGGCCTGCACGAACTGATCGATTCGCAGGTCGGGCCCTATCTGCTTGCGGATGTGGCCCAGCTCGTAGTCGAAGGCGAGGATGTGCGATTGCCACCCGATCACGCGCTGGGGCTTGGCCTGATCCTGCATGAGCTCTCGTCCAACGCGGTCAAGTTTGGCGCCCTGTCAACGGCTCGCGGACAGGTGAGGATCTCCTGGGTCCTGGAGGGGGCGATGCAGGAGCGGATCAGGTTGTTCTGGACGGAGAGCGATGGCCCCCCGGTCACGCCACCGGTAGAGCCGGGTCTCGGCACGCGCCTGATCCAGCGCAGCCTGGACAAGATCGTAGATAGCCAGGTGACACTGGATTTTTCCCGAACCGGGGTTGAAGCTCAGATCGCTTTTCCGCTTGCCTAGTGCGGATCGCGGCCGGTGCGTTCGCCCGGCTTAGAAAGGAAGTAGAGTGCTGCGAGCGCCCCCCCGAGCGGCAGGCCGATGCTTCTCATCAGCGGCGATTTCATCACCATGGGCAAGGCAGTCACTGCTGCGGTGGTCACCAGCGCGGTCGTCTCCGCGGCACGGCGCCGCTGAGCTTCGCGGCGGCCGGCGATGTCGTCGATGATGCGGATGATTACGTAGATAGCGAGCGCCACCAGCAGCGAGAATCCGGCGATCGCGAGGGGCGCCCAGATCGGGCCGATCCAGGCGACGAGCGCGGTGTGAGCGGCGACCAGAAGAAAAGCGAGGCCGATCAGTCCGAACAGTCCGATTGCGCCCCAGGCGATGGCGTTCTTCCTGAAGTTCTCGATCAGCTCGTCGACTTCGATCCCCAGAATCGACGCAAGGGGGAGAAGCAGGTGCATCGCCCTACCTGCTAGCGCGAGATGACTGCGAGGAGGAAGCCCAGCGCGATCGCTCCTGCCACGGCAGTCAGCGGTTTCTCCCGGATTGTGTCCTTGATCTGTTTTTCCATGTGGCCGAACTCGTCGGTCACTTCCTCCACTGCGTGCTGGCCGGCGCGAACGAATTGACGCGCCTCGCGCTTCGCCAGGCCGCGCGCATCGGAGACTCTCTCCTCGGCCAGGCCCGCTATGCTCGCGGCGATCGCCTTGAGGTCTTCCTGCAGGCGAGCGATCTGCTCTTCCAGCTTCTCGTCATCGGCGTGCGATCGGCTGTTGCGCGCGGCACGGCCACCGTTTCCCGAACTGACGGCCTTGCGTTGGCGGGTAGGGGCCATGTCGGATGTCGCTGCCATTCTCGAACTCCCAGTTGAGCTTGACCAACAACGTGTTGCCAGCCATGACAGTTCCAATATCGCGCCTGATGCCGCGAGTACTTTTGCGCTGGATCAAAAGGAGCACTCCGGTCCGCGAACGAACCGGAGTGACAGTGGCAGGCCAGAAAGGGGGCGACCTTCGGCCCGCTCGAGCGGTGCCGGCGCGAGGCGCCTGGCAGCGCCCCGGCTCTAGATCGCGCGCATCAACACCAGGATGATCACGATCACGAGCACGACTCCGAGAATGCCGGATGGATACACTCCCCAGGAGCGGGAGTAGGGCCAGGCCGGCACGGCGCCGATCAGCAGCAGAATGAGCAGGATGATGAGAATGGTACCAAGGGTCATGGCGACTTCTCCTTCGTGACGCGGCGGGTTCGCCTAAAACACGGCCAGCAGCAAAGTGATTGCAACAGCAACGATGCCGGCCACAAGCGCAACCTCAGCCAATAGGCTGCGGTAGTGGGTCCTTCCGCCGTCCTCCTCGGGAATCCAGGCCATTGCGGCCCGGCCGGCGCTTTCCAGCTTCGAGATCTCGGTTCGGTTCATTTCCGAGGACCTTGTTGATTGTCTCGTGCGCAATTGCGCTGGCAGAACAACGGCACTAGCCCGAATTTGGTTCCAGGCGTCGGTATGGGTCATTCGACGCGGACGACGTCGACCGACTGCTTGGTTTCGTGGGTCCCGCTGGTGCGCAGCACGCCCACGATGGGGGAGATGTCGGCGTAATCGCGGCCATGCCCGATGGTGATGTGGTCCGGGCCGGCGATCATGGCGTTGGTGGGGTCGAATTCGACCCAGCCGGTATGCTGGCCGCACCAGACCCGCACCCAGGCATGCATGGCATCGGCGCCCTCAAGCCGTGGCTTGCCTTTCGGCGGAATGGTGCGGAGGAACCCGCTGACATAGCCGGCGGGAATCCCCACGCCCCGCAGCCCGGCAATCATCACATGCACGAAGTCCTGGCATACGCCGCGCTTCAAGTTGAAGGCTTCCAGCGGGGAAGTGTCGACCTTGGTCGCCTTCTTGTCATAGGCGAAATCATGGTGGATCGAGAGGCAGAAATCGAGCGCCGCCGCCTGTACGGAAGCGGTGCGATCCACGCTCTCCTGCGCATAGCGGGTGATGGCCTGGTTCAGATGAACGCGCGGCGACGAACTCAAAAAATGGTGCGGCGCGTCCGGGGCCAACGACCAGAGCCCAGCAATCTCCGCCTCGAGGCCGGGCAGGGTGGGCGAGAAATCGGCGGGCTTTTCGAGATCCTCAACACTGACACGCGCAGAAAGCCGCACGTCCAGGTGGTCGTGATTGTCCTTGTAGGCAATCGACGTGATCAGATTGCCGAAAAAATCCGAATAGGTGGCCTCGCGCTCAGGCTTGGGATCGAAGGACAGGGAGGCGGCGATCACCCGCTGCACCCCGGGGATGGAAATGGGGGTCACCCGCACATGGTGACGATCGCCGTGCACCCAGCCTTCGTAATCGTAGTGCAGCTCGAGCCGGACGTCATAGAGCATGGTGTTCCGCCCTACACAAAATAGGCGTGCGCAATGAGATCGGCCAGCCGGCCGATCTCGAGGCCAAGCCGACTCAGGTCCTTGGTGCTCACCGCCTCAGGCTCGGCGACCCGCAGTTCGGTCTGCAATTCGAGTGCCGCCTTGGCAGCCGGAGAAAGCAGCCCGTCCTCGATGCCGCCGGGCAGCTTTTCAAGCTGCTCGCGCAGTTCGGACACCTGGAACAGGACCGAGCGCGGGTTGAGGGGGTCGAGGACCAGCAGGTCGATATAGGAGTTGATGCCGGCGCTCACCGAGTAGCGGCGGCGATGCGTCATGACGCTGTCGCCGATCTCGAGCAGCATTTCGAGCGTGCCTTCGGGCGCGTCCTTGCGGGTGAACCAGCCCACGATCCCGGCGATCTGGATGCCGCGCTCGAGCCGTCGCCCGATCTCGAGGAAGCGCCAACCGGCGAAGCGGTACATGTTTTCGTGCACGAGGCCCGAAAAGCCCGCGAGCTTGCGCAGCAAGACCGTCATCGAACGGGTGGCGTCGTCGCCCGGCTGCACCCGCGTGGCAAAGGCGCGCGCAGTCTTGCGCAAGTCGGCCAGTGCCAGCCAGCCGTCCGGGGAGAAGCGGTCGCGGATTTGTCCGGCGCTCCGCGTCGCGCTCTCGATCGCTGCGACAAGCCCGGGTGGCATGGCCTCGCGTGCGTCGACGCCGATGGTGTCGAGATAGGTGCGTGTATCCTTAAGGATCGGCAGGTCGGGATTGGAAACCTCGGCAAGCCGCGCATTGTAGGCCCGCAGGATGCGTACAGTCGCCTCGCACCGCTCGGCATAACGGCCGAGCCAGATCAGGTTGTCGGCGGCGCGGCTCGGCAACATGCCGGCGGCGTTGCGGACGAGCTTTTCGCCTGCCTGGGGCAGCAGCGACACCCGCTCCACCGGCTTTTCGCTCACCACCCACACATCTGCCGCCTGGCCGCCACGCTGCATGGCTATGGCGGTCGTGTCGCGGGTCGAGCCGACGCGGGCGAAGCCACCGGGCATGATCATCCAGCCCTTTTCGGTGCGCGCCGCGTAGACGCGTAGCGTGATCGGGCGCGGTTCGAGCCGGCCGTTGACGTGCACGGGCGCGGTAGAGAGCGTCACCGGCTCCTGGCCGACGAAGTTCTCGCCCTCGTTGGCCAGCCGCTCGAGCAGCGACGCCCTGGGCGCATCGTCGAGCGTCGCCCCCAGAACGGTCGACTGGTGGTCGTCGATGGCAAGGCCAGTGGCGAAGGCCGGGCCGATCATCATGGCGCCGAAATTGTCGGTGACGTGCTGGCGTTCCTTGTCCTGGCCGCACCACCAGGTGGCAATGGTCGGCAATTCGAGCGGGCCGCCCATCAGCGCACGGCTCAATCGCGGCAGGAAGGCGGAGAGCGCCCGGGTCTCGAGGATCCCCGAGCCCAGCGCATTGACCATCGAGATGGTGCCTTCGCGCAGGGCCTCGGTCATGCCGGGCGTGCCGATGCGGCTGTCGTAGCGCAGTTCCAGCGGGTCGGTGAATGAGGCATCCATGCGTCGCCACAGGACGCTCACCGGTTTGAGCCCGGCGACGGTGCGCACCATCACCTCGCCGTTCTGGATGACGAGGTCCTCGCCTTCGAGCAGCATGAAGCCGAGGTAGCGGGCGATGTAGGCGTGCTCGAAATAGGTCTCGTTGTGCTGGCCGGGCGTCAGGATGCCGACGCGGCCGTCCCCGGCGCGCGCCTGGGCGTTGAGCGCATCTCGGAAGGAGCGGAAGAACCCAGCCAGCCGGTGGACGTGCATCTTGGCGTAGATGTCGGAAAGCGCGCGGGTGGTGGCCACCCGGTTTTCAAGCGCGAAGCCTGCGCCGGATGGCGCCTGGGTGCGGTCGCCCAACACCCACCAGCCGCCATCAGGCCCGCGGCCGAGTTCGAAGGCGCAGAAATGCAGGAAATGCCCGCTCATCGGCTTGATGCCGACCATGGGCCGCAGGAACTCGGCGTTGCGGGCGATCAGCTCGGGCGGCAGCAGACCGCGGCTCACCAGCGTGTTGTCGCCATAGATGTCGGCGACGATCTGCTCGAGCAGTTCGGCGCGCTGCACCAGGCCGTGGGTGATGTGCTGCCACTCGCCGTCGTCGATGATCAGCGGCACATGGGCCAGCGGCCAGGCGCGTTCCTTGCCCTCGGCGCCGTCATACTTACGGTAGAACACACCTGCGTCGCGCAGGTATTGGTCGGCGCGTTCGAAGCGGGCGGCCAGCTCGTCCCTGCCCAGATCGTCGAGCGCCGAAATAAGCGTCGCCCAGCCCCGCCGGATCGCTCCGCTGGCGTCGATCATCTCGTCGGGTACCCCCGGCAGGAGCTTGTAGTCGGCGATCAGACCGGGAGACCCCTGCTTCCTGGCCGATGGACGCTGATTCCGCTTTTCCATGGGCTAATAGCGCTAGCGTCTACAATTTGAATGGCAAGGTTTTTTTCGTCGCGTCCCTAATCTTGTAAGGGTGCGGCAGCGCGGATGCCATCCTCACATCGTCGGCCGCCGCAGATCCAGCGTCAGCGGAAACTCCTCTGAAACTGTCTCTGCCACCGGGTTGAACCCGCCCGGCGTGTGGCCTGCCGGCAGGAACCGGGCCAGTCGGCGCGCCTCGGCCTCGTTGCCGTTGACGGGGAAAGTCTCGTAGCTGCGGCCGCCGGGATGGGCGACGTGATAGACGCAGCCGCCGATCGAACGCGCCGACCACTTGTCATAGATGTCGAAGACCAGCGGCGCATTGACGGGCAGCCGCGGATGGAGGCCCGAGGCCGGCTGCCAGGCCTTGTAGCGCACTCCGGCAGCGACGACGCCGGCTTCCCCCGTGCCCCGAAGCGGCACCAGCCGCTGGTTGCAGGTCACCGCGTAGCGCTCGGGATTTGCCCCTTCGAGCTTCACCTGCAGCCGTTCGACCGATGAATCGACGAAGCGTACCGTACCGCCGATGGCGCCCTGTTCGCCCATCACGTGCCAAGGCTCGAGCGCCTGGTTGAGCGTCAGCTGCATCCCCTCGTATGCGACTTCGCCGCAGAACGGGAAGCGGAATTCGAGCTGGGCGGCGAACCACTCCGGCTCGAGTTCGAAGCCGTGCTGCTTCAAGTCGGCGAGCACGTCGAGGAAGTCGGTCCAGACATAGTGGGGCAGCATGAAACGGTCGTGCAGCGTGGTGCCCCAGCGGATGAACTTGCCGTCCTTGGGCGCCTTCCAGAACCGCGCGATCAGCGCCCGGACCAAAAGCTGCTGGGCAAGATTCATCCGTGCGTCGGGCGGCATCTCGAAGCCGCGGAACTCGATCAGCCCCAGCCGCCCGGTCGGCCCGTCGGGCGAGTAAAGCTTGTCGATGCAGATTTCGGAGCGGTGCGTGTTGCCGGTGACGTCGACCAGGAGGTTGCGGAACAGGCGGTCGACCACCCAGGGCAGGGGCGTCGGACCCTCGCCGGGTCTGCGCACCTGCGCCATGGCGATTTCCAGCTCGTAAAGGCTGTCGTGGCGCGCCTCGTCGAAGCGCGGCGCCTGGCTGGTTGGGCCGATGAACAGGCCCGAGAAGAGATAGGAGAGCGAAGGATGGTGCTGCCAGTGCAGGACCAGTGATTTGACAAGATCCGGCCGCCGGAGGAACGGGCTGTCCGAGGGCGTCGAACCGCCGACGACCACATGGTTGCCGCCGCCGGTGCCGGTGTGGCGACCATCGATCATGAACTTGTCGGCGCCCAGCCGGCTATGCCGGGCTTCCTCGTAGACCGCCGTGATTGTTGCGACGCATTCCTCCCAGCTGGCGGCGGGATGGATGTTGACCTCGATCACGCCGGGGTCGGGCGCAACGCGGATGACGTTGAGCCGCGGGTCATAAGGCGGCGCGTAGCCCTCGACATGAATCGGCAAATCGACGGTCTTGGCCGCTTCCTCGGCCGCGGCGATCAGCTCGAGATAGTCCTCGAGCGTGGTGACCGGGGGGAGGAAGACGCAGAGCCGGCCCTCGCGCAGTTCCACGGTGATGGCCGTGCGGACCTCCCCGAAGATCTCGCTGATCTCCTGTTCCGTGCGGTCCTGCTGAACGGTCGGATCAGCCGTGAACGTCGCGGCCTGCTGTGCGTGCTGGGCCTTGCCCTTGAGCAGTTCCTCGACCTCCGGAAGCTCGCCGACGTCGACGAGCGGGTCGCGGGGCACCACGTGGGGGTAGGCCGTCGGCTCCAGATGCTTCAATGAAGCCAGCGGCAGCCGGTAGCCGACCGGAGAGTCTCCCGGCGCGAGGAAGAGCTTGCCGCGGCGCGTTTTCCACTTTTCCGTCTGCCAGCGCGTGTCGGTGGCGAGCGCGTTCCAGCGCTGCACCGGCAGCACATAGCCTGTCGGCTTGGTCAGGCCGTGCTCGAAGACCTTGGCCATGCGTGAGCGGGCTTCGGCATCCTCGAGTTCGGAGTTTGCCGGGTCGACATTGGCCGGCAGCTTGGCTTCCTTGAGCAGCCAGTCGCCGGGGTCTTCGTAGGCGGCGTCGATGGTCTGGGTGCTGAGCCCCAGATTGACGGCGATTTCGCTGAGCAGGGCCTGCGCATCCTCGGGCTTGGCCTTGGTCTGTTCACCCTCGCGGGCGATCAGCGACGCATTCTGCCAGACCGGCTTGCCGTCCCGTCGCCAGTAGAGCGAAAAGGTCCAGCGCGGCAGCGTTTCTCCCGGGTACCATTTGCCCTGGCCGTAGTGCAGCAGCCCGCCGGGCGCAAAGCGTCCGCGCAACCGGCGGATCAACTTGTCGGCGAGGCTGCGCTTCTGCGGCCCGACCGCGTCGGTGTTCCACTCGCCGCTCTCGAAATCGTCGATCGAAACGAAAGTCGGCTCGCCGCCCATGGTGAGGCGCACGTCATTAGCCTTGAGTTCCTCATCGACGCGCAGCCCCAGCGCATTGAGGCGCTCCCAGCTTTCGTCGGAGAACGGCTTGGTGATGCGCGGATGCTCGGCGACGCGAGTCACGCGCATGTCGAAGTTGAAGTCGACATTGGCAAAGCTGGCAAAGCCCGAGATCGGCGCGGCGTTGCGGTAATGGGGGGTGGCCGCTAGCGGCACGTGGCTCTCGCCGGTCAGGAGCCCCGAGGTCGGGTCGAGCCCGATCCAGCCGGCGCCGGGAAGATAAACCTCGCACCAGGCGTGCAAATCGGTGAAATCGACGCTGGTGCCGGGCGGGCCATCGAGCGAGACGAGGTCCGGCTTGAGCTGGATGAGGTAGCCCGAGACGAAGCGCGCGGCGAGGCCCAGATGGCGCAGCGCCTGCACCAGGAGCCAGCTCGAATCGCGGCATGAGCCCTGGGCGCGGCTCAGCGTCTCCTCCGGCGTCATCACCCCGGTCTCCATGCGGATGATGTAGCCGATCTCGCGCTGGATGCGGGCGTTGAGCGCCGTAACGAAGGTCACCGTGTTCTGCCGCGAGCGGTCGACACCGGCGAGGAACTGCTGCAGCAGCGGACCTGCCGGCTCCGGCGTCAGGTAGATCGAGAGATCGTCGCGCAGGGTCTCGGGATATTCAAACGGCCAGTTCTCGGACTCCTCTTCGACGAAGAAGTCGAACGGGTTGTAGACGGTCATGTCGGCGACGAGGTCGACCTCGATCTTGAGCTCGGTCACTGGCTCGGGGAAGACGAAGCGCGCCAGGTAATTGCCGTAGGGATCCTGCTGCAGATTGACGAAATGGTTGGATGGTTGGACCTTGAGCGAATGGCTCAGGACCTTGGTCTTGGAATGTGGCGCCGGCTGCAGGCGGATGATCTGGGGCTGGAGGACGACCGGGCGGTCATATTTATAGTGGGTGAGGTGATAAACGGCAGCTTTGATCGACATGCGGTCAGGCGCTCACTCAAGTTCCCACAATGGCTTCCCGAGGGGAGCTTAGCGGGGGAACGCGCAGGGGGCTATAAGTTTCGGACCTTCGAACCGCTATCGCTGCATGCGAAGTCGTCTCCCTCCCCGGTAGGGGGAGGGATCAAGGGTGGGGGTCGGCGAGCACCGGATCCGTGCTGACCCCCATCCCCGACCCCGATCCCTCCCCCTGGAGGGCAGGGGAATCGCATATGAACGGAATTGGGCGTTTGCCCAAGTCTGGGACAGAAGTGAGCTGGCTAGGCGTGAACGATTGTTCTCGTTCCGATTCCGGTCCGTTCTGCGTCCGCTTGGCGATTGGGTCGATGTTCGGCCCCCTCGCGATGCCTTCCGCCGGTGATCTGTATCCGACTCTTCCATATGCAATAGCCCTGCCATACGAGGGGAGGGAAACGACTGCATTCCCACCGTGGCCATCATAAACGGCGCCACCTGCTGGAAGGTGAGATGACCTCGCAGGCACGCCGCCGTCGACGAATGAAAAAAGAAGGGCCGCCCCTAGGCGACCCTTCCCGATTTCGTGACTTCTCAGTGTCCTCAGCCTCTCGGCCCGGACTCTTCGACTAGGACAGAGGCTGCTCCGCCCAAGACGGGGAGAATCCAAGACCCTTCGAAACCAACGATTTCGTATGTGACATTGGATCACCTCCTCTCAGCTGTTGACGATGCAAACATCGTGGACGAGTTCACCCACGCCGGCAAGAGTTTTGTCCGCCGGATGCCCGCTCGTTGGGCGTGACATACGGCTGGAGCACGCGCCCTGCGCCGCCTAGCCCTTGAACCGGTGCGCGGCGATCGAGGCCGGCTTCATCTCGATGGAGAATCCGGGCAGCTTGGGCGGCATGTAGGCCGCGTCGCGAATGTCGCATGGCTCGATGAAGTGTTCGTGCAGATGATCGACATATTCGATCACTCTGCCCTCCCTGGTCGCCGAGACGCAGAGATAATCGATCATCGAGAGATGCTGCACGTACTCGCAGAGGCCGACGCCGCCCGCATGCGGCCAGACCGGTAGCTTGTACTTGGCGGCCATCAGCAGCACCGCGAGCACTTCGTTGAGCCCGCCGATGCGGCAAGCGTCGATCTGCACGATGTCGATCGCGCCGCGCATGATGAACTGCTTGAAGATAATGCGGTTCTGGCACATCTCGCCGGTCGCGACCTTGACCGGGGCCACTGCCTCGCGGATCTTGCGATGGCCCTCGATATCGTCGGGACTGGTCGGCTCCTCGATGAAATAGGGGTTGAACGGCTTCAGCTCCCGCACCCAGTCGATCGCCTGGTCGACTTCCCACACCTGGTTGGCATCGATCATCAGGAACCGGTCCGGCCCCATGATTTCGCGTACAATCGACAGCCGCCTCACATCGTCGTGGATGTCGCGACCGACCTTCATCTTGATGTGGTTGAAACCTGCATCGACCGCTTCCTGCGCCAGCCGTGTCAGCTTTTCGTTGGAATAGCCGAGCCAGCCGGCTGAGGTGGTGTAGCAGGGATAGCCCTCGGCCCTGAGCTTGGCGATGCGCTCGGCCTTGCCGGCTTCGGCCCGCCGGAAAATCTCGAGCGCCTCCTCAGGCGTCACGCAGTCGGTCAGGTAGCGGAAATCGATGATCGAGACGAGCTGCTCGGGGCTCATTTCGCCCACCAGCTGCCACACCGGCTTGCCGGCCTCCTTGGCCAGGAGGTCCCAAACCGCATTGACCACCGCACCGGTCGCGAGGTGCATGGCGCCCTTGTCCGGTCCGATCCAGCGCAGCTGGCTGTCGCCCGTGACATGGTGCCAGAAGCGCCCCGGGCTCTGCCGGATCCAGTCGACGTCGAGGCCGACGACGCGGTCTTCCAGCGCCCTGATGGCCGCAACCACGACCTCGTTGCCGCGGCCGATCGTGAAGGTCAGCCCGTGCCCCTGGTGGGTGCCGTCGGTATCGAGGATGACATAGGCCGCCGAGTAATCCGGATCGGGGTTCATCGCATCCGAACCATCCAGCGAGGCCGATGTGGGGAAACGTAGGTCGAAAGTGCGCAGGCCTGTGATTTTCATGGATTAAGCCGTCCAGCCGCCGTCGATGATGTGAATCTGGCCCGTCGTATAGGTCGCGCCGGCCAAGTAGACGGCAAGATCGGCGACCTCCTCGGGCCGGCCAATGCGACCGATCGGCTGGCGCGCGATAAACGCCTTCTTCGCCGCCTCGAAATCACCCGTTGCTC
>Ga0214473_10004178_pt1 | contig 17386 bp, 27 predicted proteins | sample RVTome_7_FD_203509 | JGI IMG/M metagenome (GOLD analysis project Ga0214473, IMG submission 203509) | Soil microbial communities from uranium-contaminated site in the Upper Colorado River Basin, Wyoming, United States - RVT98D197 | ecosystem: Environmental > Terrestrial > Soil > Contaminated >... | reverse complement strand
GGAAACCATTCGCATTGATGGCAGTTCGTTCTCGACGCCGCACGATGTCAAGAAGTGGATGAGCCAGCAGCTCGCGGAAGCCGGATTGATGCGGAGTCATTGATGTGACAGAGAGTATCAAACTCACGACCGTTACGGCCTCCATCGCCGCCGAGAGCATCACGGTTACGAATGCGGCGGGATCGAGCGTCACGCTGGCGATCCGTGACATTGGGGCGCTGACAAATATCATCAGCGCCGAAAGTTGCCCGCTGCTTACGCCGCGCCCGGCGCAGTTCGTCACTGGCCTGACAATCACGCGCGATACCTACGGCGCAGATGCGGCCTATAAGACAGTCAAGTATACGCTCAATTACCTGTTCTTTTTCTGTCCGTTGGGACAGGGCGCGACACTCTATGAAAAATTTGATGACATGGTAACGGCGGCGGGCGTGATCCTGAATTACTTCGGCACGCATACGAACTTATCCGGCGCTACAGATTTCTTGCCTGGCGTAGTGGAAGACTTTGAGCCGGTCATCAACGCCGACGGTGCGCTCTATCACGGTTGCGGAATACCCTTCGCCGTGAGCCAGTATATGGAGACTTGAAATGGCAGTTGGAAGAACAATAGACAAATGGGCGCGCGTTTACTGGGATGGCTATGACATATCCGGGGTCTCGCGTTCTCTAGGGCCAACCGGCATTACTTATGATGAGCCCAACCTGACAACGCTCGGAGATGCCGTCAAGGGTTATCAGGCTGGTCATCCGCAATTCAATTGCGCCGCCATCAATGGCGTATTTGACAATACGGCCACGACCGGCCTGCATACCGTGGCGCAGACGGCGGGCGCGAAACGGACGCTGCTCATCGCCTACGGACAACTGGCCGAACCCGCACAGGGTGACATCTGCTTTGGCGGCCAATTCACGCAGGGTGCGTATCAGTCCAATCGAGAAGGCGGCGCCGTCGTCGTGACTATGCCCTTCCAGGGCTGGGCGGCGGATGCGACTTTCAATCCAGACGCGCGGCCTTTCGGCGTTTTATTGCACGCTAAAAGCGCAGTCACGGCGGTAAATTCAGCCGTAGGGGTAGACGACAACCTCGGAGCCACGGCGCTGGGCGGATACATGATCTATCAGGTGACGGCCTCGTCCGGCGGCGCGCATACGGCGACCATCAAAGTCCAGGATGCGGCGGTGAATGCAGACGGTTCATTTGCTGACCTGACGGGCTGCACAACCGGCGTCATCACCGTGACGGCGGGCGTGAGTGGCATCGTCAAGGCTACGGTGCTAGACGTTAGACAATATCTGCGCTGGCAGATCGTGCTCGGTACGGCGACCAGCGTCACATTCGCGCTCGGCTTCGTCCGAGCCTGACAAGGAAAGGTGAAACATGGCAGTTCAAACAGGAAGAACAGTTGACCGCTGGACAAGAGTTTTGATCGATGACAGCGCAGGCACGCCGCGCGAGATTCCGGTGGATACCATCTCCCCGGTCGGTTTCGTTTACGATGAAGTGAACGTTACTGCCTTTCAGGATGCAGTGAAAAGCTATCTGGCCGCGCATCCCGATGCGCCGATTGACTTCGGAGGCCCCTGGGATACGACCGCTGCTGCAGCGGCAGCAGCCTCGGCAGCGGCGCCGGTACTCTCCGGCTCACATACGGTGCTCAATCCCATCAGCGCGGTGACGTTCACCACGCCGCTTGGCTTCGCCATCATGTATGGTGTGCGCCACTACTGGGAGACGGGCGAGCCCGTCTTTGGCATCGTCTCACCCTCGGCTACGAGCGGATATGTCTGCACGAAGTATCAGAAGGAAGGCGAAAAATACAGCGCACGCGTTGTGCCGTTCGCGGGCACGACACCGGCTTGGGGAACGGCGGGCCTGACGTAGACAAAATGTCAAAGAAACCAGAACAGCCACAACCGCGCAATGCTTACGAGTCAGCGCAGAAACTCTACGCCGAGTTGCAGGCGCGCCTTCTGAAATTGGATGGCGCGGCGCAAGCCGTCAAAGAACTCGAAGAACTCTGGATGTTGTGGGAGCTTTGCATCCCGGGCAATGTAAAAGATGAGCCGCAAAGTTGATTGCCCGGTCGTGCGTTGGCCCGGCTCGGTGACGCTGCCGGATTATCTAACCCTGCCCCAGTACAACACCTTCCGGCGCGCATTACGGGCGGCGGTGGCCTACCGAGCCGGAGAGATGAAAGCCGCTCTCGAAAAAGACCCGGAAGCGCAGACCTTTGAATTCGATTCCGGGGAATACAATGAGCGCCTGGAGCCGGGCCTCATGGCCTGTATCGAGAAATTCGAACTTCAGGGTTTGACTGTCAATGGCCATCTGCCAGCCACGCCCGCCAAAGACAGCCAGGCGCTTTTTGAGTGGCTCGAATCCGAACTCCTGAAACTGGCGCGCGGAGAAGAAGACATCCCAAAAGCGTGATCTCCGACGCCCTGGCCTGGGCGCGCGGGGAACTTCGTGAACTACCGGAAGACATCGAAGCCGGGCGGCTCATAGAACGGTTTGGAGTGCAGGCCGTCTATGGCCGCCCGTTGGGTTATGGTGAGATGCGGCGTATCAGTATTGCCGAAAGCATCGCGCGGGATTATCAGAATCGGAGCAATTATCGTGATAAAAGCGGTGCAGAGAACTGGTCTGAATGGTCGGCGCATTACCCGGAATCCAATGCGCGATTGATTGCAGCGGAGATTATAGATAATGGCAACGATTGATATTGAAGTCGTGGCGGCCGTAGTACAGGCTGTCAGAGAATTGAATAAGGTAACGGAAACTGTCGAGAAACAGTCAAAATTCGTTTTGGCTTGGAAGAAAACGAATCAAGATGCTTCTAATGCTCTTTCGGGACTTGGTATCAATCTCGGGGCCTTGAATAATCCCCTATCAGCTGGCGCTGAATTACTCAAGCAATCCGTTGGCTACACCCTGAAATATGCAGATTCGATTGACCAGCTCGCGCGTGTGACGGGAACGGGTGCGCGTGGGGCCAGCATCCTGGCAACGGTCATGGGCGATTTGAACGTGGATACCGGGATGCTTGAGCAGGCCTCCAAAGCGTTAAAAGAGAAGGGGCTGACACCGAGTCTGGAAACGATAAAGAAATTATCTATTGAATATCGGGCCATCCAAGACCCGGCCGAACGCAATAAATTCCTATTCGACAATTTGGGCCGCGCTGGATTAGGTATGGCTGATGCACTTGACCGGGATGTGAAAGAATTTGACGCGCTGGCGCGCACGGCCACGACCTCAGGGAAGATTCTGGACGAGGCCATGATCCAGCGCATGGAAGAAGCGCAGATCAAGACCCAGCAATATGCAGATAAGCTAGATGGTCTGAAAATTGCACTGGGGACATTTACGGTAGATACATTAGGCAAGGCTGTAACGGGCGGCGAAGATTACGTCAAAATGTGGCAGGCGATGTGGATCAAAACCCAACAGGTTACGGGCGCGATCACCGACGAAGAAGCGGCTATGCAGGCCGAAATTCTGGCGACTGGCGGATTGCACACCGTCTTTGACGACATGAATGATACGCGTGCCGAGGCCATCGCCTCAAGTCGGGATCATGTGACGGCAATTGAGGGCGAAGAAAAGGCCACTGACGAATTCAAAGACGCTCTCAATGATTTGCACACTATCATGGGCGACGCCGTAGGACAGGAGAATCAGGCTTACATTGACAAGCAGGCCGAAATCCGCGTATCCATGCGCGATACCCAGGAGGAAATAGAAAAACTTGAAAAGAAACATGGCCGCCTTGTGACAGTTGTATCAGAAGCAACGGCTTCCAGCGCAGAGTTGCAGCTTGCACAGATTGGGGCCACAGAGTCAAGTATCAAACTGGCAGAGGCACAACTGGCCTTATCCGAGAATACAGATATTGAAAAGCAAGATGAATTCAATAAAAAGGTTTTAGAATCACAGGTAGCTTTCGAGCGGGCCAGTGAGAAGGTAGCCGATCTGGGCGGTAAGATGGGGGAAACACAGGTCTATACTACTGATTATTCAACCGCCATTGATGAACAGAAGTTGAAACTCGCAGACCTACAAGTACAGTATGATGCGAACGCGACGGCGCATGAGGACGCGACCAAGCGTATTGTCTTCGGGATGCTGGAGCAGCGCATCACGATGGACGGTCTCCAGGAGGGAGAGATTGAATTTCTGGCTGAGGTAGGAAAGGCGTGGGGGATTTATACCGACGACACAGCCGAAATGTTGGGCACCGTGGACAAAGCCCTGAAGGATTCAAAGGGGAATGCCGAAGCCTTTCTGGATGTATTCTACAAGGCTGATAAAACCTTCACCTTCACAGTCATCACTCGATATGAAACGCAGGGCACACCCTCCCCGGCTGCGGGCGAGGTCGGAATTGGGCCGGTTGGCCCATCAACCGTCCCGGACGTAGACACCGGCAACCCCGTTCCCGGCGCAGGCGGCGCTTATCAGCACGGCACATCCTTCGTCATCCCGCCCGGCTACAACGAGAATTTCCCCATCGGCGGCGGCGGCGCGTCTTCGGGCGAGCGGGTGACGGTCACACCTGCCGGGCAAACGGGCGGTGGCGGTGCTGAATACCAGATGATGCTTCTGCAAATGGAAGGCCGGATGACGCGCGCTTTTAGGGATGCGCTGATGCTGGCGCGGGGTTGAGATGGCGATCACAACGCTCGACGGACTTATTGCGGCAACAAAACGTAGACTCGTATATCAAAAGACGGCGAGTCGAACGGCTGTCGCAAATATTCCATTCTCAGTATTTGACCTGGCAGGTAATCCGGGCGCAGGCACGTTGGCAGTTGGTAATACCGCCAATGGAATTGTCCCCACGGATGCTATTGCGGGCTATCCTGGCATTGCCACACCTGCCGCGTCGTTGTATTTGAACAGGGTTCTGGCGCGCTCATCCGTTGCGGAATGGTTGGACATTTATGATTGCCTCTTCTCTGCCGGAGCCTACACATTTAACGCGAATGTCACATTGACCGCTCAGCCATCTTATGCGGCGCGCGTTCCCAATGCCGACTACAACGGACTCGAATTGTGGCTAGAAGCTGTTACGGCCCACACCGGAAATCAATCTATCCGCATCCAATACCTGGATCAAGGCGGCGCGGCTGGCGATACTGGGACGATTGCGACGGGCGTAGCCCCCATCGTTGGGCGTATGTTTCTAATGCCGCTTGCAGCCGGGGATAGTGGCTTGCAGCGTGTAGATGTTGTGACTTCATCCGTCTCGTCGGCAGGGACGTTCAATGTTCACGTGATGCGCTGGCTATGGGGGTGCCGAATCAATGCAGCCAATCAGGGCGTTGTAGACTCTCTGCTTAAGACTGGACTACCCATTATCTTCGGGGATACGGCTTTGCGCGTTGTGGTTACGGCAGATAGCACGGCCACAGCCCTACCTTCTATTCGCGCGGAGACAGCCGATGGCTAAGTCGATCTTCCGGCGCTTTCCAAGTGACGACCTGGAAACAGAACTTCCTGAGTGGGAAGCCGTCAATCTGGACGGACAAGTTCTAGTGCGCACCATGGTTTTGGAGGCGGCGTGGGATATTGCAGAGGATTTTTTTGAAGCTGCGCCGCCTGCAGGCGGCCCGTCTATCCCTGTAGCCCAGACCGTCTACCGTCAGAGAATGGCATGAAAGCATTGAAACAATCCACAGCCGCCGTCATCTCGTTCGGCCCGTTTCTGGATAAGACGGATGGCGTGACGCTGGAGGTTGGATTGGTCAGCGCGCTTGACCACGCCGCAACCGGCATTATGCTCTCGAAGAATGGCGGTCTATTGGCTGTGAGAAATGCCGCCGTAACCGCCACAACCTATGATGCACACGGCTGCTATCGGGTTACGCTGGACACTACCGATACTGCCACGCTTGGACGCCTGCGCATGATCTATACCGATGCGGCTACCTGTCTGCCTGTTTGGGACGATCTCATGGTCATGCCTGCTAATGTCTGGGATTCACTTTATGGCGCAGATGCACTCCAGGTACACGCCAATGAGATTACCAATGGATTGATTACCGCCGCCGCCATTGCGACCAATGCCATTGACGCCGATGCGCTGGCGGCGGACGTTGTGAATGACATCTGGATGGGAACAGCACTTACTGAAGCCTACGCTGCTGATGGCGCAGCAGCTACTCCGGCACAATTGCTCTATATGCTCTGGAGCGCATTGGCGGAGTTTGCAATTTCCGGGACGACCATCACAGCCAAAAAATTAGATGGCTCCACAACTTCTATGACCTTCACTCTTGATAGCGCAACGGTTCCGACCAGCCGCACGAGAGCTTAGTGAAAATATGACGTGGCAATCAAAAATATCATCGCCAAAGGCATCGGCTTCGATCCAGGTTCGACGATCTGGATTCCGATGCACGGCCTTAGTAGTGCTGCAATGACAATTACTTTCAAGCTGGAGATGAAGTTTTCTGGAGATGCAGGCGCCTGGACGGATGTAACCGCCGACGGGCGCATGGCTCCCGCGCCGATGTTTTCTTATGGCATTGGCGGCAATAGCCCAACCGACCGCATGGCCTCGACCGGCTCATTTACCTTTGGCATGGACAACAGTACCGGCAACAGTGCGGGCCTACTCGGATATTATTCACCCGGCCACGCCAACGTACGCAGTGGTTTTGAGCTTGGTATCAAGGTGCGGTTTTCGCTCACGCGCGCGGGCACGACCTACTACAAATTTGTGGGGCGGTTGGTAGAGATTACGCCTATCCCCGGAGTAAAAGGCCCGCGCGTGACGCTGTGTTCGGCGGTGGATTGGTTCGACGAGGCCGCACGCTATAAACTCACCGGCATTGCTACCCAGACTATACAGCGCGCGGATGAATTGATTGATACGATTGAAGCCGCGATGGTCAAGGGCGCAGAGGCCACAAGTTACGACGCGGCACAGTTGGAATATCTCTACGCGCTGGATGACGTGCGGGACGAAGACACGACTGCGCTCTCGGCTCTCAACCGATGCGTGATGAGCGATCTTGGGATACTCGTATTGCGCGGGGACACGACGCAGGGCGGCACACTAAAATACTATGACCGGCGCACGCGCTCCAATCCAGGCGCGGTGCTGGCGACGATCAACGTCCAGCAGGCAATGACAGTCGTGCGCAAGCGCGATAATATCCGCAATCGGGTCAATGCTATCGCGCATCCGCGCCGAGTAGACACCGACGCGACGACCGTTCTCTATCTGCTCGACCAATCCAACCCGCCCGCGCTGGCAGCGGGTGAGAGCATCACGATCATTGGGCAATATACCGATCCAACATTGCGCGCCAGCCGCGTAGGCGGCGTGGATATGGTCACACCGGTAAGCGGCACGGACTACGCCGCCGGGAGTGCGCCGGGCGATACGAGCCTGACCGCCGATCTGGGCGTTGTGGCTTCATTCACATCGAATAGCGTGATCTGGACGTTAACGAATAACGGATCTGTCACGATGTACATCACGCTCTTGCAGGCGCGCGGTGTCGGTCTATATGGCTATCAGCCGTTCACCGTGCGCGCCACAGACTCAACGTCGCAAACCAGTTACGGGGAAGCCGTGCTCACGCTGGACATGCCATACGAAAGCCGTGAGCACGTCGCTAAGTCCATCGCGGATTACTATCTGAGCAAGTACAAGGATGCGGCAAATGAAATTGATAGCTTGACCCTGCGCGTCGCAGATGGTTCGTCGCTTATCACACATGCGCTGGCGCGCGAACCGGGAGATCTGATAGAAGTTACTGAAGCCGTGACGGCTCAAAGTGGCACCGATTACTTCATTCAGTCAGTGACGATCGCGCTTGTGGCTGTAAGCCCGGCGGTAATCTTCGACGTGACCTGGCTACTGGCGCGCAGGCTGGATACGGCGAGTTATTGGGTTCTGGAAACTTCGGTTGACTTGGGCACGGATACGATTTTAGGAATCTAACAATGGCTTGGACTTCCCCACGAACTTGGGTCGCACTCGAAACCGTTACTGCGGCGTTGATGAATACGCACGTCCGCGACAATCTCAATGCCCTCATGGTCGTCACGACGAAGGGCGACTTAGCCGTCGCTACAGCCTCCGTCACGCTCACGCGCCTAGCGGTCGGCTCGAATGGCGATATTCTGACTGCCGATAGCGCGGCTACGCCGGGAATCAGGTGGTCGGGCACGGGCAAGACCGCTTCGGGCGGCGTTGGCCGGAACATCAATATCGCAAATACCTTGACGGCGGCTGCCAACAGCGACCAACTAGAACAGGTGCGGATTACGGGCGTCTTCGCCAAAAGCACCTTTACCGGCCTGACGGCCATGCAGCTCTACATCCAGACAGCCGGCGCGACGGCCTCTGGCGCGGGCACGATTGACAACTTCTACGGAATCTATATCAACGGTGCACCAACACTCGGCACAACTAACTGGCCGCTCTTTGTAACAGATGGCAATGTAGCTTTTGCCGCCACCGGCGCCGGGAAGGTCTTCATCGGTGATACGGCCGATGCTAATATAACGACCGGGTTGACGATCAACCAGGGCGCAGCTACAAATGGAATTCTGGCCTTCAAGAGTAGTACAACAACGCATGGTATGACCAGCACAGCCGAGACGGATACCTTCGCGTTATTTGAACAAGCTCCGGGCCTGAATGGGGGACTGGGGATTTTCGCCTTGACAGATGGGGCAGCGGGAGATTCGTTGACAGCGGCTTTTTATCTGCGCGCGGTGGGGGTGGGCGCAACGACGGCGACGAAAAGCACGGCGGCGGGCGCGCTCATATATCTGGATGGGCGGGAAAAAAGCGGGGCTGGTGATACTGGCGCAACTGCCAATAGTAATCTGGTAGCGGTTGGTACAAATGGCACGACACAATTCATTCTTGATGCAGACGGGGACAGTCATCAAAATATTGGCACCGCCTGGACGAACTTCGATTCAGAAAATGATATTACTCTGCTCAATGTATTGGCCGCGCACGTCACACGCCGGGATGACCCATTGCGGCGTAATTTCGGAAAATGGTTGCGCGAGAAGCGCGAACGATTGGAAGAATTGAAACTCGTGAAGTTTAATCGTGATGGGAATCACTTCATCAATATGAGTCGTTTGACGATGCTGCACACCGGGGCGCTCAGGGCGTTAGGCGCGAAACTCGATGAACAGGCCAAGCGCCTATTGCTCTTGGAAAAGAAAGTGCTACAATTGGCGTCATGAAAAAACTTGTCACCGTTATTTTACTCTGCCTGTTTGCCTTATTGCTCATTGCGGCGATTTCCCCAGAGCAAAATCGCCCGCGCCCGCGACCATGCGGAACACGTACACAATGCTTCAACCTGCTCTTTCCCATTGTGACTTTCACGGCGACGCCAACAGCAATACAAATTCCCGACCATACACCAACACCTATTTTTGTCACTACGCCTAATTATTCATTTCTTTTTGGTCGTGGTATTCTTTGTTTACCATCCTGGACGGACGGAGATGGTGTTGAGCATTGTGGGCCCATCCCCAATCCCATGCCTACATTCATTGCGCCCTATCCGCCGCCCGTCACCGCGCCGCCCGCAGGCTACCCATGATACCGCCCGTCTCGAAGGTCTTTGATGTTCTAGCCAGTTCGGCGGAATACGTTGTCGCGTTCTTGGAAGCCGTTGCAAACGTCATTCATGAACGTGAGCCAAATGAAGCCGAAACGCTTAGGCAGGCGGCCAGGATCATCCGCGAGAAGAAGGATGTGCTTGACCGCTACAAGTCAAATCTATGACCCGCAAGCGCCCGCGCTCCAAGTCTCCCGCCCCCGCCCTGCCCGCCAACCCCACCGTAGCAGACATCCGCGCCATGCTCCAGGCCGAGCGCAAGCAGCGCGCTGAGGCTTGCCTGAAGGAAGTCCAGGCGGCCATTCAGCCCATTTTGAAGAAGTACAATTGTGAGTCTGGGATTGAAGCTAAGTGGGTGATCGTTCCGCTTGACCCACAATAGCCCGCACCCGCGCGCGCGGCCCGGCGCAGACGGTGCGGCAAGGCTCGGCCTCCTCACCCTCCCACACGAGCGGGCGGAACTCTGGCAAGCCCTGATACCACCCCAAGAATTCGCCAATAATCCGATTGGCCTCGTCCCAGATGGCGTACCACTCTCCGAGCACGAATTCAATCTGCAATTTCTGCAATTTCTGCGACATCTGCAATTCCTTGAGCGTCCGACACGGCGAATACCGGCGGAGGAGTAGGGCAGGGGTAGCGCGGAACCACGCGCCCGCGCAGGATGGCGTCCCTGAGCCGCCCCACTCCCACGGCTGGCCGCCTGTCCAGCCACCGGGTTTTTGAACGTGCTCCCCGGCAGTACCAGACTCCATAGCGCCTGAGCAGCCCGGCATAGGCCCGGTAATCAGTCTCTCCCGCAACGATACCGGCCCCGACCACGGCGCGCTCGCTCGTTACTCCGGCCAGAGCACATTGTAGGCCAAATGAGGCCAGGTAGGTCGCCCAGCGCGCGCTATCCGCGTCGGGTTCGATGCGGGCGGGAGACGTGTAGGCGTAGGCCGTCACGAGGCGCATGGAGCGCGCGCCCGGCCCGCGCCGCTTCTCGCGCCGCGCCTGCCAGCGCCCGACCGGCAGGCCCACAGAGAAGCCCACCCAAGCCGAAAGCAGAAGACCAATCAGGATGTCCATAACAAAAAAGCCGCCCGTTTGCGTTTGGGGCGGCTCCTGAGTACAATAGTGACACAGGCAAGGCGCGCTACCCCGCGCTTTGCCTGTATTTTATGGTGTATTGAGAGATAAGTCAACACGAGATAAATAGAATTCCTGTACGTGAAGCGCATGGCCTGAATATCTTGGCTCAGGCCATTTCCGGTTTATAAATTCCATGATGTAATCTGATGACTCCTCAATAGTTTCAGATAGATAATCAAACTCCAGGGATGCAATAACCTTATTGGTTTCAAGATCGTAAACGGCGGTCGCGCAAATAAAATACTTCTCTCTCAATTTTAACGTGTGCTTATTAATGGGCATAATGGCCTCGCTGTGTCAATGTTTCCTGCTCACCATCCTTGCGCACAGCCCGCGCCAGCGCTCATCATGCACGAGCCGCTTCCGGCGTGCGCGCAGCGACGGCCGGCGCGGCTTCGAGTTGTCTGCCGGGCAGCGGCGCGAGACGTGGACGACGCCGTGACGGGGGCAGACAAGAGCGGGCGCGGTGACGGGCAGGCCGAGGGCGCGGCAGGTATCATTATCTTTTGGGTAACGCCCATGCGCTATATTCCAGACCGTGCCTACACTGAGTGATAATCCGTATTTCCTGTTCAAAACATCTCGAACGTCCCTGAAGGTCAAGATAGGCCCATTCAGTTGGTAACGTGTGCAAATAGCAGAAATATGTTTTTCGCTTCGGACAGAAATCGTAGTGGCCTTTTTAGCCCCTCTACGCTTCGGCGGTGACTTGCGGGCGGATGGCGTGCGCTTCATTTAAAACTACTCATCATAAACGACTAGAAACCAATCCAGATGTGCGAGATGAGTATAGAACCATCCCGCCAGTATCGACCATCCGCACGGAAGTGGAAGCCAAGCATACCAGCATCCGCACTCTCTGCCTAAGCAAACATCTGGAGCATAGAGCCGAATAGCAAAACCCCAATTTCCTTTCAGTTTCATCTCGTCATCTCCAGCACCCACAACACCCACCACGCGATCACCGCCAGCCCGCTTCCGCCCGCGAGGACGAGCGTGAAGGCGACGAGGAGCAGCGCCCAGAGCGAAGGGTCACGTTTCATACAGGCATTGCCATCTGCGTGTGGTCGGTACGCGCACGGGCTAACTCAATGTATTCAGGCTTCAGCTCTAGCCCGACGAAGCGCCGCCCGTGCTTGACCGCAACCTTGCCGACTGTGCCTGTCCCGGCGAACGGATCCAAAATGATGCACCGCCCCGCGCCCGTGTTGCGCTCCGGCGGGCAGGCGCAGGTAGGCCGCCAGCCGAGAGTAGTTGCTTCCGTATTACCACGCGGCACGCCAACCCATCCATTAGCGCCGGGTTGAGTTCCGCCGCTGATATGTTCTCGGTCTGGGCCTGACTTTATAAACTCTTTTCGGATGATCCGCTCCCACGGCGCGCTGCAGGTCTCGCACGCCTGCGGGCTGCTGCCGGCCAGGATCATCGGCTCGACGAGCTTCTGCGGGAACGTGGCGAAGTGCGCACCGGAGAATGATTCGGTTGCGATAATCCACACGTCGCGGCGGTTGCGGCCTGATAGTGCTGATATTTCTTCATCGGTCTTGCCCATATAATCTTTGATGTGGTTTTGCGGGCCCTTAGGATAATCGCGCATCCCATCACCATTCCAGCCGCGCTTTAGGCGTTCCAGGCTTGCTGGATCCTGCGGTTCCCGGATGGCTTCTTGGTCATAATAGTAGCTCGCGCTCTTTGTCAACAGAAACACATGCTCATATGATTTCGTGGGGCGGTCGCCAACCGACTCCGGCATGGGATTCAACTTTGCCCAGATAATGTCTGAACGAAGATAGAAGCCGGGTTCATACATCGGCTTTGGTTCTGGGAAGTCAATGTCGGATTCTTTCCCATTGTGCAAGGCAATCAGTCCAACGTGTGCGCGTTCTGCCTTCTCTCCAGATGATGGGCACCCCAGGAGTAATCGCGCCTCGTGTTTCTTTGCTACCAAGTAGGGATAGACTTCACGAATGACTTCCCTGCAAATATTGCTCCGTAGGTGCCAACGGTATAGCGTCAAGTTTCTGTTTTTGAATCTGTTCTCTTTGTCCTGGGCGGTTATGCTACCCATGCCTGTGATTTTCTTGCATCGCTCAACAATAGAGATATGCGTATTAGCGACTTCTAGGCCCGCGCCATAACTATCATGCTTGCGTGAATAGCCCTGTCCGTTATTTTGTCCAACCTTGCGCTTGTGAATGAACATGCAACCTTCAGTATCAATCATTGCAGCAAGCCATATCCGGTCATATTCATTCTTGATCTTGCCCGCATAGAATGGCTGCTGGAGCGCGAGCGCGAGACGGGCGGGCATCATCACCAGGTCTTTGGATTTGAGCGTTGCCACTTTGGCATTTCCGCCGCCATAGCGGCCATTTCCCCGTTCAATTCTTTTCGACTTTACCGGGGTCACTGGCGCACGATCACGGCGGAATGAGATACCATTGGAAGCTGGCGCAGAGCTGTAACAGTCACCGATGTTCAGCCACAGAGTCCCGTCCGGGCGCATCACGCGCCAGACCTCGCGGAAGACAGCAACCATTCTGGCGATGTAGGCTTCTGGCGTCGGCTCTAAGCCGAGTTGGCCGGATACGCCGTAGTCCCTCAGGCCCCAGTACGGAGGAGATGTGATAACCGTCTGCACCACACCGTCCCCGAGCGGGATATGCAGCGCGTCGCCGTTGACCATCGAAATCAGGCCGGTCATCGTTTCGCCCGCCGCGCCTTAGCCGCCCGCCGCCAGTGTAGGCCCTGCCCGCAGCGTTTACAGTGCCTGCCGTTCACGCCCGGATAGGGTTGGGCGCGCATGTCCTGATGGCATTCGAGACAATCGTAATAGCCTGGTTTTTTTGTCATCTCACCGTAACCCTTCATCCCCGCCCTGTCCTGAGCCTACAGATTGTTCCTCGGCGCGGCTGATTTGCGCTGAGCGCATGGTTGCCGACACGACGATCACAGTTGCGCCGCCAATCAGGCAACCTATTCCACAGGCCAGGCACAGGGCGAGTACAGTCATGGCTCATCTCAGCCAGAGCGTAAGGATAAGTAGTCCGAGCACGATCAACCACACGGCGACACTGCCGACTCTCAGCAGTGCGCGGTTGCGGCGCGCCAACGGCGTCTGACTGTCCGGGCCGTAGGCCGCGTCATGCCGGGCCTGACTAAGTTCGGCGCGCTCGCGGGCGAGGTCGGCGTGCGGGCTGTTGGTCATGGAGTCACCTGTGCGGCCTTGCGCTCGGCGGCCAATTTGGCGAGCATGGAACGTGCATTGGCTTCGATCTGCCAGATAGCTCCGCTTGCGTCTCCCATGCGGATGTCTTCTGCGGCCATCTCTTGAATATGCTTTAGCTCCATTTCCAGCTCCGCCGCGTGCGCCTGCGCGGGATCGGAGGGCTGGTCTTCAAAGACGCTCCGCGCCCGTTCAATGGCTTCATTCTGTAAGCCGATCAGAATGTTGCCAATTTGGTTCAGTGCTTCTTCGTGTTGGCGCGCAATCTTATCATCATGGGTTGGATCAAGATTGAATGTCGGTGCTAAAGTGACAGGCGGCGCGGCGCGGTGGGCGGCGATGATATGAGCGATGCGATCAACGTGGTTCTCCCAAAAATCTGGAGAAGCCCAGAGCGCAATAGCTTTGGCCGCTTCGAGTTCGGCCTGCGTGGGCGTCGGCGTGGTCATTTCGGCTCCTTCACAAAAACTGTACTATTCACGCCATCCGATAGCCTAGTTACGACTATGCGCCAGCCGGGGTTCTTACCACGCTTATAGGTCACTATGATATATGCCTGATGCTCTGGTACATCCAAAAGTTGTAGCAGTCCGGCAGCGCCTTTTTCAATACTGGTGATCGGTTGCTGGCTCATCCCGGCACCGCCTTCCCGGCCGCGGCCCGGTGCGCGGCGAGAGTATCCAAATAACCACAGTCACATCTGTCAATCAGTGATGACCACCATTCGCAGCCTATTTTGTGATTGGCATAGACCGCCAACCGCTCCGCATCGCGTTCCCAAGCGACCGCATCCTTCGCGAAATGCTCAGCATCCGCGCGGGCGGCGTCTTTATCTCGTTCGGCGGCATTGGCCCGGATAGTCTCGCTGGCCGCTAGGTCGTCGGCCAAATTCTGGCACCAATCCGAGAGCGTCATGCCCTCCGGGCATTTCAGGATATGGCGTGCCTCAATGATGTTTGTGCGGGCGGTATCGCGCTGGGCCAATAGCGCGCGTACTGTCTCGGTCTGCGTCCGGTAATCATCAGCGCGGGCGTCTTCGGCAGCGTCGCGCTGCTCCTCCATATCCATCAATTTAGCTTCGAGTTTCAGGATATGGTTATCTGCGGAGAGTTTGTGATCTCCGAGTTCCCCAATGCGCCACTGGAGTGAATGTGTTAGACCCGTAGATTCTTCGCTCGTGCGCGCGATTCCGTAATCATCCATGCGGGCGTGCGCGCCTGAGATTTCTTCTCGTGCATTATCCAGCTCAGCCTCGGCTTTGCGCAGGGCCTCGGCCAGCCGCGCGATCTCGTCTGAGTTGGACTTGAGCGCGGCCAGGTAGCCAGCGGTCAGGGTGTCAATATCCCCAACAAGAGTCATGCCATCACTTCCCTTTCTGCAAACAGCGCGTTGAGTTTCCGCGTCGTCTGCTCGGCAATGTAGCACAGTGAGCGCCAGCGCGCGTCGGTCAGATGCTCAGGGTTGATGTGCTGCCGATCACAGACCCACTCGAATATCTCGTCTACGGTGAACGTGAGCGGGGCGGTAGTCGGGATGGGTACGCCTGGGGGAGAGCGACGCTTGCTCATCTCAGTCCTCATGCTCCGCCCGTCGCTCGGCCTCGTCCGCTCTCACCGTCGCCGCGCAGTAGGCGAGGAAGGCGGGCGTATCCATCAGCGCCTGCCAGTCGGGTTGGCGGCCGTCCACGTTGACGATCATCCCGTCAACCTGTGATTCCCGGACGGTATTCATCCGGCGCGCATGTCCAAGCGCCTTGTCGAGTCCGTGGTAGATGCTGCTATTGCTCTGTTTGGGGGTCATCGTCGTGTCTCCTATGCCATTAGGATATACCAAAACAGGCGCTTTGAGAGATAGACTGAGATAGCAAAAGTGGGCTAACCGTGTTAGCGCGCAACCGGGCTTTCCTGTCAACCGTTCGGCTCAGGTGTTCTAATTTGCCCCAGCATCGTCCGCACGGCCAGCGCCACGAGCGCGGGCGTCTCCGGGTCAGCGGCCACGCCGGAGAGTATGTCCACCGCGCGGTCGAGGCGGCGCCGCCAGGCCGGGCGCGGGTCGGGCGGGTGGATAGGCGCGTCCATCGCGGCCAGTAATTGCTCGGCGTGCTGGCGGTGCAAATCCGTGATCTCCTCTCCCGGCCTCCAGCCACACCGCCGCCGCGCCTCACTGAATTGACGCCATGAAACATCGGGCGACGCCTGCCAGCGGTCGCCCCAAAATTTGTGGTTCCAATACCATGCGCTCACAGCGGCGGGCTGCTCTCGCCACGCGCGTGCCAGAGCCGATAGCGTGTGCTCCTTGCTCCCGTTGGCTGGCCGCCCGCCGTCTGGATTCTCCGGGCAGGCATAGGCGGCCAATGCGCCAAGAGTCCACGTACGCTCGTCTCGGTCGGCGCGCAGGTCAAGACCATAGGTGATGATCTCGTCCCAAGTTTTGAGCTTGTCGAAAACTATGTTTGTTGACATGGTTTACACTCTGTATCGCGTTCCCAAGCGACCGCTATCACACGTTGCGCGCCAGATAATGCTTGTACGCCATCTCTGCGAATTCAACTGCCTGCGCGCCCGTCATCGCCACGATCACGTCGCCGGGGCAGATGGCATGGAAGCGCATCTCCGAGCGCGTCAGGCCCTCGCCCGGCGACTTTACTTCCACCCAGAGCTTGAAACCCGCGCGCCGTGCGATCACGTCCGGCACGCCAAACCCGACGCGCGAATAGTCGTGCGTCTCCCAACCGGCGGCCTGGAGTGCGGCCTCGACCTCGGCCTGCGTGTTGTCTTTGCGGCGGGCGTAGCGGGTCATACTATTACCGCCGCTACTCCGCGTGCCGCCGGTTCAATCCAGGCCATATTTAGCGCATCAAAGAATGACTCTTCGGTGGGCGTTGGGATAATCAGCGGGCAGGTGTCGCCTTTCTCGCAGGGGATTTCTTTCCATTCGCCATTGATGTTGTTCTGTCTGAATGTATGCCCGTGCAATAGACCCTCGTGTACGCGATAGCCCCTGCGCCGCGCGCGCGTGACGAGAGCCCGCGAGAAATCGCCCGGCCCGGTTCGGATGGTGTAGATCGCGCCCCAGCACCTCGCGTCCGTGATGAACAGATCACAAGCCACGCCGCTGTGATGGCGCAGGCGCTTGTAGCGCGGGCCGTTGCGCTTTACAGTTGTATCATAGGCCCAGTCCCCAAGACAGGCCGTATAGAGGCAGGCTTCGAGATGGTTTGTTTCGTCAATGTCGCATTCATTTCCGAATAGGTCAAATTTCGATACGCGGCTGAATTGTGGGATTGCCACGATCTCAATATCCTTTGGTGTCGTGCTCCCCCGTCGCAAGCTTCCCGCGATTTTGATGCACTCACAGCCGGGCCGCAGGAGTTCGACGAGTGAGCTTGCAATTTCAAGAATGGTCATCGCGGCC
>Ga0214473_10004177_pt1 | contig 17388 bp, 15 predicted proteins | sample RVTome_7_FD_203509 | JGI IMG/M metagenome (GOLD analysis project Ga0214473, IMG submission 203509) | Soil microbial communities from uranium-contaminated site in the Upper Colorado River Basin, Wyoming, United States - RVT98D197 | ecosystem: Environmental > Terrestrial > Soil > Contaminated >... | reverse complement strand
GGCCAGATCGAGTTCGACTTCGAGAGCGAGCGCATGCCGGAGTTCCAGGCCGCGGCCGGCGCGGAATACTTCGAGCTCTGGCTCGCGGACAAATCCTTGGTGCGGCGATCGCCGTCGTTCGACACGAGCGACGCGACGCGCCACGCGAGCCTGATCAGGAGCTCCGACCGGACGGTGACGCCCCGGTTTCTGGACCTGCGCCTGCCCGACGGCCGCCGGGGACGCCAGGTTCAGATCGATTTCATGCCGGCGCTCGACCTCGAGGATGATCCGGCGCAGACGACCGACGCTTCCACCGCGCAGCCGGTGGCGGCGAGTCTCCAGGCCGCGACCCTGATCGTCGCGCGGGAGCGGGAGCGGCTGGACGCCGACCTGCGCCGCCTGCAGCTGGCGGTCGGCGGCCTCGCGGTCGGTCTCGTGCTGGCCCTCGCCGGGCTCACCCAGCTCGCGCTGCGGGTCGGCCTCCGCTCCCTGGACCGCCTGACCCACCAGGTGCGGGCGCTCGACGTGGCGTCTCTGGACGGCCGGGTCGACGTGGAGGCGCCACCCGAGGAGATCGCGGTCGTCGTCGAGCAGGTCAACGCCCTGCTCGACCGACTGGAGGCCGGCTTCAAGCGCGAGCGCCGGCTGTCGAGCGACATCGCCCACGAGCTCAAGACGCCGATCGCCGAACTCCGGAGCCTCTGCGAGGTGGGCGCCCGCTGGCCCGAGGACCGGGCCGCCGTCCGGAAGTTCTTCGAGGATGCCCGATCGATCGCGCTGCAGATGGAGCGCGTCGTGGTCCATCTCGTGGCCCTCGCGCGCTACGACGAAGGCCGGGAGCAGGTCACGACCGCCCGGGTCCCGGTCGCGGAGATCGTGGACGCCGCGTGGCGACCGCTGGCTCCGGAGGCGGCCGCCAAGCGGCTCGAGTTCCGGCAGCAGATCGCGCCGGCGCTCTGCTTCGAGACGGATCCCGACAAGTTCGCGCTGATGGTCGCCAACCTCCTGTCCAACGCCGTCGCGTACAGCCCCCCGGGCACGTCCGTCGTCTGCGCGTCGGACGGGGCCGACGGACGGTCGTCGGTGAGCTTCAGCAACCGGACCGAGACCCTCGAGCCCCAGGATCTCGCCGTGATGTTCGATCGCTTCTGGCGGAAGGACGAGGCCCGCACCGGCGGACGCAACGCGGGCCTGGGGCTCTCGCTCGTGCGCGCCCTGGCCGAGCTCCTCGACATCGAGATCGCCACGCGGCTCGACCCCGACCGGACGTTCTACATCACCCTCTCGCGCGTCACCGGCTGAGCCGCCGTCAGAACCGAACCTGCACCTCGGCGCCCACGACCCAGGCGTCGCCGGCGTTCCCCGGAAAGGCCGCCCCCGGCAGGAAGTAGCCCAACACCACCTTGGCATCGACGCGATTCCAGATGTCCTCGAGCCCGACCACCAAGTCGACCTCGCTTCCGAGGCGCCGGCTCCGGCCCGACGGCTGGGCGTCGAGGCCGCCGCTGCGAATCGTGTCCGACGCCCGGTGCTGGAGGTAGTAGTGGTAGACGAGATCCAAGGAGAACTTCTCGCTGGGCCGGATCCCGATTCCGACCGTCAGGATCGCGAGGTTGCTGAGCTCCGGGTCGAGAACCTCGCCGTAGTACTTGAAGCTCGTCGCTCCGCCGAAGTCGGCCTCGTTTTCCTGGAGGCCGGTCTGGCGAAAGTTCCCATCGAGGCCGTCCTCGGGATCTGGGTCGCCGCTGCCGAAGGCGAAGCCGAGGGTCAGCGCGGGCCGGGGACCGACCTGGAGCTCGTAGGTGGCGCCGAGGTCGAGGCCCCACCCGCGGAGCCGACTCGGCCCATCCCGACCTCCCACGTATCCGACGTCGAGCCAGTAGTCCAGGTCCTCGACCGGCTCGCCGCGCGAACGCACCCCGAAGAAGACGGGACGCCGCCGATCGGCCACCCGATCGTCGCGGACGATCACGTAGCCCTCCAGCTCGATCTCGCGCGCCAGGCGGTAGCTCACGTGCGCGACGTAGTTGTTGATCCGCTCCCGCTCGTTCGTGCTCAGCACGTCCTTCCGGACCAGGCCGTCGCGGCTCGCCGAGATCTCGACCGCCAGGGCCCCCTGCGCGTACCCGACCCTGACCGCGTCGAGCTCCTCGTCGTAGAGCCACTCGCGCTCGTCCTCGAACCGCATGCGGCCGACCTGAAGGGAGAGCCCGCCCGGAAGCGGTCGAAGCCAGACGAACGCCTGCTTGACCTCCAGGGCGACGTCCTCGCTCGCGCCGGCTCCGGCGACGCCTTCCGCCAGCACCAGCTCTCGGGAGAGCGCCACGTTCAGGAACGCTTGGAAGGCGGGCGCCGGGTCGAACGACCACGCGAGCGACAGCTCCGGCGACAGCAGGGACGCGTCATCGGCGCGGCGGCGGTCCAGGTCGGGGTTGCGTCGGAACACGTAGTCGAGCTCGATCTCGGCGCCGAAGGTGAGAAAGGGAGCCAACCGGTACCGGGTTTCGGGGGGCGCCTCCGGATCGAAGGGCTCTCCCGCGGCCGCGCTCGCGGGGGAACCGTTCGCGCCAGGCATGAGGACCGAGAGGATCGTCAGGAGGGAGGCGAGGCCCGTGCGGAGGTCATGCAGAGGTCGCGCGGCGGGGGGCGGATGCCTCATCCCTTTGGCTTGGCTACGACCGCCTCGGAGGGCGGCTTCCCCAGGAACCGCGCGGGGCTCAGCAGAACCTGGTCGAACCCGACCCCTTCCATCCCTGCCTGCAGCCGCACGGTGACCTCGCCGCTGGTCCGGAAGTGGATCAGAGGCTCGGACCCTTTCGGCCTCGACGGATCGCACCCCACCCATGTCCAGCCCTCCCGGGCCGGGCCGCGCGCCATCAGGTAACTCCCCGTGCCTGGCTTGAAGACCTCGCGGTTCGCCCTGTCGACCGCGTCGGTGAACTGCACGTAGAGCAGGTTCGCTTGCGACTTGCCCTTCGGCTTCCCCACCTTCATGTGAATCCAGCAACGGTAGGGGACGCCGCGTTGAACCCGCACCTTGAAGAGCACATGGGGGTCGTCCTCAGGAGGTGGGTCCAGCTCGTCCCCGGTGTTGGGCGTTCCCACCATCCTGCCCCCGGGCGAGGCGGGCTCGCTCCAGAAGTCGAACTCGGAGAGGGCGCTCTTCGGCAGGTCGGTCACGTGGACGACGACCTCGGGCGGGGGTTGCGGCGCCTGCGCCCCTGCCGAGAGGACGAGCGTTGCGAGGCCGACCAAGGCTAGAGCTCGGGCGGCTACGCCGACCACGACGGACGCTCGGGACCTGATGACTCGATGGCTCATCCCGTCAGCTTCCGGACCAGCGAGTAGTAGAATACCCGCATGAGTGGTGCGCTCGCTCTGACCGGTGACCGCCGGTGATTCACGTTGGCGGAGTTCGCACGGATGGTCAAGCTCGGCGTCCTCGACAAGGACGAGCGCCTCGAGCTCATCGACGGGGAGCTGGTCGCCATGTCGCCCACCGGAATCGGCCACGCGAATTGCCTGGCGCGGCTCCTGCGTCTCCTGATCCTCGGTCTGGGGGACCGGGCGCTCGTCTGGTCACAGAGCACGCTCGCCTTGCGTATCGGCGAGCGCGACTACGCGCCGATGCCCGACCTGGCCGTGCTCCGCCCTCGCCTTCCCGCGCGGAGCTACCCGGACCCCCTGAGCATCCTCCTTGTTGCCGAGGTGGCGGATACCTCGCAGGCCCGCGACCGGGCGAAGCTCGCGCTCTACGGCCGGGCCGGCATCCGGGAGGGCTGGCTCGTGGATCTCAAGGCCCGGATCGTGCTCGTGCACCGGTCCCCCGGCTCCGCCGGGTCCAGCGGATCTCGCGAGGGGGGACCCTGACCATGGAGACGTTCCCCGACGTCACGCTCAGGGTCACCGAGCTGCTGCCGTAGCGCCCACCTCCCTCCCCCTCCTGCCCCTCGATCCCGGACCCGCCTGGGCAGCTCCGGGCCCTGGGGGTCCGCGCAGGCGAGCCCCCCGGGACCCGGGCGCGATCTCCACGATCGCCTTCCGTGGCGCGGGCGAGGAGCTGGCCAAACGGCATGGCTGTCCTCCATCCCCGGTCGGGCTCACGCGGCCTTCCGTCCGAGCGCGATCAGCCGGTCGGCGTGCGGTCCATACCGGCTTCCGTCCAGATCGCCGAACAATGTCACCTCCGCAAACTCGGCCCGTACCAGGAGATCCTTGAGCTCCTGACCAGAGTAGATCGACAGCTGAAACCTGAAAGCGCGTGCCTGTCCACCCTTGATCAGGATCCACTCGGTCCGAACGCATGTCCAGTCGTCGAGGATCTCGCTCCATTCGACGAACAGCACCCCGTCCGGCTGCTCGACGACCCTGGCCGACTGCGCCTGCCTGCCCAGCATCTCCTTGCCGGGTACGTCGATCACGCACGCCCCGCCAGGTTTGAGGCTCTCACGGAGATTCTGGAGAACGAGGAGATCCTCCCGCCTGTCACCGAAGTAGCCGAACGAGCTGAACATGCTCAGCGCCAGGTCAAAGGCTCCGGGCCGTACAAATCGCCGCATGTCCTCCCGAACGAACTCGATCTCCACGGCGGCCTGCTGGGCTCGCTCCCGCGCCTTGCGGAGCAGGAACTCCGTGAGGTCAACGGCCGTGACCTTGATTCCGCGCCTGGCGAGGGCGACCGCGTGTCGTCCCGGCCCGCAGGCGAGGTCCAGCACGGCTGCCGGCCGAAACCCGACCAGGCTCAGAATCTTCTCGACCTGCTCCTCTGCGACCACGAAGCGCTCCTCGGGAAAGAGGATCGGATACGTCGCGGCCCAGAAGCCTTCGTCCTCGAACCACGCGGCCATCGGGAACTCAGCGCTTCCGAGCCGTGAGCGTCGTCGTCCAGCCGGCCCGGCGGACCTGCTCGCCCTGCTGGTTCTTCACGGACACGTCTAGCACAAGCCGGCTCCTCAGGGGGCTGGCGAACCAAGCCCCATCCACGCTCATGGTGCGCGGCCGGCGCGGGCTGTGTCAAGGGTGCGGCCCCTGGCGGGGGGAAGGGAGACGGCACCTGGCGGCACCCGCCGCGCCCCGGACGCAGGCGCCGTCACGCGAGAGGGCAGGGAGACGCGGCTGGCCGGGGACCGGCGCGCGGCGGACTCGGGAGCCCCGTTTCTCCCTGGGAGATCAGTCCGGGGAGGTCAGTTGCATGTCGCCGACGCTCGTGCAGTGGCGCGGTTCCCGCGGGGGAGGCGAACGCCATTGTCACGGTCTTGAGAACCCAAGAGGTCGTCTCGCGCCTACTCGGGCTCGACACGAATCTCCTCCTGCGCTACGTCGTCCGCGACGATCCCGTGCAGGCCCGCCTGCGCCGAGGTAAGTGCCCCGCGCAGCGCGCGGCGACCTCTCGTCCGGGGACACGGTGCTGGTCGACATGCAGGTCAACTCCTGCGGCAGCGCGGGAGCGACGGACTCAGTCACCTCCTTCGCGATCTGGCCTGACTGGCCGGCGAGCTCGAGGCACCGTCTTGACGCGCCGAGCGCATCGTGCTGTATTCCTCTGGTCTCTGGTCGGCCGTCCGTTACGCGGGGCCGAGCGGCCATCATGCTCCTGTCCGACACCGACCGCGAGCGCGTGAACGCCCGGGTGGCCCAGGCCGAGAGGCGGGTCGCCGCCCAGGTCGTCACCGCCGTCGTCGCGAAGGCCGACGCGTACCCGGAGCTGCCGTGGAAGGCCTATGCGCTCGCCACGGCGCTGGCGATGCTCGCGGCGGCGGTGAGCGCGGCGTTCCACCCCGGCTGGAGCCCGCTCCCGGACCCGAGGCTCCTGCTGGTCGCCGTCCTCGGCGCCGGTGTGGCTGCCGCCGCCGTCACCGTGCTCGTGCCCCGGTTGGCCCGCGTGCTCCTGAGCGACGTGCGGGCCGAGGGCGAGGTGCGGCAGTACGCCCAGGCCCTCTTCCTCGACCGCGAGCTCTTCCGCACCCGGACCCGGACGGCGGTCCTCCTGCTGGTGAGCCAGTTCGAGCGCCGGGTGATCGTGCTGCCCGACCGCGGCATCCCGGCGGCGATCGGGGAGGCGGACTGGCAGGCGGTGGTCCGGGCGATGACACCCGCGCTGGCCGCCGGCCGGATCGCCGACGCGCTGATCGAAGGTGTCGGGCGCGTCGAGGCGTTGCTGGCGGCCCACGGAATGGCCCAGCCCACCCCGGGTGGCGACACGCTGCCCGACGTCATCGAGGGAGGGCCGGCGCGGTGAGGGGCCGGCTGGCGTGGTGGCTCCTGGCGGCGACCCTCGTCACCGTGACGGCGGCCCGCGCCGCGGAGGTGCCCTACCTCTCCGGCCGGGTCGTGGACGAGGCTGAGATCCTCACGCCAGCGGTGCGCGAGCGGCTGACCGCCGTGCTGAAGGCCCACGAGGACGCCGCCACCAACCAGATCGCTGTGCTCACCGTGCCGACGATCGCCCCGGAGAGCATCGAAGACTACGCGGTGCGCGTGTTCAAGGCGTGGAAGCTCGGCCAGGCCGGCAAGGACAACGGCGTCCTGGTCGTCGTCGTCCCCCGCGACCGGAAGCTGCGGATCGAGGTCGGCTACGGGCTGGAGGCCACGCTGACCGACGCGACCGCGGCCGGCATCATCCGCGACGTGATGACGCCCCGGTTCAAGGCCGGCGACTTCGACGCGGGCGTGAGCGCGGGCGTGGACGCGATCGTCGGGGTCCTGGAGGGCCGCGGCGTCCCGAGCCCGCCGGCCGAGCCCCAGGCGGTCCGGAGCGGCGGCAACGACTTCTTCGACAGCCCGCAACTGCCGTGGTACTCCCGGATCCTCCTCGGCGGCTTCATCTTCGGCATCCTGGGCCTGTTCACGTTCCTCGGGATCGTCACGCCCGGGGCGGGCTGGTTCCTCTACTTCTTCCTGATCCCGTTCTGGGCGATGTTCCCGGTCGTCGTGGTCGGCGGCAAGGGCACGCTGGCGATCCTCGCCACGCACCTGGTCGGCTTCCCGCTCGCGAAGCTCGCGGTCAAGCGGCAGGGCTGGTACGAGAAGGCGGCGCGCGAGCTGAAGACCAAGGGCCGGACGAGCATCGGCGGCTTCGCGATGTCGGCCGGCGGCGGGTTCGGGTCCAGCGGCTCCTCGGGCGGCGGCGGGGGCTTCTCCGGCGGCGGCGGCAGCTCCGGGGGCGGGGGCGCGTCGGGAAGCTGGTAGGCGCGCCGCGGGTTCCCGGCTACCTCGCCGCGAGCGCGAATGTCTCGACCGCACGGTACACGGCGCCGGCCGGGGTCAGGGTGGACTCGATCAGGGTCACGCCGGCGACGCGGAACGGGGGAAAGCGCGGCACCCGCGCCGGGTCGAAGCGACCGACCACCATCGTGCCGCGCGAGACGTAGGGCTCGAGCGCGCGCCACAGGCGCTCGCGCGTGGCTCGGTCGGCCTGCTCGCGGACCCGCGCCAGCGTCAGGTGGCCCGCGAACGGGCGCCGCTCGGCCGGGAAGCCGTGCGGCACGAGCGCCGCCTCGACGCGCCCGGCCAGCTCGGCCAGCCGTTCCGCGCCGGGACCGAAGCCGACCCACAGCACGCGCACGTTGTCGTGACGCGACTCGCGCGGGAACCGGCGCGTGAAGTGCGGGTTCTTGCCGCCGTGGAACGTGCCGAGCCCGTCCGGCTGGAGCTCGAAGGACATCGCGCCCTCGAGTGCCTGCCGCAGCGCGGCCGTGATCGTCGGCACTCGGGCTGCGGGCGTGGGGCCGAGGAACTTCAGGGTGAGGTGAATGGCCTCGGGCCTGACCCAGGCGAGCCCCGCGTCGGCGCCGGCCTGCCTCAGGGCCGCGATGGCCTCGTCAAGGGCTTGCTTGACCTCGTCCGGCAGCTCGACGGCGACGAAGAGCCGTAGCGGCCGGTCCGCTCCGCTCTCGCCGCCGTGCCGCGCCACGGGAAGAGCGCCTTCGCCGTCGGCCTTCTCCCCACCCGCACCAGCCCGCGCCACCCTCCGGCTCCCGGACTCGACCGCGCCACGGTGGCGGCCGCATGCCGCCCTCTCGCCGCCCATTGGTCCTCTGTCGCTGCCCGCGAGACTACGCCGCCGCCGCCGACGGTTCAAGCCCTCCTCCGGGCCCGGAACCTCGTGATGCTGGAGGGGGCTGGGACGTTCGACGGCCGGTCCGTCCATGCCGCCTAGTGCGTTCGGCATAGTGGCATAGCGCATTCGGCGGATTGACTGCATGGCACCGTCGGATCGATAGTCCCGTGCCAGGAGGCGGTCCGTGCATTGGAGGCCCGTCCGTAGCGCGCTGGCCCTGAGCCTGGGCTGCGCCGCGCTCGCCCCGTGGGTCGCGGCGCCCGTCGCCTGGGCCCAGGGGCGCACGTACTACGTGCGCCCCGACGGGGGATCTGCCGACCGGTGCACGGGACTGGTCGACGCGCCCGCGCCCGGCAGCGGGACAGCCCAGCCGTGCGCCTGGGACCACCCCTTTCGCGCGCTGCCGCCGGGGGGCCCGCCGCGCATCGCGGGCGGGGACACCCTCATCATCGCCGCCGGAAGCTACATGATGGGCTACGGCGCTCCCGGCGCCGAGACCTGCGACGCAGGCGGGTCGTTCGGGTGCGTCATGGTGGCCGTCCCCAGCGGGCCGGATCCCGCACGTCCCACCCGCATCTTGGGAGCCGGCTGGGAGACCGGGACGTCGGCGCCTCCGGAACTGTGGGGGACGGAGCGAGCCGCCATCGTGCTCAACCTCGCCCGCGCCAGCAACGTCATGGTCGCCCACCTCGAGATCACCGACCACTCCTCGTGCGTGGAGTTCCACTCCGGGGGCCTCGCCTGCCAGCGGGACACGTCGCCCTACGGCCCGTGGGCAGCGGTTGGCGTCTACGCGGAGGACTCGGCCAACGTGTACCTGCTGCGCCTCAACGTCCACGGCTTGGCGGCCACCGGCATCTGGGCCGGCCGGCTCAGGGACTGGACGGTCGAGGACGTGCGCATCGCGGGCAACGGCTCGGTCGGCTGGGATGGGGACATCCCCGGCGAGGACAGCAACTCCGGGACGCTGACGTTCCGGCGCTGGACCGTGGAGTGGAACGGCTGCGGCGAGACCTATCCCGGCGGCCAGCCGGCGGGGTGCTGGGCGCAGTCCGCCGGTGGCTACGGGGATGGCGTCGGCACCGGAGAGACCGGGGGGCGCTGGGTGATCGAGGACTCGGTCTTCCGCTACAACACCTCGGACGGCCTCGACCTCCTGTATGCCCGGCTGCCCGACTCCTCGATCGAGATCCGCCGCACCATCGCCGTGGGCAACGCCGGCAACCAGATCAAGACGACGGGTCCGGCCCTCGTCGAGAACTCGATCATCGTCGGCAACTGCGGCTTCTTCAATGGCCAGCCGTTCACGCACAACGTGGACGACTGCCGTGCCCTGGGCACCGCCCTGTTCCTCGTCCTGCGTCCGGGCAACCAGGTCTCGGTGACGAACAACACGATCGCCAGCGAGGGCGATTGCCTGGCGACCGCGGAATGCAACGGGACCTGCACCGGGGCCGAACGGGTTCGCCTGCGCAACAACATCTTCCGAGGCCACATCGACTACCTCCAGCCCTTCGAGCAGAGCTGCCTCGTCTACCAGGAGACCTTCCCGGTCGATCCCTTCGACGTGGACTACTCGCTGATCGCGGGCGTGAAGGAGGACGCCTGCCCGGGCCCCCACGACATCTGCGGGGTGTCGCCCGGTCTCGTGAACGACGGCATCGACACCTTCGACGGCCACCTGCTTCCGGGCAGTCCGGCCATCGGGGCCGCTCTCTCGAGCAGCGCGCCCATCACCGATTTCGATGGCCGGCTGCGCGACGCGGCGCCCGACATCGGCGCCTACGAGCGCGGCTCGACGAGCCCGACGGCGACCCTCACCGTGACCCAGGCGGGGACGGGGGGCGGCATCGTCACGAGCAATCCTGTCGGGATCACCTGCGGGGTGGACTGCACCGGGGTCTACGCCAGGGGGACCGTGGTAACCCTCGCCGCCCTGCCGGCGGCGGGATCGGCCCTTGCCGGCTGGAGCGGCTGTACCAGCGTGTCGGCGGTCTTCTGCACCGTCACGATGGACGCCGACCGGACGGTCATCGCTACCTTCAGCGCCGGGGCCGAGCCGCCGCCGCCACCCCCTCCGGGGCAGCCCGCGCTGACCGTGGGGGTGGACGGAACCCTGTACCGGACCGGCCAGACCATGACCGTCACGGGAACGCTGACCGCCGGGTCCACGCCACGGCTGGTGGATGCCTACGTGGTCGTGCAGCTGCCGGACGGGGGGTTCCTGTCGCTCCAGCTGGGCGGTCGGGTCGTGCCCGGCATCGTGCCGATCGCGCAGGGGCTCACCCCCTTCGCTTTCAACGGGGAACTACTCCGCTATGCCTTCTCCGGGGTGGAGCCGTCGGGCACCTACACCTGGATGAGCGCCCTGAGCGACCCCGGCACGCTGAGCGTCATCGGGAGCATCGACCAGCACCCGTTCACGTTCGGGCCCTGAGCGGGCCACGCCCGGCGCCTCACTCATTCGACGGCGCGCGCTCGGCGCGGCCGGACAGGGACGCGTGCACGCCCGGCACCGCGCCGAGCGGCTCCTGGCCCGGATTCCGGATGCGTGATCCAGCTCAGGAAGGGTCGTCCCCGCGCGAGCCTTGCCGCTGGGCGCGCGTCCGATAGGGCGCGGGGACCTTGTCGAGGCGATTGGTCACGAACGTCGTGCCTTGCTCGTCGGTCCACCGGTAGATCCGGCTGGGCGTGGCCGGCGCGCCTGGGCCCGGGGCTCGCGCCTCGGGGTCCGGCGGCGCGGCGGGGGGCGCGGGCGGCGGGTTGGGGACCCACACCCATACGTGCTGGGACGTCACCCCGTCCCCGCGGAGCTCGTAGCGTCCCGTTGGGTACTCGACGACGGTCGGCATCGGCGGGGCGGCCGGGGGCGCGGCCGCGACCGGCGCCGGCCCGGCGTACACAAAGGCCGGCGACGCGTAGACGACCGGGGACGCGTCGACGACCACGGACGGGCTGACGACCGGGGGCGGGGTGTCCGTGACTGGGGGCGCGTAGAAGATGACGGACGGGACCCAGGCCACCGGCAGGTGGGGGTGACGGAACCGCGGGTGGCGGGGCCTCTGGTGGAACCTCCCGGAGAAGTGGCCAGGAGGTGCCGGACCGAAGCGGGCGTGGTGACCCCCGTCACCGACGAGGCCGTGGCCGGCGTGGGCGCCTCCGGGCGGACGGAATCCGCCGTGGGAGGGGGACGGAGCGTGGAATCGCCCACCGGCCAGCGCAGGCGCGGGCAGGACGACGGTGCCCAGCGCCAGGCACGCCGCGAGTAGAGCCGCCGGCTTCCTCATGCCCGGGTCCCTCCTGGACCCCGAGTCTACCCCGTCCGGCCGACCTTGGACAGCCCATGCGCATCGACTGTCGCTCGACGTTCACCGTGCCCGCGTGGCCGACGCTCCCGACCGGGCGAGGAACGGCACGCCCACGTCGTGGAACTCAGCGTTCACCAGAGCGCCGCCGACCGCAGGATCGACCGGACCCACGGCGGGCAACCCACGGCACGGCGGGCGACTTGACACCCCGCCGCGACCATGGTCTAACTGATCCGATAGCACTCTCACGATGCGGAGGTGAGTCATGGCGCTCAGGATAAACAGTGAGGCTCCCAACTTCACCGCAGAGACCACGCAGGGCCGTATCAACCTCCACGAGTGGATCGGCAACGGCTGGGCCATCCTGTTCTCGCATCCGAAGGACTTCACGCCGGTCTGCACGACCGAGCTCGGCTACATGGCCGGGCTGAAGCCCGAGTTTGACAAGCGCAACTGCAAGGTCATGGGCCTCAGCGTGGACCCGGTCACCGATCACCAGAAGTGGTCCAAGGACATCGAGGAGACGCAGGGGCACGCCGTTAACTACCCGTTGATCGGCGACCCCGAGCTGAAGGTGGCCAAGGCCTACGACATGTTGCCGGAAGAGGCCGGGACTACGGCCCAGGGCCGGACCGCAGCCGACAACGCGACGGTGCGCTCGGTGTTCGTCATCGGACCGGACAAGAAGGTCAAGGCGATGCTGACCTATCCGATGAGCACCGGCCGCAACTTTGACGAGGTGCTGCGGCTCCTGGACTCCTGCCAGCTGACGGCGAAGCACAAGGTGGCGACCCCCGTGAACTGGAAGCAGGGCGGGGACGTCATCATCGTGCCGACGGTCTCGGATGCCGAGGCCAAGGAAAAGTTCCCGGGGGGCTGGAAGGCGCCAAAGCCGTACATGCGGATCGTGCCACAGCCGCGATAGGGCGCGCGGTCGCCCAGGGGCTCCGAGAGCGTCCGACCACCACGAAGGGCCCGGCCGGGTCCCTCGTGGTGGTCGGACCTGACCCACGATCCGCCCGTCTCGATCGGACCCCCATTCGCGCGCCGCCAGCCTTTCTTGGTAGCGGAACACCAGGGGCTGGGTGGTCGTACGTGAGTCAGAGGCGATCCACGGGTGATTTGTCACGGCCCTGAACCGGGTTCAGGGCGAGGGGGCCGAGGCGCCCGCGGCGCCCCGCTGGCGGCGCGCCGCGACGGCGCGGACTCCCCACGCCACGACCCACGGCGCGTGGCGCTGGAGGAAGATCGCGAGCTTCCCGTGCCCGGTGATGACGGCCTCGCGCCGCCGGCGGGTCACCGCCCGAACGATCTGGCGCGCCGCCCGCTCGGTCGGCATGACGAGCCAGGAGGGCGCCGAGGCGCGCGCGGCGTCGCGCAGGACGCCCTGGTTGTCCACACGGGCGATCTCCGACTCGACGAAGCCCGGGCTGATCAGCGTGACGGACACGCCGGTCGGCCGGAGCTCGTGCCAGAGAGCCTCCGCCAGCGCGCGCACGGCGAACTTGCTCATGGAGTACGGCGAGCTCTGCGGGCCGGCGACGTGGCCGGCGACGCTTCCGATGATGACCAGGCGACCGCGCGTCTTCCGGAGCTCCGGGAGCGTCGCGTAGACGGTCCGCAGGACGCCGAACACGTTGGTCTCGAACTGGCAACGGTAGTCCGCGAGGGTCAGGCGCTCGAGCGGGCCGATGACGCCGAACCCGGCGTTGGCGACCGCGACGTCGATCCGGCCGAAGCGCTCCCGCGCCGCCGCGACCGCGCGCTCGAGGTCGCCGTCGACCGTGACGTCGCACGGAACGGCCACGGCGGCTCGCCCGCCGCGTCCCAGCTCCGCGGCGAGCCCTTCCAGGCGGTCGACGCGTCGCGCGGCCAGGACGAGCGCCGCGCCCCGACGGGCAAACTCCCGCGCGAGGGCCGCGCCGATCCCCGACGACGCCCCGGTGATCAGCGCGACCTGGCCAGCAAATGGTGTCATCGCTCGGCCCCGGCCCTCCCGGCGGCAACAGTCTCTGGAAGCGGGAACTCGCGATCCGCTGCCACCAGGGGCCACCGCGGGTGGCGGGGCCCGGCCGCGAGGGGGCGGTCCGGCGATAGGCCCCGCGGTGGCACCTGATGGCGCCGGATCGGCAGACCGCGCCTAGGCGGCGAAGTATTCGATGAGCTGCTTGAAGTCGCCCTCGGCGACGGGCTTGATGTCCTGGCCGCTCCCGACCCGGCGGTAGAACGCGGTCTGGGTGCCCGCCGCCGTGATGAACATCTTCTCCGGCTCCGCGGGCCCGGCCTCCCTGCGGTTCTCCTTCTCGATGAGGATGCGCCCGACACACGCGGGCACGCGCTCCTCCCGGAAGTTGCCCGCTTCCTCGACGGTCACGATCCGCTTGAACGCGGCGGTCAGGATGAGCCCGTTGTCGAGGACGACGGTGTGGATCCGGTGCTGCTCCGCCTCGATGTGCGTGTTGACGGCGGCGACCAGGTCCAGGACCAGCTTCCGGAACCGCTGCACCCCCTCTTCGAACCGCTTCCGATGGGTCGCCGCGCGGTCGGCTTCCTCGGTGATCCGGCTCTCCACCTTCTTCGCCGTCGTCTGGGCCCAGTCCTCTGGCATGCCTTACCTCCTCAGCGTCACGTCCGCCGTACGCCCCATTCTACGCGTCACGACGCGCGCGGGTCCAGCAGGTCCCGCAGCCCGTCGCCGAGCAGGTTGAACCCCAGGACCGCCACGGCGATCGCGCACCCAGGGAACAAGGCGTACCACGGCGAGCGTCCCAGGAAGCTCTGCGCGTCCTTGAGCATGAGCCCCCACGACGGGTTTGGCGGCTGGGTGCCGAGGCCGAGGTAGGAGAGCGCGGCCTCGGCGAGGATCGCCACCGGGAACGAGATGGTCGCCTGGACGATCAGGGGCCCGAGCGTGTTCGGCAGGATGTGGCGTCGGATGATCGTCCAGTCCCGGGCGCCGAGCGCCCGCGCGGCGAGCACGAACTCGCGCTCGCGGAGCGTCAGGAAGTTCCCGCGCGTGAGCCGGGCGAAGATCGGGACCGACGCGACGCCGACGGCGACCATGCTGATCACGATCCCCGGCCCGAAGGCCGCCGTGACGAGGAGCGCCGACAGGACCGCGGGGAACCCGTAGACGGCGTCCATGATGCGCATCAGCGCCTCGTCGAGGGCGCCGCCGAAGTAGCCGCCGAGCATCCCCAGGAGCACCCCGGCCCCCATGCCGATCGCGACCGCCACGGCGCCCACCACCAGCGAGGCCGCGGCGCCGCGCATCACGCGCGACAGGAGGTCCCGGCCGAACTGATCGGTCCCCATGGGGTGGGCGTCCGACGGCGCCAGGAGCCGCGCGTCGAGGTCCATAGAGAGCGGATCGCGCGGCGTGTAGACGAGGGACAGGACCGCCACGAGGACGATGCCGGCCGTGATGGCGGCGCCGAGCAGGAAGCTCCCGTGACGGGCCGCCTGACGCGAGGCCTTACTCATAGCGGATCCGCGGATCGAGGAGCCCGTAGAGGAGGTCGACCGCGAAGTTGAGCGTGACGATGACGGCCGCGACGAACAGCACCACGCCCTGGACCACCGGGAGGTCGCGGGCGCTGATCGCGCCGAGCGCCAGCCGCCCCAGCCCGGGGAGGTAGAAGACGTTCTCCAGCACGATGCTGCCGGCCAGGAGCTGGCCGAGCTGGAGCCCGAGGATCGTGACGATGGTGATGAGCGCGTTCCGGAGCACGTGCTTCCACGCCACCACGCGCTCGCTGAGCCCCTTCGCCCGGGCCGTCCGGACGTGGTCCGCCCGGAGGACGTCGAGCACCGCCGAGCGCGTCGTCCGGGTCAGGATCGCGGCCTGGATCAGGCCGAGGGCGATCCCGGGCAGGATCAGCGAGCGGAGCCCGGGCCAGATGCCGGCCTGCCAGCCGTCGAACCCGCCGGCGCGGGTCCAGCCGAGCTGGACCGCGAAGACCAGGATCAGGAGGAGGCCGGCCCAGAACGACGGGACGGCGATGCCGAGCTGCGAGGCGACCATCGCGACGTAGTCCCCGAGTCGGCGCTGGTGGGTGGCGGCATACACCCCGAGGGGCAAGGCGAGGGTCGTCATGAAGAGCGCCGCCAGCAGCGTCAGCGGCAGCGTGACGCGGAGCCGACTCAGGATCAGGTTCCCCACCGGGACGTCGTACTGGATGGAGCGCCCGAGGTCCCCGCGGAGCGCACCCGCGACCCACTCCAGGTACTGGACCGGGATCGGCCGGTCGAGCCCCATCGCGCGGCGGAGGGCCGCGGCCGCCTCGGGGCTCGCCTCGGTTCCCATGATGATGAGCGCGGGATCCCCGGGCAGGACGCGGATGACGACGAAGACCAGGACCGAGACGACGCCGAGCGTCGCGACGAACGCGCCGAGCCGTCTCAGGACGTAGCGACGCACCGCCGACGGGCTACTTCGCCCAGGAGACCTCCGTCAGGTCCATGGACGGCGTCGGGAGGTCCTTCCAGATCCCTTGGACCCCCTTCTTGGCGGCCACGAGGCGCGGGTAGACGTAGAGCCACACGACGGGCGCCTCCTCGACCATCATCTTCTGGAGGTCGTGATAGAGGGCGCGGCGCTTCCCGTCGTCCAGCGTGGACTCCGCCTGCTTGTAGACCTCCTGGAAGCGCGCACTGTCGAAGCGATAGTAGTACTTCGGGTTGGCGTAGTTGCCCGCGTCCCACGCCTCGGCGTGGCCGATGATGGTCATGTCGTAGTCGGCGTTCTTGTAGACACGGTCGAGCCACTGCCCCCACTCGATCTGCTCGAGCCTGACGCGGATCCCGACCTTCGCGAGCTGCCCGAGGAGCACCTCGCCCGTGCGGACCGTGTAGGGGTACTGAGGCGGCACCTTGAGGACCGCGTCGAACCCGTTCGGGTAGCCCGCCTCGGCGAGGAGCTGCTTCGCCTTCTCGGGGCTGTGGGGCACGGCCTGGGCCATGTCCACGAAGTAGGGGTTCAGCGGGTCCACGTTCGTCCCGAGCACGCGTCCGAACCCGAACATCGCCCCCTTGACGATCTCCTCCTTGTTGACCGCGTGCGTGATCGCCCGCCGGACGCGGACGTCGGCGTAGGGCTTCTTCGAGTTGTTGAGGGCGAGGATGACGTCGTTGGTGGTCTGGCCGAGGATGACCTGGAGGCTCGGGGCGCGGCGGACGACCTCGACCGACTCGGGCCCGAGGCCGAAGGCGAGAACGTCGATGTCCCCCGCCTGGAGCGCGGCGAGCGCCGCGTTGGGGTCGGGGATGAAACGGAACGTGACCTCGTCGAGCTTCGGCAGGCCCTTCACGTGGTAGTCGGGGTTCCGCTTGAGCACGATCCGGTCCCCGCGCTCCCAGCGCGCCAGGATGAACGGGCCGGTCCCGACGGGCTGCGACTTCTGCTGCTCCAGCGCCTCGCGCGGGTACATGACCGAGCCCTGGCGCGCGAGGTTGTAGAGAAACATCGTGTTGAGCTTCTTGAGGGTGATCGTGACCGTGTGTTGGTCCCGCACGTGGATCGAGGCGATGTCCTCGTAGTGGCGCTGGTGCGGGTGCTTCGTCTCGGGGTTCCGCGCCCGGTCGAGCACGTACTTGACGTCCTCGGCCGTGAAGGCGCGCCCGTTGTGGAAGCGCACGCCACCCTTGAGGAAGAACGTGTAGTTCAGGTTGTCCGACGTGTGCCATCGCTCCGCGAGCCACGGCACGAGCTTGCCGTGCTGGTCCACCTTCACGAGGGCTTCCTGGAGGTTGTAGAAGACGACGGCGGCCGTGGCCGAGGCGGGGGTCGCGGTGAGGTCGAGCCCCGGCGGCTCCGACGTCGTCTGGACGACCAGCGAGGTTGGGAGCGCGGTCGGCGAGGTGCCCGCCGTCGCGGGCCCGACCGGGGCCAGGGCCGGCACGAGCGCGAGGACGAGCGAGACGAGGAGCGCCGTCAGTCGGGTCATGGTGTACCTCCGCGGAAGCGGGCGGCGGGGGGGGGGGCACCACCCCACCCCCACCCGCCCGGGGGGGGGGGGCCCCCCCCCCCCCCGGAGGGCC
>Ga0214473_10004176_pt1 | contig 17388 bp, 12 predicted proteins | sample RVTome_7_FD_203509 | JGI IMG/M metagenome (GOLD analysis project Ga0214473, IMG submission 203509) | Soil microbial communities from uranium-contaminated site in the Upper Colorado River Basin, Wyoming, United States - RVT98D197 | ecosystem: Environmental > Terrestrial > Soil > Contaminated >... | reverse complement strand
GGCGGCGGAGGATTTGGCCCGGATGCCCGCCACAGAAGACGAGGCCCATCCATGAACTTCGCCATGACCTTCCGCATTGCCTATAGGGCCCTGGGGCGCAACAAGATGCGTTCCGGGCTCACCATGCTGGGCATCATCATCGGTGTGGGCGCGGTCATTGCCATGATCGCCATCGGCTCCGGGGCCAAGGCCCGCATCCAGGAACAGATCGCTTCCATGGGGTCCAACTTACTCATCGTGCTTTCGGGAAGCGCGACCAGTGGCGGATTCCGATGGGGTTCCGGATCGGTTCCCACTCTGACGGTGGAGGACGCGAAAGCCATTGCTTCGGAGTTATCCGCCGTTAAATACGCCGCCCCCGTCCTCCAGGGCGTCACCCAGGTGGTCTACGGCAATCAGAACTGGTCCACCATCACCTTCGCCAGTACTCCGGAAGCTCTGCTCATCCGGGACTGGCCGGTCGCCAAAGGCAGGGAAATCACCCCCTCTGATCTGGAAGGAGCAGCCAAGGTCTGCCTCCTGGGACAGACGGTGGTGGAAAACCTTTTCGGCGATATCGACCCCGAGGGCCAGGTCGTGCGCGTCAAGCAATTCCCTTTCACGGTCGTCGGCGTGCTCTCCGGGAAAGGCCAAACCACGTGGGGCCAGGACCAGGATGATGTGGTTTACGTCCCCCTCACCACTGGACAGAGGCTCCTTTTCGGGCAGCAATTCCCGGGAATGGTGCGCTCCATCAGCGTTCAGGCGACGGGGCCGGATACGATGAACTTGGCCGAGGAGCAGATTACCCAGCTTCTCCGGCAGCGCCACCGCATCCGGGCCACCCAGGACAACGACTTCACCGTGCGCAACCTCACGGAGGCCATGTCTACGGCCGAGGAATCGGCCCGGGTGATGTCCCTTCTCCTGGGAGCGATCGCCTCCATCTCGCTGCTGGTCGGGGGGATCGGCATCATGAATATCATGCTGGTCTCCGTGACCGAACGGACCCGCGAGATCGGCATCCGCATGGCCGTGGGCGCCCGCGGGCGGGACATCCTTTACCAGTTCCTCATCGAGGCCCTCGTTCTGAGCCTGATCGGCGGACTCATCGGCATCGTCGTCGGTGTCGGGGCGTCCAAACTCGTCTCCCAATTCTTCAAGTGGCCAACGCTCATCTCCATCAATGCCTTGTTGCTGTCCTTCTCCTTTGCCGGGGGTGTCGGCATTTTCTTCGGCTTTTACCCGGCCCGCAAGGCCGCCAAATTGGACCCGATCGAAGCGTTGCGCTACGAATGAAAGAAATTCTTAATTCTGCAGGATATGTTGAAAGGAATCATCGTCTTCGGTGATGAGCTCGTGAACGGTTTCCGGGGAGAGGAGCCAGAGGAATCAGAAGGAGTACGCGAGCGGAACGAGTAGGAAATTCATACGCCCGGGGACCGGTCAAATCTTCTCATCGAAAAGAATGCCCGCAAATTCCTTCATGGATTCGGCCAGGGCCAATAGTTCATGGGGAGGAATCTCTCGAATGATTTCGCCGCTCTTGCCGTCAATCACCTTAACAGCAATTTGCCCGTTGGCCTTATTCACGGAATAGTCCAACCGGACATCCTTCACCCCTACTTCTTCCTGGATGGCTCGGACGATCTCCCCCAGCTTCCTCTGCAGCGGCACTGACGAGTCTTTGGCTTCCTGGTCTACGTGGATGGATCGAACCGGCATATCCATCTCCACGGCTGGAAAAGAAATGGGTTTTATCGGATCCATCGTCTTCCTCCCTAAAAATACTCTTGCCGATGGGTCCACAGGGGTCGCTGAGATTGCCGCATTCTCTTGGAAGGATGGTTGAAAAAATGGCCCACGTTCACTGCGGAATGATCACCTTTCCATCCCTGGTTTCGGTTCTCCCAGCGTTCCCTGCGGGCTCCGCGGTGAATGGACACCATTCTTTGATCATTCTATCGGCCAACCCTCCACCAACCTTTAAGGAAAATTTATCTTCTCCCATGAAATAAATTTTCCCAATGCGGATCTTCCTTTCTATTTAAGTTTTGCGACGGGCATCCCGATAAAATATTCAGATTGGAGAAAGGTCAAGCCCGGTGATTGACCAATTCAGGGGAGAAAAGAGGTGACGGATCAGAAAACCCCGCCGGTCGATCCCAAAAAAGGCAAGGAAGCCTTAAAAGCTGTTTCACAGCTTACATCAAATTCAAGGAGGAAATTCACATGGCATTAATCATCAACCACAATCTAATGGCCATGAACACGGCCAGAAACCTGTCAGCGGCTTACAGCCGGCTGGCACTTTCCGCCCAGAGGTTATCCTCAGGTCTAAGAGTCAACTCCGCTGCCGATGATGCGGCCGGCTTGGCGGTCCGCGAAAGCATGAGGGCCGACATCGCCGCCCTTAATCAGGGCGTCCGAAACGCCGGTGACGCGATCTCCATGATTCAGACGGCCGAAGGCGCTCTTTCCGTTATCGATGAAAAGCTCGTCCGAATGAAAGAGCTGGCCCAACAAGCCGCCACCGGTACGTACACCACCTCGCAGCGGGCTATCATGGACAGTGAATATCAGGCCATGGCCGATGAAATCGACCGAATTGCCAACGCCACTGATTTCAACGGCGTGACACTTCTGGACGGCAGCCTGTCCGCTTTGCACAACAACAGCGGCATGAAGATCCATTTCGGCGCCGGCAACAGCTCGGCCGAGGATTATTACTACATCAGGATGAATGACATGCGCGCCACTTCCTCGACGGGGTTGCAGGTTGGCGGCGGCGCCACAGCAGAGATCTTAGCGGCAAGCACAGACTTTAGCAGCGGCGGAGTGGAGGTTGCTTCTGGGGCCGCCGGCCAATATTTTGCCTACAGCTATGATGTCAGCGGTGTCACTTCCGGCGACACCACTCTTTCCGACTTTGCCGGATTCTATTTCCTCGCATCCGGGACAACCCTTTCCGGGATGGTGGATCTTCTTAATCAAGGCACAGCGGCTCGCACGTATCTGGATCTTTCCACTGCCAGTGCGACTCTGAGTGCTGCCGGCATATCCGGGCTTTACATCACTGTCGGTAATCTGAGAGTCTATTTTATGACCGCAACCATGCTCACTGGAGGTGGTTCAGGATGGAGCGCAGAAAATGCTGTGGGTGTCGACCTTGCAAATATTACCAATACCACTTCTGGTACTGTAATCGCAAGCGCTGTTGTGGATGCAATTAATGGGACAACGAAAGGCAACATGTGGGCTGTCGCCAGCGGCGGAACAGTTATGCTGGTTTATAAGGACGCAGGCGTCGCAGGAAATGGCACCACTGTAGCCACTGGAACACTGGCGACTGCTTCTATCACTTTCTCCGCTACGACACTGTCCGGGGGAGGAGAAACCTGGGCCGTTGCAGCGGTTGCCGAGCAAACCGATGGGAATAAGTATCTCCAACTCACCGGCAACGACGCAGGCGCAAATTACGATATCACCATTCAAAGTGCTGCTACGCTCAGTTCGGGGAATCTGACTGCTCTTGGTTGGGCAGACGCTCAGGCCGATTTTGCTGAAACAGAGGCTACCGGAAGCGGAAGCTGGGACGGGGCCGATATCCTTACCCAGTCCAATGCCCAGGTGGGCTTGGCCCAGCTCAATACGGCCATCAACAGCAAGGATGCCCAGCGGGCCAATCTGGGTGCCCTGTCCAACCGCCTTGCAAACACTATTACCAACCTTCAAATCCAGGCGGAAAACCTGCAGGCAGCCGAATCGCGCATATCCGACGTGGACGTGGCCACCGAGATGACCAACTTTACCAGGAATAGCATCCTGACGCAGGCGGCCACGGCGATGCTGGCCCAGGCCAATGCCATGCCAAGGTTGGCGCTGCAGCTTCTTGGCGGCGGGGCGTAATGGTGCAGGGATAAGAAGATAAACCCCAATTAGCAGGGAGGAATCTCCTCCCTGCCTTTTCTTAGCGAACAACTTTCCAATCCCCCCTCCCCCCTTTTCAAAAGGGGGGAGGGGGGATTGCAACGGTGGGTGACCCGGCGGTCATGGCGAACCGGCAGGATTAGGTAGGTAAGATCTATCCAGCCGCCGGGAAAATAATTCCTTGATTCGAATATTTCAGCCTTCTTTTGATTCAATTTTCCTTATCCTTCCCAAGGAGTTACAAGATTCCGGACTGGCATATGCTTTGCACCAAGACTCATACTGGAATTCTATATGTATAGCCAAATAAACCGGTCGCTGCGAAGCGGGAAACGACGCGGCCATCGCGCGTGATGGCCCGTGAATACGGATGGTACTAAGGGGTCCATAATAGGATGGACATTGCCGAGTTGAGGCCTACCCGTCTAAAATGCTTCGACTGGACTCCGGCTTTCGCCGGAGAGACGAATTTGAGGCACCGTCCCTTTTCGTCATTCCGGCGAAAGCCGGAATCCAGTGGCATGAAAGAAAAGGTTGATGTCTACACAATTATGGCCTTATTAGTAAATGTCATGAATAAGCGAAAAAAATCCCCCCATAAATCCCCCCCTTTAATAAAGGGGGGAGAGGGGGGATTTTGACTCTGGTTTGTACACGCAGGCATTAGAAGGCCGATGTAGGGCCCCAGAAAAAGAGAAATCTGAATGACCGCCAACATCACTTTTACAGGCTTGAGTTCAGGGACCGATTGGGCTAAAATTGTCGACCAATTAGTCCAGGTAGAAAGTTATCGGATCACCCAGATGAACACCTGGAAAACTTCCTGGCAGGACAAAATTACGTCCATCCAGGGTCTAAACTCCCGGATGCTAAGCCTGGATTCGTACGTCAAATCTAAGAATACGGCCTCTGAATTCATGGCAACGGCCGCCACGTCCAGCGATACGGATGTGGTTACCGCCACTTCGACGAGCACGGCCAACCCCGGATCCCATTCCGTAACGATCGGCAGCAATATCCAGCATGAGCTGGCTTCCCAGGGGGTGGCCGCCACTTCAACCGTCGTTAGTACCCGGGACGGAACCATGACCATCTATGTTGGTTCTTCCCACATCGATGTAAACGTGACCAACGGAATGACTTTGAGCGGCCTACAGACGGCCATCGAAGCGGCGGATGGGAGCAATATCCTCACCGCCGAGATTATAGACGACGGGTCTTCTTCAAACCCCAAGAGGCTCAGTATCACCGCGAACACCGGGGGAAGCTCACACCTGGTTTCGGTAACGGCCAACCCCACCGGACTGACTTTTTCGGAAGGCTCCGTCAATCCCGTGATCAACGCGGCTGGCTGGAGCGGAACTTCTCAGGCCACTTCCTCCGGCCTCTACCTGGGAAGCGACAATAAAACCTACACCTTAACGGTCCCAACGGTGAATCTCAATGGTGCCAATTCCGCCACCTCGGTAACCTGGACCAAGACCGGAGGGGCGACCGGAAGCTTTGTCATTCCAGGCAATTATACAGCTGGAACGGCGATCGCCGTGGATGGATTGGTGGATGATGCTACCCATAGTTCGAATTGGAGTGGAACCTCCAAATCCAGCTCCAGCGGCAACTATACCGGGAATATAGATAAATCTTACACCTTTACCGTTCCTCCAGGAACGGTAGGAACTGGAGACCTGACGGTCAACTGGGCCGAATCGAACACCGGGAGTACCGGCACCATTACGATCCCCAATGGGTACGGCCCGGGAACTGCGATCCACGTTGACGGCGTCAACAGCGTTGAGGAAAATTCTGGCTGGACGGGAACCTCTCATGCCACTTCCTCGGGAAATTATACGGACTCAACCAATGAGATATATACCTTTACGGTCCAGAGCGTAAACGGGGGGGCGGGAACCGGAACGGTGGGAACCGATACCATCGTCATCCACTGGCAAAATACCGATAACAGCAGCAACGGAAATATTACCCTGGATGGCACTTACACTGCCGGAACCGCCGTAGAAGCGGAAAATGGCTTGAAAGTGGCCTTCTCCTCCGGAACGTTATCTACGGATGCCGGCAATGATTTTACCGTGGACACCGAACAGGGCCCCAGTGTTTCTTTCTCGGCTGGAACCCTGGTGAATGGGGATACCTTTTCCGTTGACGCCTGGACGGCCCTAAAAATCGCCTTCTCCGCCGGAACCCTGGTGGATACGGAGCAGTTCTACGTGGACACTTTTGCCAACGTGGATTCTGTGCAGAACGGGACCTGGACTGGAACTTCCGCGGTTACCTCCTCTGGCCATTACCTGGGGTCCAGCAATACGACCTTTAATTATTCCCTATTATCGAGCGGGACCATCGGCACCGATGAAATGGGAATCCGATGGTCCGATACCCAGGGAAATGTCGGGGTCGTCACCATCCCCGACGATTATACTCCCGGAACCAATCTGGAGGTCACCCAGGGAGTTAAGATAAAATTTGCCGCCGGGACTTTGGTAAGTGGCAATACCTTCTCCATCGATGTGTATGCCCCCAATCTCCAGGCCGGGCAGGATTCCGGCCTGGCCCGGGTGGAACAGGCGGTGCACAGCGGATTTGTCGACCCCGGCACCGCCGAGGTGACCGCCGACGATGCCATTTTTTCGTATATCTATGGGGGAGCCCGGGCCAGCATCTCTGTGGCCGCAGACACTACTCTTTCCGGGTTGGTCAATCTGATAAACAGCGATGCCGCCAACCCCGGGGTTACGGCCAGCATTCTCAATGACGGCCTGGGGTTGAGCACTTCTTATCACCTGGTTTTGACGGGCGATGATACCGGGGCTCCGTATACCATCCGCGAAATTAAAGACACCTTCACCGGGGGAACCTTCTCTTCCGAAGATTTTACCACCACCCAGAAAGCCCAGAGTTCCATGCTGAAGGTGGATGGTTATCCCTCCGATACCTCTCAGTATATCCAGAGACTCACCAACGCGGTTTCCGACGTAATCGATGGAGTCACCCTGTCCCTGGTTGCTGCGGGTACGGCAACCGTGAGCGTCAGTGAAAACATCAACGCCATTCGGACCAGCATCGAAACCTTTGTGAGTTCGGTTAATTTCGTCCTGGATTACGTTAAACAAGAGACCAAGTATGACCCCACAACCAAAGAAGCCGGGATAATGATCGGAAATTATTCCTACCAGATTGTGCAGCAACGGATCGCCGATATTTTGACCGACAGTATTCCCGGCCTGATTGATGGCGTGGATTCTTATACGCATCTGGCCCAAATTGGAATAAAAACGAACCCGAACAACAGCGGAAAATGGGAAATCGATTCCACTACCCTGAATAACGCTCTAAATACCAATTTAGAAGGGGTTGAAAAACTTTTTGTCAAAGACGAAACCACCGGGACCAAGAACGGAGTCTTTGAGCTCCTGACTCTGGAAATGGCCAAGCTGGATGACAGCGACACAGGACCGATGAATGTTTTGTTGGATAATTACGATGGGATCATTACTAACATTGATAAGAATATAGAGAACGAACAAAAGAGAGTCGACCTAGTAAAAACGCGTTTGCAAACTCAATTTGCCCAATTGGAAAGCCTTCTGACGCAGTTATCCGGGCAAGAAACGTCTCTACAAACTTATATCGGCCAATTGCCGACGGTTGGAGGGACGACTGGAACAAGCGCTTAATAAGAAAGGTCCCAATTTTATGGCCACAGAGTTTTCAGAGAACACAGCGCGGCATAGCCGCAACCAAAAGAATTCACCCCCTCCCTACCCTCCCCCCTCAAGGGGGAGGGAGAGGATGGGGGGATTCTTAAAATTTCGTAAAGGCTTTTTGTAAACTTTAGGCACTTTAGGCATTTTAGGCACTTTCTTTGGTTGCGGCTATGCCGCGCTGTGTGCTCTGTGGCCAAAGAATCTTAGAAAGATCTTTTCGAGGAGAATGACAATGGCAGGATATGGTCAGAATCAATATCTGAAAACGCAGGTTACCACCGTAGATAATCTACGGCTCGTTGTCTTACTCTATGAAGGAGCCATCAAATTCCTTTTGAAGGCCCAGGAGGGAATCCAGGAGAAAGATGTTTCCAAAAGGCACAACCAGATCGGTCGGGCCCTGGATATCATCATGGAATTGAAAAATGCGCTCAATTTTTCCCAGGGGGGAGAAATCGCCAAATCCCTCAATGCCCTTTATCTCTTCATGCAAACCCACCTGACCACCGCCAATATCCAGAATGATACGCAGAAGGTTCAGCAGGTTATCAACATTCTCTCTAGTTTAAAAGAGGCCTGGGAAACGATTGCCTCCAGACCCGAAGTGCGTAAAGCCGCGGAAGTGCCCGCCCAATCCAAAGGGATCCGGATTTAAAGACACCCAGACTTCCCGTTGAATCAGGAATATTTTCCTTGTTCCCGGAGAAGCGCGAGAATTTGATCCCATCCTTTGAGCAAGGGAATCAATTCATATTCCAGTAAATCGGCCAACATCACCCAATCTTCGTTCTCCTGGACCTTGAGCATCTGATCCATCACATTGGAGAGCTTTCGAACCTCATCTCCTACGGTTGCGTTCTGAAAAGGGATGGCCGAGAAGTTTAGGTGGAATGCCTCTTTGCTTTCCGCAATCATCTGCAGAAAGAGCCGCAGATTTTCCAAATACTCGGCATAATGTTCATTGGCTTCGGTTTCATCGGCAATTCGGAAAAGCTCGGAAATCTTCTCTCCCCCTTTTATCAGGATGTCAAGATATTGCTCACCATTCTCAAAGAAATGTCTGGCCATTTCTTCAGCGGACATAGTATCAATTTCCAGGGTTCTAATATCCTTCAGCGGGATATTGACGGCATCATGAGGGTTTTTTTCTGAATAGCCTGTTCCGTTGAGCCTTACTCCGGTGATGACTTTCCCCAGCTGCACATGTTCCGACATCACCCTTGTTAGGATTTCTTCCAGATTGTTATCCTGGGGTCCCTCCAACTCTATGCTTTTCCGGTCCAACGAAATTTCCATGTCCTTTCCCTCCTCAATTGGAATGCTGAAATGATGGGTTTTGCCCGCAGCCGTTGCAAATTCATTCACTATCAATCTCCACTCTGGGCCTTGTGCCCGGTGTCACGCATCTAACGCAATATCTCATTTTCCTAACCTCGTGTTTCTTTTCGAAAAACTTTGGAGATTATAAATTTGCCTGCCTGTTTTCAAACCCGTTTATCTTGCTGTCTTTGAACTCCTTGTTGAAATTCCAGAGCGTGTGCGGAAAATTCAAGCCGCTCGTCCTTAGGAATACCTTTGCCTTGGTCAGGCTGAACCCTAAGAAATGGAATATGTTCGCTGCAGAGACAGCAGAGGCATGGCCTCCCCGTATTCCCTCAACCAGGTGCTCGAACTCACCCACTCCTCCTGAGGCGATGATCGGTATGTTCAAGGTCTCAGCGGCTTTTCTGACAAGCGCAAGGTCATAGCCCTGGCATCTGCCATCCTCATCAATGGAAGTAAGGAATATCTCGCCTGCGCCAAGGCTTTCAAGCTGCTTGAGCCAATCGAAGGCATCCAGGCCGGTGTTTTTTGAGCCGTTATAAATCCATGCTTCGTAATTTCCTTTCTTGTTTTTTTTCACGTCAACAGAGGCCACAACGCATTGGCTGCCAAACACTCTTGCTGCCTCAGTCACAAGCTCAGGGTTCTCGTAGGCAGCGGTGTTAATGATTACCTTGTCAGCGCCCGAGTTGAGGAGCTTGTGAAAGTCATCAATGCTCTTCACTCCTCCGCCTGCTGCTATGGGCACAAAGCACCTCGTGGCGACATCAGCAACTCCCGTTGAGAACTCATCCATTTCCTTTTCTCCCCTATCCACATTGACTATGATAAGTTCATCAATCGAGTTGAAGTCCAGGTATTGCTCAATGGTCTCGATGTTTCCAACGGGATTAAGCTCAAAGCTCCTGCTGTTCATGAATATGCCCTTGTTGAGCAAGAGGCATAGGATTAGCCTTCTTTTAATCATTTTTTGTCCTCTCGATAATGTTTTGCAGCAGCTTCAGTCCGTTGAGCTGGCTTTTCTCAGGGTGGAACTGCACTCCAAAAATGTTACCATGCTCAATGCTTGCAGTGAAGTTTTCACCGTACTCGAACTGCGAAGTCACAAGCCTTGGGTCTGAGCATTTGATGTAATAGCTGTGGACAAAATAAAAGTCAAGCTCCTGCACATCCTTGAAAAGAACGCTCGGATTAAGCAAGGCAACATCGTTCCAGCCGATATGAGGTATCTTAAGCTTCCTGTCGCTCGGCTCCACCTTCACGACTTCTGCGTCAATCCAGCCAAGCCCCTCGAACTCTCCGCCTTCATAACCTTTCATTGCAAAGAGCTGGGCTCCAAGGCATATGCCTAATATCGGCTTTTTCTTCCCCAGGACTTCCTGGTTGAGAAGCTCGATGAGATTCAGCTTATTTAGATTATACATTCCCACTGAAAAAGCCCCGACTCCTGGCAGGATGAGCCTGTCTGCGCTCTCAATATCTTCTTTCTTGTTGGATATTATTGGATCATATCCTAGGTGAGCGAGGGCGTTGAATACAGACCGCACATTTCCCATGTGGTAGTCAATGATGATGATTTTGGGTTTTGAGCCAGGGGATGTTTGTCCCATGTTTCAGCCGCGGTCCTTTTTCAGAATTTCATATTTCGTGCATTGATCTGTCCAGGGTATTGGTTATCCTGTGGGCCCCAGCATCCTTTGGCCTTGGCAAGGGTATTTCAAGAATCTTTTCCTCGCCGTGCACGGTCTTTATCATTCTCCACTTGTTCGGCCCAATTTTTTCCCATACAATAACTTTGTCAGGGATTTCGCTCTCAGGCACCCCTGCATCAAGAGCTGCCTGCCTTTCCTTTTCCAGGTTTTCCTTGTCAGCGACAAACTTCCGTGTCGCTTCCCAGAACTCATCCTCTGCCAGATCCAGCACCTTGAGAGCCATGTCAAAGCTGCTCCAGGGGAACTCGCCATCATAGAGCCGGGTTAGCTCTACAGCCTTGTCCCTTGTGAGTTTCCCTTCCCTCACGTCGACTGATGCGTACTTATTCGCCCTGGTAAAGCCAAACTTAGGGTACATCAGCCAGAAATATATGTCATCAATCCAATCATCCAGCCCTTGGCTGTGGGTGTAGGCGCCATAGGTCCTTTCCTTGGAGAGCTTGAAGCCCCCGAGAACATTGAGTGCAAAGTGCACGTGCTGGTTGTTGTTCCAAGGCACATAATCTGCAAGGTTAATCCTGTCAACTGTACCCTGAACTTTTGGCTCAAGATAAGGCCTTAGCTCTGCCATGGTGAAGCCATAGTCAACCCACTCCTCAGGTGTCTTGAAGAAAAGCCTGTCGCTCCTTATCCTCTTGTTTATTCCTTCCTTTGAATTCAGATCATTCCACTCATTTTTTAGAGTGCCGCCGTGCTCTGTCTCGCCGTTCTCACCCAGGAATAATAATGGAATCTTCTTTTGCTCAGCCAACCTGGCAATTCCTGACCATACCCCATAGAACCAGGGCTTGAATGGGTCTCCGTGCTCCAGCGTATTTACCTTGGTGAGCTTTGCATAAACATGGATATTGGCATTTATTGATATGTGGTCCACGCCGACTTTCTCAAGCAGGTTCCTTAGGTTGTGCACTCCGATGGGTGTTGGCATGAGCGGAGTGAAAGTCACTGCAAGCACATTAAGCCCCAGCTTGTTTTTCAAGTACCATGCCTGAAAAGTGCTGTCCTTGCCACCACTGACTCCTAGGATGCAGTCATATTCCCTGTCAGGAACCCGGTCAAGATTCCGTTTTATCCTTTCCCTAAGCTCTCGTTCCCTTTCATCCCAGTTAGCCACCTTCTTGTATTTTTCAGCATGCTTGCAGGCGTTGCACGCACTTTTCTCGTCGAATTCTATTCTTGGGCGAGAATTAGGGGTCACGCAGTACGTGCAGTATTCAATGGTCCTGAATTGAAAGCCTTTACTTTTGGCTTTATAATTATTCGATGCAGCAATACCTGGATTTGCTTGTTTCTGTATTACAGTACTCATCTCTTCTTTCCTCCTGTTCCACTCAAATATTCATCTTTGAGAAGCCCAAGCCAGAGGTTGCTGGCGCATTTTCCCATGGTAGCGTCAACCCACATTTCTTGTTGCGCGCCTTCCTGCCTGAAGGCAACGCTAGTAGCACCTGTTTCTTAGATTAACCTAAGCGTCGCAAAAAAAGCATCACCCTCACCCTCCCCTCCCCCCTCCGAGGGGGAGGGTTAGGGTGGGGGGGCAAAGGGCGCCGGCGGTGAGATCCCGTAACCATCCCAAAAATCGTTTTTCCCCGTTGCCTGCAAGAGTCCAAGCAATATTTCAGGAAATTCTTATGCCCCTGTTGAGTTAAGCTTGATGAAGTCGTAAGAAGATCGCAAATTTTTTTTTCTGTCATTCCCGTGAAGCTTGTCCCCGCGAAAGCGGGGAACGGGAATCCAGTCTTTTCGATAGGTTTCGTGTCCCGCCTGCGCGGGCCCTGTACCGTGGTGGTGCAGGGCGGGAATGACGCCTTTTACGATTCCATCAATACTCCATTACTCCAGGGCGTTTTCTGAATAATTTGCAAATAATGTGCCTAAATAAGTTCCTGAAATGCCCCAAATAATCTAAAGGGCCTAAAGCTTCGAAACAAGCCGTAATATCAACTAGTCGGAAGTATCTCAGGGGTGGAAGGAACATGATAGACGCGGTTCAGCAGATCAATACAGATTTTTAGCGGGGCCAGCATGGCTTCGCATGGATTTTTCGTGCTGAAATTCTCTCCGCAATCGCATCTCGTTCCGTCCTGCAAATCCTGAAAAAGCCCATATAAGGGGGCTAAAACCCCCGGGGAACCAAGAATATCGGCAATTTTTTCCCTGAGACCGGAGGAGTAAATTGTACCTTCTTCACATAGAGATCGGGCCATTTTCAGATTTCTTAGAATTTTATCTGCCTTTTCGCGGACCTCATTGCTAATCCCTTGGTAGAAACAGGAAAATTCATGGTTTAGTTTTTCTGGATGGGTCCGATAGGCAGGATAGGTCAATTTGCGGCCGACCTCTCGATAAATTCCAGCCATGATCTCGTCAATTCCCAAAACCCGGGGGATGAGCGGCAAAAATTTGACGCCCCAATGGTCCATTTCTGACCGGTACACTTGCACGTACTGGCAGGGAGTAAATTCCCTCTCGCCCTCACCCAGAAATTCCCGCGCAGAGAATTCCCCTTTTTTCTCTAAAATCGAAGAAACCAGATGGCCCACCATTTCCGGCCGGATCATCTGTTGGCAAAGAGGCTTTTGGCAGGTCCCTTCCGAACAAGGGGAACAGGGCATATGGGCCTGTATGACAAAATGTCCTTCGCCATAGGGCCCCGTTTCATGGCATAAGGCGGTTCCCAAAAAGAGCGCCAATACCCGGGTCCCGACCGCTGTGGCCAGGTGCATCGTTCCCGTATCGCCGCTGATCAGCAAGTCACAGTTTTTCAAATTTTCCGCCAGGTGGGGTAAGGTTGTCTTTCCGATCAGGTCAAGCACAGCAGCGGCCTCCGGTTTTTGCCCCGCCAGCCGAAACCACTCATCCTGAAATTGTTTCCCGAGATTTTCTTCGCCCTTTCCCCCAAACAGAGTTATCTGGATTCCATGCCGGATGGCTAACCTGTGAGCCAGGGATGCGAAAAAGGGAACGGGCCAGCGCCGCAGATACCCGCCGCAGCCCAATTGCAACCCGATCTTCCTTTGCTTTCCGCCATCCGGAAGGGAAAATTCCTCAGCGAAGCTCTCTTGGCTTTCCTTCCCGTAGAACAGACGCCGGCTGGGAGAAGAATTATTGTTTTCATAGGACGCTAGCAGGTCAACCAAATTAAGCCGGATCAGATTCCTATTGCGCATGAGGTGAAAAATGAAGCTCACCCATTCTTCTTTCAGAATTCGGCCGGAGCGAGATGAAAACCGATATCCGACCACCTTGGTCGTGGGAAAAAACTGGCAGAGAAGTGCCGTAATTCTGGAAAAGTTTATATTATAGATTAAGTCAAAATTCTCCCTTCTTATGGGGCCCAATACGGTTTGAAGGCTATGATATTTTGCAAAAAGGGATGAATCATCCTGGTCAATTTGTTCGGAGATAGGCGCCAAGTCCAGGGAGATGATTCGGTCTATGAAGGGAATGTTGGAAGAGAGCTCGGCCTGCTTGGAGTCAATCAGGGCCGTTATCTCGGCATGGGGATAGTGCTTCCGTATACGCTGGAGAAGAGGGGTCGTCTGGAGAAGGTCTCCCATTTTGGTGAGCTGGATAACGAGAATACTATTCACCGCAGAGCTCGCTGAGTTCGCAGAGAAATCATTCCTGGCAAAATCCTTTTTCGTCAAGGACCGCCCCCTATTCTTCGAGATTTCAATCCCCGCTTCCCTGTCCAAATTGACAATCTAATTGTTCACCTCTTTTTCGTTCAGCTTGTTGGGTCAACTTTAGGCACTCTAGGCACTTTAGCGCACTTTAGGCACTTTTTATTTCCTTTTCATCTTAGCTCAGCGTCCTCTGCGCTCTCTGCGGTGAACGCTTTTAATTCGCCAGCAAGATAATGGCCAAAATGCCGAGCGTAATCCCGGCAATCTGCCTTATTCCCATCGCCTCCCCCAAAAAGAAATAGGCCAGGAAGGACGTCAGCACAATGTAAAGAGAACTTAAGGGTACAATGACACTCGCCGGGGCCTCTTTCAGGGCCCCGTAGAAGGCGATGGCGGCGAGACCACTGATCAATCCGCAGGTAAGCGCGGCCAAGATACCCACCCTGGATTGCCATTGCAATTTCGAAAAAGAAGTCGCGGCGACCACCACCCAGCAACTGGTTACGGCTATGAATGTGGCCGTAAAGGGATTGAGACGGGAGGCGGAAATCTTCGCCAATACCCCCCAGATGCCCGTCAAAAGTAAATAAATGAAGATTAAAAACCGCCAATCATTAAACATAAGGATCAAATTCCTTAAGGCCGAATTTTGGTCGAGGATAAACCCCCGCTCCTACAAATCTCTTACGCCGCATTTTCTCGTCACCCCCGCCGTATCCTTCGTAGTGGCGGGGTTTATCCCCGCCAAGTTTATCCCCGCCGGTAAAATTCCCGCCAATCGGGCCAAACCTCCGACCCGGACCACAGATATTTGGTAGGGTCTTCAACCAATCCTGCCCGAAGGGGGTTTTCCCAAATATAGAGGGCAATCGCGGATATCGATTCTTCTTTGCGTAAGGCATGATCATAAAAACTACGTTGCCATAGCCGTCGTCCAGCTTCTTTAGCAAAAGCTTTCGGTGTCATTTTCCCCTTAAAGAGGCGAACGAAAACCATAATATCGTTGTCTTGCAATAGCAAGTGAATATGGTTGGGCATAATGCACCAGGCATATAGTATTGTCCCACGGTTTCCTCCTAATTCTCGCAGAAGCTCGATATTCAAATGCGCCAGCTCCGGGTACAGGCGAAACCACGGGTATCGTTTATAGGTCCCGATCGTGATAAAAAATACACATCCCTCATGATATACTGAATGTGGCAAACGAATTTTCTTACGTGCCAAAAATCTATCCATGATTAATTTATCGGTTGGGATAAAATAAAGCCACGGGCGGGGATAAACCCCGCCCCTACGTTTTTTAAATGGAGAAATATTTCCTCATGCAAGCGCACAACTCCGCCACTCTTCGCGTGTACGTGTGGTCAGCCAAAATGCGTTTTCTTCCGCGCTCGGCGATCTTTTCTCTGAGCGAATCATGGGCCAGATAAAACCGGGTCAACTCCGGTATCTCTTCCTTATCCCGGTAACAAACCACCTCTTTGCCGACAGTCATAAGGTTTTCTAACTGTTTCTTGTAATCAGTTAGCAAAAACTTGCCGGCGGCCGGAACATCAAACACCCGCTGATTCACTGCGTTTCTCATCTGGGTGCTGGTGATGTTAAAATTGATCTTGGAAACATTGTAAAAAAAGTTTAGGTCATAATAGTAAAGGAGCTCCGGCCCAATTTGATAGGAATCACTCAAAAGGGAATACCAGCCATCATCCCCCCGGATGACGGGGCGAAAGGGCTCCAACTTTTGAACATGGGCGAAGCGGTGCAGGAGGGTTGCCTGGCACATGATCAGGGCTTCAAAATCCACCCGCCTTCCGTTCTCCATTCCTTTTACCAGAGGGTCCTCCTTATACGGATCCTGCTCTAGGACATCCGATACATTTCGACAACTACTCTCCGCGTATGCCCTGCCCATGGCCTCGATAAGAGGCCTGGCCGGTTGGCCAAGGCCCAGCCGGTCCATCTTTTTTTGAATCGGCTTGACCATGGAATTCCCTACGAAAGAGATTTCATTCCGTTCGCTGGCTAAGGGATTTTCCCGGAGCGGTAGCCCCTTGAAAACCTGGGGGTCAGTTCCCAAAGGAAGATAATGCACTTTATCAAATCCCAGAGCCTGCATATCCGCAATATAGTCTTCATCCCACAAAAAGATCGCGCAATAGGGGGATAGATTTCTTTCATAATGCTTGATGATGAGCATGGGGCTGTCGACATACCAGGAAGCAAAAGGGACCTTAAGAGTTGTCAAGAAGTCAGTCACAATTCCCTCCCGGTCAAACCCCAGATGATTGACCGTTAGAATAAAATCCGGCTTAAACTCCATCAAAATCTTTAGCAGGTTTGCGATAAATTCGTTTTGCGCGACTTCGGCTTCCCTCTCCATGACTAGGGTTTTGAGGGAGTGTCCCAGCGATTGGATGGCGTGGACCAGTTCGGCCATCATCAGGTATTGCGAGTTGATCAGCAAGATCTTAAGTTTTTCACCTTGGAACTTTCCATATTTTAGGCGGTCCCCGATCTTTATCTTTTGCGTGTTTTCCAGTCGCTCGGCAAGCGCAGTATAAAAACTGGGAAAACAACGAACCGAGGGTGGGTGCTTGATTAGAAAGATATCCTTAAGGCCATATTTTAGCTGTCTTCGGGAGATCTCCTGGAGGACTGGCTCGACCTGGCTTCCCACGATGAAATTGACCTGCGGATGATTCTGGAGATCGGAAAGGTTACCTTGCTCCAAAGCCGTTTGGAAGATCCGTTCATCTCTCTCCACTACCAGCATAGGCTGGTTGGTTCTTTTTAATACTTCTCTCAGATGATAGCCGAGTCCCAACCCCAAAAGGACAGGGATATGGTCTTCCGGAATGCACAATTTCCCCCCAAAAGAATCCATTTCGGCCTGGATATCTCGATGGCTGTAAAAGGTGACCCACTTTTCTGCTTCTCCCCGAACTTGTAAATTGGCTTCGCCCGATGGGGTCTTTAGGAGGCGAACTTGATCTCTCGGTTTTGTGGTTATGTTTCCATCCATGGCGATAAACACCCAAAATATGAAATGGCTTCCCCGCGTAATGAGGAACGGCCTTTCCCCCTCACCCTCCC
>Ga0214473_10004175_pt1 | contig 17389 bp, 12 predicted proteins | sample RVTome_7_FD_203509 | JGI IMG/M metagenome (GOLD analysis project Ga0214473, IMG submission 203509) | Soil microbial communities from uranium-contaminated site in the Upper Colorado River Basin, Wyoming, United States - RVT98D197 | ecosystem: Environmental > Terrestrial > Soil > Contaminated >... | reverse complement strand
CGCGCTTCCAGGTGCGCGACAAGACGTTCGCGTGGTACCTCGACGACCACCACGGAGACGGTATCGTCTCCGTGAGCTGCAAGATGGCGCTCGACGAGAATCGAGAGGTCGCGGCCCTGGACCCCGCCCGGTTCTATCTGCCCGCCTACATGGCGCACCGGGGATGGATCGCGCTCCGCCTGGACGTGGGCAAGATCGACTGGAACGAAGTGGAAGAGCTCGCGGCCGAGAGCTATCGACTCGTCGCTCCCAAGCGGCTCACGGCCCTCGTCTCACGGCGCGAATCCTGAAGGGCCATGGAGCTGGCCGATGCCGGTCTCTTTCACCGCTTCGTTGAACAGCCGCTCGGCAAGGGTGCGGATAACGAGAGTTTGCTCCCAGCGGTCCGAGATCTCGCGCCCTTGCGGATCCAGGATCGCGTAGTTCGGTGGGCCGAGCTCGATGCGGAAGGGGAGAATGTCGCCTGGGCTGGCGCTTTGCAGCCACGCGACCATCACCTTCTTCCAGAGTGCGGCGAAGCGCCGGGCGTGCGGGTTGTCGCCTGAGGGACCGATGTCGATCTGGACCTGCTCGCCGTTCGAAACCCGCCCATCGAGCATCACGGCTCTCGCCAGGATCGCTTCGAAGGCGGGGAGGGCTGCGGCGTTCAGGTCTTCTCCGATCTCCCCGGCGACGAAGTAATGCGACAGGTCGAGGTCGAAGCGAAGGTCGGGAACGGCCCTGGTGTACTCGACCGTGCGTAGCAGGTCCTGAGTGACGAGACCGCGGTGCGTTTGAAGCGCCAGCGCGATCTTCTCGGCCTTGAACCGGTCCGAGATCGCGCGGATCAGCCGCACCGCCTCGGCCTCGGGCACGGAGTACGGACCGGTCATGACGTCGACATACGGCGTCCCCGCTTTCCTGGCAAGGGAGATCGCGATGTCGAGCTGTTCCAACCGGTCGATCGACGTAGCCATCCCGACTCGAAAGCCGTACTTCTTCGCGAGCCCATCGAGCTCCGCGACCGCCGAGTCCGATTTGGGATCGGCGGCGGTGTAGCGATCGACGGCGTCAAACCCTCCCGCCTTCTTTAGCCGCTCGAGCTTTTCCTCGAGCGACCATTCGGGGCCACCGGGGGGGAGCCCCTCCAGACCCCAGACGTTGATGGCGATCCAGAGTTTCGGCCGATCTCCGCTTCCGTCGTTGACGTGAAGGTTCTGGGTGCGGCCGAACGGAGCCGTCAGGAAAAGTACCAAAAGGACCAGGATCGAATGCCGCATGGGGGTCTTCCTTTCAGGCTTTCAGGCTTTCAGGCTTTCAGGCCAGAAGCTTCGTTACCACCCGCCCCGATACGTCCGTCAGTCGAAAGTCACGTCCCTGGAAGCGGTAGGTGAGCTTCTCGTGGTCGAGCCCGAGGAGGTGAAGGGTCGTCGCATGAAGATCGTGGACGTCGATGGGATCTTCGACGATGTTGTAGCCGAGCTCGTCGGTCGCTCCCACGGTGATTCCCCCCTGGATGCCGCCTCCGGCGAGCCACAGGCTGAACGCCCGCGGGTGGTGGTCGCGGCCGATGAACTTCGAGCGATTGCGGCCTTCGTTCATTGGCGTGCGTCCGAACTCTCCACCCCAGATGACCAGGGTCTCGTCGAGCAAGCCGCGCTCACGGAGATCGCGGACCAGCGCAGCGGATGCGCGATCCGTCTCCTCGCATCGCGCAGGAAGCGCGGTCGCGATGTCGTCCTGGCTCGAGGTGCCGTGGGTATCCCAGCCCCAGTGGTAGAGCTGGACGAAGCGCACCCCCCGCTCGACGAGACGCCGGGCGAGGAGACAGTTGTTGGCGAAGGACGCTCGCCCCGGCTCGGTTCCGTAGAGCTCGTGAACCGACGCGGGCTCCCGTGAGATGTCCATGAGCTCGGGGACGCTCGTTTGCATGCGATAGGACATCTCGTAAGAGGCGATTCGCGTTTCGATCTCCGGCTCGCCCGCAGCCTCGAGGTGCTCCTGGTTGAGCGTGCGCATGAGGTCGAGAGATTCTCTCCGCGCCTGCGGCGACACTCCATCGGGGTTTCTGAGGAACAGGACGGGATCGCCCTCGGAGCGAAACTGCACTCCCTGGTGGACGGTCGGGAGGAATCCGCTTCCCCAGCAGGACTTGCCTCCGTCGGGGTCGTTCTCGCCCGACAGCAACACCACGAATCCGGGGAGATCGCTCGCTTCGCTTCCGAGGCCGTACGTGAGCCAGGAGCCCATGCTCGGGCGGCCTACGATCTGGTGTCCGGTGTTCATGAAGATCTGCGCCGGCGCGTGGTTGAACTGCGCGGTGTGGAGCGACCGGACGACGGCGATCTCCGCGACGACGCCACCGAGATGGGGCAGGAGCTCCGAAAGCTCGGTGCCGGAGTCTCCGTGTCGGTCGAAAGAGTACGGGGAGCCGAGCACTTTGGGAACGCCCTCGATGAAAGCGAATCGCTCGCCTTTCAGAAGGGAGTCGGGACAGTCCTGCCCGTCGAGCTCCCGGAGCTTCGGCTTGGGATCGAAGAGATCGAGATGAGAGGGAGCGCCGGCCATGAACAGGTAGATGACGCTCTTCGCCTTCGCGGGAAAATGAGTTGCGTTCTCCCTCGGCGCCCGGCTCTCTCCCTGGAGAAGACGGGCGAGGGCCGCCCCGCCGATGCCGAACCCCGCCTGTCGAAAAAAGTGGCGGCGGGTCATCTCTCGAATTCGATCCGCCGTGCTTGGTGCCCTCAACGCACTCACTCCTTGGTGACGGTCTCGTCCAGGTTCAGGAGGACGTTCGATACCATGGTCCAGGCGGCGAGGTCGGCGAGGTCGGCGATATCGGGGCCCGGCTCCCACTGCTCCTCGACCACCGCGAGCGCCGCCTCAGGATCTTCCGCGAATCGCCGGCGCTCGTCGGCCTGGTACGCGAGCACCTCGCGCAATTCGTCGGGGTTGGGTCTTCTCGAAAGACAGAGGCGAAAGCCGTGGACGACGCGGTCCGCGGCCTTCGAGCCCGATTCCGTCACCAATCGCTTCGCCAGATGCTGCGCCGCCTCGAAGAACGCCGGATCGTTCAAGGTGGTGAGCGCCTGAAGAGGAGTGTTGGTGCGAACCCGCCTCGCGGTACAGATCTCGCGGCTCGGCGCGTCGAAAGTGACGAGGCTCGGGTAGGGAGAGGTCCGCCGAATGTACGTGTAGATACCCCTTCGGTAGCGATCGGGGAAATCACTCAGAAGCCATCGTTCGTCGCTGTAGGGGCGGTTCCAGATCCCGTCGAGCTGGTAGGGAAATACGCTCGGGCCTCCGATTTTTCGGCTGAGAAGCCCGCTCGTTGCGAGGTAAATGTCGCGCACGATTTCGGAGTCGACGCGAAAGCGAGGGCCCCGCGCGAGGAGCCGGTTGTAGGAATCTCGCTCCCAGAGCTCCGGGGTTACCGCCGACGACTGACGATACGTCGCGGAAGTGACGATGGTGCGGAGGATGGACTTCGTGCTCCAGCCCTTCTCCATGAGCTCGGACGCGAGCCAATCGAGGAGATCGGGGTGCGAAGGAGGGGAGCCCTGGACTCCGAAGTCCTCGCTCGTCTCGACGAGTCCCCGACCGAAGAGCTGCTCCCAGAAGCGGTTCACCGTCACGCGGGAAACGATCGGGTTCTCCTCGTCCACGAGCCACCGAGCGAGCCCCAGTCGATTGGGCATTTGATTGGAAGCGAGTGGGGGGAGAGCGGCCGGGACTTCCGCGTACACGCGCTCGCCCGGGCTCATGAAGCTCCCGCGGACTCGCAGAGGCGTCGAGGGTCGCTCGTAGTCCTCTCGCTCGCTCATGACGAGCGCGGTCACGATGCCGAGAGCGTCGAGCTCTTCGTCGAGCTCCAAACTCCGCGCTCGGAGGGGCTCGAGAAGCGGCGTGAGCGAGCGATGGACGCGCGCGAGAGCCGTCTTCTCCTCCTCGGTGCGATCGGACGGCGAGACGTCGAGCACCGGGCGAAGCCGCGCCGGAAGCCGGGCGATTCTCGTGGGGTCGGCGCTTGCGGTCACCGATATCCGGAAGCGCCCGATGTTGCGAGCCGCTCGGCGCATCTCGTGCTTCAATCGGAAGGTGAGGGTCGTCGCGCCCTCGCAACGAACGGGTCTCTCGGGCACGAAGACCGCTTGTCGGACGAGGGGAACTTTCGAAGGCGTTCGATCGATCGCCCACCCGCCGTCGTCGCCGGCCTCGCTCGGCACCCTCTTGATCTCGTAACCCTCTTGCCAGTCGTCGGCGAGGGCCTCTCCGAAACGAACGCGCTCGGAGCCCGCTTCGAAGTCGAACGCGCTCAAGAAGAAGTTCCCCTCGGAGTCGCGGCCCGGCCCGCCTCGGGGGAGCGTCGGATGCTCGAGGACCTCGAGGCGAACGGCTGCGATCTCGGGAAGCGGGCAGGAAGCCCGAACCACGTACGTATCGGCGTCGGGGTTGCTCCCGGAGGCGAGAAGCGATCGGTCGTCGAGGAGCGTGAGCGCGGCACCCCCGAGAGAGTCGGCGGCCTGCGGGGCGAGGGGCGTCCAATCCGCCTCGGCGCCGCGCATCGCGTCTTCCCATCGGAGCTGGTCCTTCTCGAGCTCGGGAGTCGACGTCTCGAAGCGGGATTGGAGCTCGGCCTTCTCGGACTCGATTTTTTCGCTTCTTTCTTCCTGTTCCGGCGTTGGGAGCGGAAGCTCGGGCTCCACCACCCAGGATTCCCCCTGGCCGAGCTTCAGAATCTCGTACCCGGCATGGTCGAAAAACGCGAGGAACTGGTAGTACTCCTTCTGCGTGAACGGGTCGAATTTATGGTTGTGGCACTGGGCGCAGGCGAGAGTCGTTCCCAGCCACACCGTCGCGGTGGTATTCACGCGATCGAGGAGCGTTTCGAACCGGGCCTCCTCGTCGTCGACTCCGCCCTCCTGATTGAGGAGCGTGTTCCGGTGGAATCCGGTCGCGATTCTCTGCTCGACGGTTGCGCCCGGCAGCATGTCGCCCGCGATCTGCTCGATGGTGAACTCCCGGAAAGAAAGGTCCCGGTTCAGGGCGTCGATCACCCAATCGCGGTACTTCCACATCGTGCGCGCGTTATCTTTCTCGTAACCATTCGTGTCCGCGTACCGGGCGAGATCCAGCCACGGGCGCGCCCACCGCTCCCCGTAGTGAGGGGACGAGAGCAATCGGTCGACGACCTTCTCGTAAGCGTCCGGGCTCTCGTCGGAGAGAAACGCGTCTACTTCCTCGAGCGTCGGTGGAAGGCCGATGAGGTCGAGGCTCAGGCGTCGGATCCAGGTCTCTTTCGAGGCTTCCGCGGAGGGGGAGAGCCCTTCCGTCTCGAGCCGGGCGAGGACGAACCGGTCGATGGGGTTTCGGATCCACGCCGCGTTTCTCACTTCGGGAAGATCGGGACGCCGGGGCTTCACGTAGGCCCAGTGTTTCGCCTTCGGGGTCGTGTTGGCCGGGGCGAAGTCGCCGGTCGCGATCCACTCGCGCACGAGAGCGATCGCTTCCGCGGGAAGGGGATCGGCGCCGAAGGGCATCGAGGGCTCGTCGAGAGCGAGAAGACGTCTCAAGAGAGGGCTGTTCTCGGCGTCCCCCGGAATGACGGCGGCTCCTCCCAGTCCTCCATGCAGGACGGCGGCCTCGGAGTCGAGGCGGAGCTGGCTTTCCTGAATCTCGGGGCCGTGGCACGACGTGCACGACGCTTCGAAGATGGGCAGGATGTCGCGCTCGAACGACGGCTTTCCCGCCGCAAGCGCCGCGGTCAGGAGGGCCGAGCCTGTGAACAGAACGTGCTTCAGCGTCGCCACCTTCGTAGGAGGCGGATTCTAGCAGACAGAGGAGAGCTTGGTCAGCGGCCCTCGATTTTCGCCAGGACTTTGCGGTCGTCCTTCTTGAGCATCCTTATTACAACGCACACAATTTCGCCATCCCTGACGTCTCGAGCCTCGTGAATCGCGTCGTTGCGAAGCTCGGCGTGCTCCATCGGATCAATGGAGTGGCGGTGGGCGGCAACGCATCTCAATCGGGTCCGCCGTTTCCGGTGGTGGTGCTTGGGGCTTCATGCTTTGAGGATTTTGCGATCAGGCTTAACATCAAGCTCCCGGTGGCCGGGGGCCCCCGCCGGAGGAGATCGATATCTGGGCTCTCGAAACAACGATGGCTCATCACCCGAGGAGGCGATTCGTGGGCACTCAACCGTCTTTTCCCGCGCTGGGGCTGGTTCTACTAACCGGGGCCCTGAGCGCCTCGATCGCCGGCGCCCAGCCGGTGTCGCGGCCCGTTTATGTGCCCCAGGAGATCCTTCTCAAGCTTCGACCAAGCTCCGGCGTCGCCGTCCGTTCCGTGGCTCAGCGGCTCGGCGCGCGGGTAATACGGAGCTTCGCGTTCATCGAGGCACACCACCTTCGTCTTCCGAGGAGGCTCTCGGTCGAGAAGGCGCTCTCCTTATTGGCGGCCGACCCCGCAGTGGAGTACGCCGTCCCCAATTACTACCGCTACCTCGACGCGATCCCTTCCGACCCGAGGCTTGGTGAGCTATGGGGCCTCGACAACGTTGGCCAGAACGGGGGAACCCCGGACGACGATATCGATGCTCCGGAGGCGTGGGATATCACGACGGGGAGCAGCGACGTCGTGGTCGCCGTCATCGACAGCGGCGCGCAGCTCAATCACGTGGATCTGTACGCCAACATTTGGGTCAATCCGGGCGAGGATTTGAACGGCAACGGGATCAAGGATCCCTCGGACGTCGACGGGATCGACAGCGACGGGAACGGCTTCATCGATGACCTCGTGGGCTGGGATTTCTCCGGGAACGACAACAATCCCTCCCCGGCGGGAGGCGGCTGCCTCGGGCACGGGACCCACACCGCGGGGACCATCGGCGCTTTGGGGGACAATGGCGTCGGCGTCACCGGTGTGAATTGGAACGTGAAGCTCATGATCCTGAAGGCGTTCAATCCCGTCCTCGGGGTCTTGTGCTCCGCGAATGACGCCAACTTGATCCGCGCCATCCAATACACCAAGCTCATGGGCGTGAAGGTCTCCAGCAATAGCTGGGGCGGCGGGCCCTTCAACCCGGCCATGCGGGACGCGATTCTCGCTACCAACAGCCTGTTCGTCGCCGCCGCTGGCAATGGCGGGAACGACGGGGTTGGAGACAACAACGACGCTACGCCAAGCTACCCGGCCAGCTACGATCTGGGGAACATCGTCGCAGTTGCGGCTACCGACCGCAACGATGGAAGGGCCAGGTTTTCGAACTTCGGCAGGACATCCGTCGATCTCGGCGCGCCCGGGGTTTCCATTCTCAGCACCGTCCCCGGTAACGCTTATGCCGTCTATTCCGGAACATCGATGGCGACTCCGCACGTCGCGGGCGCCGCGGCGTTGCTACTGGCGCAGGACCCGACATACACGGTAAACGAGCTCAAGGATCGCCTGCTGCGAGGAGTCGATCCCGTCGTCAGTCTTACGGGAAGAACGGTGACCGACGGGCGGCTGAACGCCCTGGGGTCCCTCACCGCCCCCCTGGCGTCGGCCACCGGAGTCACCGTCGAGATCTCCCCCGCGGGACCGACGAGCGTTCACCGGGGAGGCGCGCTCGCCATAGTGGTGACATTTCGAAACAACGCTTCCGTGCCCCTCGTCGTGAAGGAGTTGGTATTCGCCAAATTGTTGTCGACGGGCAAGGACTACGTGCTCTCCGGCCCGACCTCCCTGACTCGACCCGCAGGCTCCGTGCTGAGCCAGCAATTCTCTGTGCTGGTGCCGAACGCAGCTCCGCTCGGCAGATATCGGGTCTTCGGTCAGGTCACGAACCCGGACAGCCTGGACGAGAATTTCATCGAGGCGGAAGTCCTGCCCTGAAACGGAAACGCTAAGTCAGTAGGCGCCAGAGCCCCGGATCACCGCGACCACCGTCTTCGCCAGGATTCGAAGGTCCAGGCCGATCGATTGACGCTTGACGTAGTCGATATCGTGTTTGACCCAATCGTGGAAGCTGGACCGGCTCCGACCGTTGACCTGCCACAAGCCGGTCATGCCCGGCTTGACGCTCAACCGGCGATCTCGCCATGCGGGGCAGTAGCGCATCTGGTCCGATGCCAGTGGACGAGGACCCACAAGGCTCATCTCGCCCCGCACGACATTCAGTAGCTGGGGCAGCTCATCGAGGCTCGTCCTCCGGAGAAGCCTCCCGACCCGCGTGATTCGAGGGTCGGCGAGCATCTTGAAAACGGGACCATCGGTTTCGTTCTTCTCCCGCAGCTCCACCTGCTTCTCATCGGCGTCCGGAACCATCGTTCGGAACTTGAACATCCAGAACGGCTCTCCACTCTTCCCGCACCGGCGCTGGCGGAAGAAAACCGGACCCGCGGAATCCAGTCGTATCGCCACGGCACAAAGCAGGAGGACGGGACTCAAAAGTATCAGAAGCGCTCCGGCCCCGACGAAATCAAAAAGAGCCTTTCCCGCCCCCGCCTTCCGGGAAAGGCCGTTCCCGGCTGGAGCCGCTAGCGGCGACAGCCGTTCCGGCTGAAATCGCGCCGTCTCCTCACGTGCCCCTCCGGCGGGGACGAGCACCGAGCTCCGCAACCATGTCTCCTCGGAGATTGACACGCTGGAAGTGACGATGGAGGTCTCCACCTTGCAGCCGGGTGCGAGCTGGACCTGTTCCCAGAGAACGCTGCTCCGGACGACGCTGCGCGATCCGATTCGACTGCCGTCCCCGATCACCGCAGGCCCGATGAACTGCGCTCCGTCGCCGATTTGGCAGTGGCTTCCAATCACGACGGGCCCAAGAACGTACGCCGAAGGGGGAAGGTCGGTGCCTTCCCCGACCCAGATGCCGTCGGCGAGCTGCCTGTAGGAGCTTCCGAAGAGAAAATCTCCTTCGAGCAGCTCGACCTGGAGCTGGTAGTAGCGTTGCACGCTGTCGATGGCAACACAGAGGCCGTGAGTCGTCTCCGCGGCAACCAGAGCTCCTTGCTCCTGGAGTCTGACGAAAAGGCGCTCCTTGACGTCGAAGAAGCCTTTATCGGGGATGAGCCCGAACACCGCCGAATCGAAAACGCACAGTCCCGTCAGCGGGCGGCTCCGCCGCCGGTCGTTCGATGAATGGTGCTGGAAAATACTCTGTATTCTCCCGTCAGGCGAGACGACCGCTTCGGGAGACGAGGCGGTAATAGAGGCGGGAAGTATCCCCATGGTGGCCTTCGCTCCCCGGGCATGATGCGCCCTGACCAGAGCGTCGATCCGGACGTCCCCCAGAAAGGTACCGCCGTCCACGGCCAGGAATGTGTCCCGCTCGAGGATATTTTCGAAGAGCTTCATGCTGCCGGCCGGACCTCGTGGAACCTCGTCGACGGCGTAGTGGAGCCGCATCTCCGGGGCAGCCCGGGTCGCGAGGTATTCCGATACCGGGTCGAAGTTGTGGGGTGACAGGGCGATACACACCTCTTCGATTCCGCTTCGCTGGAGCGCCTGGAGCTGCCACTCGATGAGAGGACGGTTGAGGACGGGAAGGAGTGGCTTGGGAATTGCGTCCGTCAAGACGGAGAGTGAGGTGCTGTCGCCACCGGCCAGGATGATCGCCTTGGACACGGTCGCGCCCGGTCTCCTGGCAATCGCGGCGCGCCGGGCCGATACAGCGACCCTCCCCACGGGCGAACTTCGGGGCTTCTCGGCCGCTCCAGAACTCATCCCCGCACCCTTCCTTTGACCAAGCAACGCACGAACGTTCGGTCGGTATCGAGCCGACGTTGGCCTCGGACGCGCTCCCCGTCAGTCAGCGCCCGATGGGACCCGCGGTGTGCAGCGTTCCGGGAGGGATCCCCGGCACCGCCCCAAACCGCGGCACGGCCCAACTTCGGGCGATGTCAGACCCGCACCAATGCTCCATTGATCGCTCCAATTTCAGCGACTCAGTGATTCGCTCCGCGCTCGAATCAGAACCCTTGTTGGGGGGAGGGTGGTGGAATTTATAATCGCTCAGCTCCTACAAGTCAATACCTGGAGAGGAATGTGAGCCATATCACCGAGTAACCTGTCCTACCGATTTGCTCTACCCGGCGCTTCAATACGACAGAATTGCCGCCGACCAAACGAAGGTCGTGAGCGCGATGACGTCAGGGAGGCACGGGCGGGCTCACGCGAGACCTGGGAGCTCACTCCTAGTTGGGTCGAGACGCTCGTCACGTCGCGAGTGCACCTAGAACCGTATGAGCGCCGCAGACCAGTGGAGACCGGCGCCGAAGGCCGTCAACAGGACCAGATCTCCCTGTCGGAGGCGCCCCTGTTCGCGAGCCTCAAAGAGGGCGAGCGGTATGGAGGCCGGCCCGGTATTGCCGTACTCCTCGATGTTCACGAAGACTTTTTCCATCGGCAGTTTGAGATTCCTTGCCACGGCCTCGATGATCCTCAGGTTGGCCTGGTGCGGCACGAATAGAGAGACTTCGTCGAGCTCGCAATGGGCTTTCTCGAGGACCGCCCGCGCCCCCTGCGTCATGCGTCGGATAGCTTCCTTGACGACTCTGCGTCCGTCGAGCGAGACGCGGCGGTGGAGATCCTCGCGCGCTCGCTCAATGGTGAAAGGAAGCCGTGTTCCGCCGACCTCCATCGAGATCATGGCCGACTTGCTGCCGTCCGTACCGGAGACCACGGCCAGGATCTCGCCGCCACCCTCGGACCCGGCGATCACCGCAGCTCCCGCCGCATCTCCGAACAACACGCAGCTATTACGATCCTTCCAATCGATCAACCGCAGCAGCAGCTGTACGCCAATCACCAGAGCCTTGCCGCCGGAACGCGTTCGAGAGCAGGCGATGTCGACGCCTTGAAGAAAACCGGCGCAGCCACCGCGCGCCAGGTCATAGGCGGGAATCTCGCGGGCCTGCAAGCGATGCTGCACGATGGAGGCCGTATCGGGAATGTACACGTCCGGAGTGTCCGTAGCGACGATGATCTCGTCAATCTCGGCGGCGGTCAGGTGAGCGTCAGAGAGAGCGATACGCGCTGCCGCGACTGCCAGGTCCGACGTGCTTTCATCCTCGGAAGCCATGTGACGGCGCTTGATGCCGGTGCGTGTCGTAATCCAATCGTCGGAAGTATCCACGTGCCGGGACCAATCCTCGTTGGTCATCACCTTCGTGGGGGCATAGGCTCCTACGCCGAGCAGTGCAACACGGCTCATGAAACTCCCCGCCTCATCGACTCCACCCCACGATGCCCCTCCAGCAGGCGATCACCGTCCCCTACCTTTGTAGCTTACCTTCAAAAACGTTACCGCCGTGGAGCTCAGGCGCGTCGGATTCTCTCGACGGTTCCACTCTCCGGGCCCGCGGGGTCGGTCGTCTCAATCGCTCCATCGAGTATCATTTGTCTCAGTCTGGAGTATTGGATCTTGCCGTTGTAGGTCCTCGGAATGATCCGGGACCGCACCAGCCAGACCCTGGGTGTGGTTCCAAGACCGGCATGAACCTTTCTAATCACGCTGCGGAGTATCTCGTTTTGCTCCTCGCGCGCGATTCGCTTGCTGATTTCGCAGATGACGTGCGTGTCCTCACCTTCGAAGGATCCGACGTCGATTCCCACGGCGGCGGCATCCAGGACACCGGTAACCATGCTCGCATAGCGTTCAATCTCGAGCGGGGAGAAGTTTCGCCCAGCTCTGATGATCAGGTTTTTTTCACGTCCTATCACGAACAGTCTTCCCCTGTCGTCCAGGTAACCGATGTCACCGGTTTCGAGCCATCCACCGTGGGGTTCATGCCCATAGTAGGAAGGCGAGACGTTGGGGCCGGAGACGTAGATCCTCCCCGCTTCTCCGATGTCGACGGCCACGTCTGCTAGCGGCCTCCCCACGCAGACGTGACCGTCGGAGTCCGCCACCACCGGTCCCCCGTCCCAGAAAGTCACGGCCGATGTGGCTTCGGCGAGACCGTACGCTGGTTTGACCACGTTCCCGAGGCCGAACGTCCGCTCGAACTCGAGAACCGTTTGCGCCCGCACGGGTTCCGCTGCGATTACCGCAGAGCGCAGGCTCGAAAGGTCGTACTGGCTCGGGTCCGAAGTCAGCCTGAGCGCATATCGGAAGGCGAAGTCCGGGCCCGCGGTTATGGTTCCACGATGTTCCGCGATCGCTCTGAGCCACCTTCGGGTGTTCATCGAAATCGGCAACAGCACGAGCTTGGTGCCTAGATAGAACGGAATCATGGTCATCATGAGGCCCATGTCGTGATACACGGGGAGCCAACTCACGAAGACGTCGTCAGGATTGAACTTTGCTCCGACTATCATCTGGCGAATGTTCGCGATGAGATTCGCGTGCGTGAGCACGACCCCCTTGAACTCGCCGGTCGTACCCGACGTGCATTGCAGCATCGCCGGGTACGAGGAGCTCGGTTCATCCGAAGGAGCCAGACGGCCGGCGGCGCTGATAGGAAGGCACGGAATGCCCCGTTGCCCGAGGCCGCGAAGAAGAGGTTCCGATGGTTCCTTCGCCATCACTACGGCTCGCGCTTCGAACGTGTCGGCCATCTCGAGAGTCCTTCCGTCGTCGGCTCCGTGAAAGATGGGGACGGCCGTCGCTCGCAGGAGCTGAGTGCCATAGAAGGCCGAGAAGAAATCCGCGGTGTTGGCGGAAATAATGACGACCCGGGAGCCCTCGCCTACTCCTTTGAGCTGCAGCGCGCCCGCCAGTCGTTGACAGTCATTCCATATCCTCGCGTAGGTCACCTCGCCGGCGTCGCTCTGAACGGCTACTCGGTCGGGTGTGATCTCGGCACGCTTGCGCAGCATCGAAACCAGCGTCTGTTCGCCGCGGAGTGGATCGCCAGGCAGGTACGATTCCATAGCATCGAGATGATTCATGCTCAGGACTCTCCGGGCCGGCGCCGGCCTCAGGAGGACCGGCGGCTCAGGAGCTCGTCACACACGCGAGCGGTTGTTGACCGGCGCGAGGTGGCGATAAGAATCCATCGTGGCTGTGCCGAGTGCGTCATGAACGTGCCCCCCGCCATGAGGATAACCATCCCGGAACCTTATGTCGACTCGATCGCTGCGTGATGCCGGCCACGCGTATCCGGTCCACGCGTCGAGACGCGAATATTCAGGCGGCCACGTCGTGACCAGCTCTCCGTGCTAGCCAAGAATCGGGACTCAATGTAAACTAGCGGCTCGTTCCCGGGGGCGAACGACTTCTCTCGGTTGCAAGACTCTGGATGCGGGCTGCGCTTGCGGTGGGGGCCGCGAGTCGTTCTCCGGAAAAGACCAACCCCGGGATTCCGCGGACTGTCGTGATCTGGGGAGGCACAGGACATGGAACACGGACTGGAGAGGGAGATCACCACCGTCGTCGCCGAGATCATCGAAATGGAGGAGGACGAGCTGTGGAATAAGCGCGAAGCCCATTTCGTGAATGAGCTCGACGTCGACTCGATGCTCGCGCTCGAAATGCTCGCAGTTCTGGAGAAGAAGTACAAGATCACGATTCCCGAAGAGAACATCCTGGACCTGACGTCGCTCCAGTCGACCATCGACCTGGTGCGAAGTAAGCTCGATCGTTCGAGCGCCTCGTAAGCCTGCACATGGTGCTCGATTTCGAGGGGGTGAAGCGTTTGCTTCCTCAGAGCTACCCCTTCATCTTCGTCGACAGAGTCCTGGACTTCGAGGCAAAGCGCCGCATCGTCTGCCTCAAGAACGTTACCGGCAACGAGCCTTTCTTCGCCGGACATTTCCCGGAGATTGCCATCATGCCGGGGGCCCTCATGGGAGAGGGGATCGCGCAGGCTTCCATCCTACTCTTCCGGCTGAGCGAGGAAGGGTCGCCCGAGGCAGGCGGACGCATCTTCCTCGTCGGAACGACTCGCACGCGTTTCATCGAGCCCGTCTTTCCGGGCGACAGCTTGCGCATCACGGTGAACGTTACGAAGCTCTTCTCCAAATCAGCGATGGTGAAGGGAATCGCCGAGGTTGACGGACGCACGGTGGTCAAGTCGACGGTCACTCTCGCCGCGGTCCGCCCCGACGAGCTGCGCGGACATCGGCCACAAACCCGTCAACTCGGGGTACGGAGTGCGACCCCATGACCCGGCGCACCGTCGTCACCGGCCTGGGGCCGGTCACCCCCATTGGAATCGGGCGTGACGCTTTCTGGAAAGCGGTCGCCGCGGGCGTCGACGGTTCCGATGAGGTCCGTCGCTTCGATACCTCCATGTACAAGGTCCACAGGGCCTGCGAGGTCAAAGACCTGGTTCCACCCAGGCTTTCGGGAGATCCGGGACCGGCATCGATTCTGGCGGCGGCTGCGACGCAACTGGCCATCGAGGACGCGGGACTGGAGGCTCCGCCGGGGGAAGCCGGCCTGGTGATCGGAACGACGGGTGGGGAGATCCCCGTCTTGGAAGAGATGCATCGGACCCGCCACGCTTCCGGCGATGACGAGGGGGCGCGAGGCAGTTTCTCGAAGTATCCCTGCCATAGGATCGCTACGACGGTCGCGAATCATTTCGGGCTGAGGGGCCCGAATCTGGTGGTTCCCACGGCGTGCGCTGCGGGAAACTACGCGATCTCGATCGCCCGGGACTGGATCGAGAGCGGTCGCGTCGACCTCGCGTTCGCGGGTGGGGCCGATCCGCTCTCCATCGTGTCGTTCACCGGCTTCGGTCGCATGTTTGCGATGTCGCCGGATCGATGCCGCCCCTTCGACAAAAATCGGAAGGGCATTTTGCCCGGCGAAGGCGCCGGAATACTGGTCTTGGAGTCGTTGGAGTCGGCGAGAACAAGAGGCGCCAGAATCTATGCCGAGGTGATTGGCTACGGGCTTTCCTGCGACGCTTATCATCCCACGATGCCCCACCCTGAAGGGATCGGTGTGCAGATGGCAATGGGGCGCGCGCTCAGAGATGCCGGCCTCGAGCCACAGGACGTCGACTATCTTTGCGCTCACGGCACCGGAACACAGGCGAACGATCGGATCGAAGCCTCCGCCATTCAAGCGTTCTTTTCCGAGCACACGTCCGCGCTGCCCGTCAGCTCCTTGAAGTCCATGATCGGCCATACCATGGGTGCGGCCAGTGCCATCGAAGCCATCGCCTGCGTGCTCGCGATACACACCGGAATCGTCCCTCCGACCATCAACTACGAGACGCCGGACCCGGAATGCGCCCTCGACGTCGTCCCCAACAGGGCGAGGAACATGCGTGTCGACGTGGCGCTCAACAACGCGTACGCGTTCGGCGGCAACAACAGCTCGGTCGTCTTCTCGAGAGTCCGAGCATGAAGATCGTGATTACCGGCATCGGTGCGCTCGCGACCGTGGGCATCGGCGCACGTCCTGCCTTCGAGAGCATGCTCCAAGGGCGGGCGAACGCGGGTGGGGAAATTGCCGGCTTCGACCCCACGGTCTTTCTTGGAACCAAGGGGATCCGTCATTTCGACCGCACGGCACTACTGCTGGCCAGCGCCGCCCGGCTCGCACTCGACCAGAGCCGATTTGGCACCGCCGACTACGCCCCTGACGAGATCGGTGTCGTGGTTGGGTCGACACACGGCAGCATCCAGGCGATCTGCGAGTTCGATCAGGAAGCGGTGCGAGATGGCCCCGATTACGTGAATCCTCAGGCCTTCGCCAACACCGTCATCAATGCACCGGCGAGCCGGGTGGCGATGCTGTACCAGGCCATGGGCCTCAATACGACGATTTCGTCGGGAACGGCGTCGTCGCTCGACGCCTTGGGCTACAGCCTATCGATGATGCGTCTGGGGCGGGTGAAGGCGATTGTGTGCGGTGCGGCGCTCGGTTACTCGCCGGAAATCGCCAAGGGCTATGGCGCGGCCGGCCGACTCGTCGGTTCCGATGTACCCTGTGTCCCTTTCGCCATGGATCGCCGCGGCTCAAAGCTTGCCGAGGCCGGCGCCGCATTCGTCCTGGAGGATGAGGCGCGCGCGAGGTCGCGAGGAGCCGCGGCCCTGGTCGAGGTATCTTCCGTCGGTAGCGCCTTCTCAACCGGCGTCAGCGGACCGCTCAAGGCGATGGGGGAGACTCTCGCTTTCGCGCATCTCGATCCGGGTGATGTTTCCTGCGTCTTCTCTTCGGCTTCGGGGAGCCCGCTGGGGGACCACGAGGAGGGCGAAGCGATCCGCCGAATGCTGGGACATGTTCCCGTGACCGCATCCAGGTCGCTGACCGGGGATTGCCTCGAGGCCTCGGGAGCGCTCGACGTCGCTCTCGCCGTCCTCGCCGTCGAGGCGGAAAAAATTCCATCCATCGCCGGCCTCGAGGAGGTCGACCCGGCGTTCGCCGGCCTCGATCTGGTGCGGGGCTCGTCTCGGGAATTGCCGATTCATCACGTGCTCGTGAACACCCGTGACGATTCCGGGCATTGTGCTTCGGCGCTGGTCTCGAGGATGTCGTGATTTCAATTCCCCGCTCCGAGCTCCGGGACTCCTATGACGCGATTGTCGTGGGCTCGGGGGTGGGCGGTCTCGTCTGCGCCGGATTTGTGGCGCGTGCCGGCAAGAGGGTGCTGGTTCTCGACCACCACTATCTCCCCGGGGGCTACTGTACGGCGTTTCCGAGGAAGCAGTATCTGTTCGACGCCGCCGTTCACCACATCGGCGCCTGCGGCCGGTTTGGGATCGTTGGACGGATTCTCTCCCGCTTCAAGATCGATCTCGAGTTCGTCCCTCTGGACCCGATGGATCATCTGATCTTCCCCGATTCGGAGTTCCGGATTCCGGCGGGAATCGAACAATACGCGGACGCCCTGGAGCGTCGCTTTCCCGAGGAGAAGCACCGCATACCCGAGTTCTTTCGCGACCTCGTGCGGCTCTACCGCCAGATCCTTCGGCGCGAGGGCGCGCTCCTCGACCGCTATCGCGGCGCGACCTTCGGCCAGCTTCTCGCCGATTACTTCGAAGATCCGAAGCTCAGGCGGATCCTCGGCGCGCAATGGGGTTATCTGGGGTCGCCGGTCGAGGCGATCTCGGCCGTCGGCATGTGCCAGATGCTGGTGAGCTACTTGAGGGACGGCGCCTACTATCCGCGGGGAAGCACCCAGGCGTTCTCGGATGCTCTCGCGCAATCGATTCTGGAGGCGGGGGGGCACGTCCTCCTCAAGACGCGCGTGGAGGAGATCGTGGTGGACCGCGGACGCGCGGCCGGCGTTCGTGTGGACGGCGGCCGGACGATTCGGGCGGGAATCGTCGTCAGCAACGTGGATGCACGGCAGCTGTTCTGCGATCTCGTTCCCGCGGGAGCCTGTGACCTGGAACGGAGCCGGATTCAGACACTACGAGCCGCGCCCTCGTACTACGGGCTCTACCTGGCTCTCGCCGCCGATGTCGATCTCTCGGAGCTGCCTCGCGGCTTCTACTACCTTCCGCAGGACGATGAGGGTCCCATCGA
>Ga0214473_10004174_pt1 | contig 17392 bp, 13 predicted proteins | sample RVTome_7_FD_203509 | JGI IMG/M metagenome (GOLD analysis project Ga0214473, IMG submission 203509) | Soil microbial communities from uranium-contaminated site in the Upper Colorado River Basin, Wyoming, United States - RVT98D197 | ecosystem: Environmental > Terrestrial > Soil > Contaminated >... | reverse complement strand
CACTTCTCAATGATCACCTTGCTGGGAACGTTCAATTCCTTGGCAAGAATGTGAACTCGCATTTTCTCGCTCAAGACGTTGCCCCCTTTTGCCCGCGACATTCACACCTCAAAACAAAAAACGCGGCTTCGCTAGCCGCGACTTTAGGTTGATTCGCCGCTTTCCACCGTGCTGCGGAGAGAATCCTCGTTCGTGGCGACGCCGGAAGTGGCACCGTCCTCACCGTTCATCCCTTCAGCCTCGCCCGCCTCTTCCACGGGGGAATCGGTTGGGACGGACGCGGTCAATTGGCTCGCTTCCATCGTCAATTCCGACACGGCGTCATCCAGGGTCGCAGGGCACGCGACAGAATCCGTTTCCCCGACGGTCGAACCCGCGGCTTGCACCGCATTCCTAGCCTCGGCCGCCGCTTTGGCCGCCTCCGCCTTCCGCAATTCGTCCTCCGCGGCGATGCGCTTGGCTTGCTCGGTGGATACGGAAATAATCCGCTCGGCCAAAGCCGCATCGACGCCGAGCTCTGCGGTCAACGGTTCCACGCCGACTTCCGACAGATCGCTCAGGGAGATGATGCCCATGGCCAGCAGCTTATCCAGCAGCACATCTTCCACCCCTTCGATGGCCTTGAGCGCCTTCTCCATATCGTCCACGGCCTTGTCGTATTCCACGGGCGTCAGGATGTCGATGTCCCACCCGGTCAGACGGGCCGCCAGACGCACGTTCTGCCCGCGTTTGCCGATGGCCAGGGACAGTTGTTCCTCGACGACAATGACCGCGGCGCGCCCCAGCTCAAAGCAAAGGAACACTTCCTTCACTTCGGCGGGTTTGAGGGCGTTGGTGATTAAGACCTGCGACGATTCGTTCCAGCGAACGATGTCGATCTTTTCGCCGCCCAGTTCGTCCACGATATTGCGGATACGGCTTCCGCGCACGCCCACACAGGCGCCGACGGCATCCACCTTGGAGTCAATGGAGGATACGGCAATCTTGGTGCGATAGCCCGCTTCCCGCGCCAGGGCCCGGATTTCGATGATCCTTTCCCCGACCTCCGGCACCTCCATTTCAAACAGTTTCTTGATGTAGTCCGGATGCGTCTGCGTCAGCACGATACGCACCTGATTGTGTTCTTCGCGCACGTCCAGAATCATGGCCCGCACGCGCTCACCGGGGTGGTGCTGCTCGCCGGGTATCTGTTCGCTTCGAGGAAGGAACGCCTCCCCGCGGCCGAGGTTGACCGTGATCGCCCCGCCGTCGCAGCGCGTGACCATGCCGGTGACCACCGTTCCGACCTTCTGCGAATACTCCTCGAAGATCGAATTCCGCTCGTCTTCGCGAATCTTCTGGATCATCACCTGCTTGGCGGTCTGCGCCGCGATACGCCCCAGAGTCTTGAGGTCGATAGGGCTTCCATTCACCGCGGCGCTGATTTCGCCGTTCATACGGTCAATTTGAACAATTACGTCCTCGGCCTCGTCGAAGGCCTTTCGCGCCGCCGAGACCATCGCCGCCTCAAGGTCGAGAAACAAGCTCTCCTTCTCGATGCTCTTCTCGCGGCTGATGGAGTCAATGAATCGAAGTAGGTCTGTGCTCATCACCATTCCATGCGTTGAGGCGTCGGCGGAGTCGGCATCCTTACGCCAGACCGCCTCGCCGCCCGTAGTTCGCTCGGACAAAAAAAACGTGGGCGCAAACTGCGATCCCACGTGGAACGTCGCAAAGCGCCGAAGTTGGATCGCGTAGCCTACGGCATCACGACGCTCCGACGGGCCGCACACTTCCACACGCCCCGTTTCGCCCGAGTGGCATTTACCCGGCCCAGATGCATCCGCCTCTCCCCCACATGTAATTCGTCGAGCTGGCCAAGAAAGCCCTCTCGATTTTCAACCGCCAGCCGACACCTGGAGTTCGCGGCGGTTACTCGGGCGCAAAACCGCCCTTTCCCCGGTTCACCTTACCTATCAACCGGTTATCGGTCACGACAGATTTAAGACCGAAGCAAAGTATAAACCCTGCGAACACGTTGTCAATTCACGGTTTTGAAGGCTTGATGCCTGTATAGGCCTCCGCCAAATGGGAAGGAAGTGCGTTGATCGCCCCTTGGCAGGGCTGTCCACTTGGAAACTGTTCGACTGAAGGCCAAAACCAACGAAAGTCGATACGTGAATCAGGTGGCGTATTCGAGTTAATTATTACGTTAATTATTTCATTGAAACAGAATTCATAGATTGGATTCTATCATGAATGACGCAAGGCGCAGGCTTTGGGTGATTATCCTTTTCGTATCGGCTTCACTGATGACGACGGGTTGTAGCGTTGATTTTGCGGGAATACTCGCCGGGGAGGTTGACTCTCAGGGCGAGCAGCCCGGAGGCCGACCGCGCAGCGATGTAATCACCATACGATTCCGGAATCTGACGGCAAGGGAGGCCGTCAACGTCGAATTCCATGCCACCAACAGTGAGCTGGCAGTGGTTCCCGACGACTTGTTCACCCCCGCGAACCTGATCAATGCCAGCGTCGGGGTGGCGGGAACGGGCATCGTCCAGCCGGTCAACGTTGATATTATTGAATATCGTTGCACGGACACGCTCACGATCGGCACGGCCGGGGGTGAGTTTCTGGATAACGAATCGGGAGAATTTCGGGGACGGGGTGCGCCGCGATGGTTGCAGGAGGGTCCGCTTGCCCTTTGCGGGTCGGTGGTCACGTTCGAGTTCCTGGGAGACGGCGGCTCGTTCATGACCGTGGTCAGCGTACAACATTGATCGAACCCGTTCGCTCTCGTCGCCTCGCCGTTGTTTTCGCGCTTGCCATACTGTTTCACCTCGTTTCCTTGAAACCGCTTGACGCTCAAAGGCCGTCACGCTTGTCGCCTACACAGGACGAAGCGCGGCGGGACCAACATGATGCTTTGGCCGACCAGCTTCTTGCTTACTTTCGGAGCGCGGATTCCGAGGAACGAAAGGAAATCGGCCGCCGAATCGAAAAGGTCGCGAACGGTTGCTTCGACGCGATCGCCCTCAAACTCCCGACATTAACGCTCTGGCCGAGATTGGCGGAACGCGAAGGACGTCTGGTCCTATCGTTGAACAAAAGCGGCAAACATGAATGCGCGTTTCGCCTTCCGGAGGCCTACGACCCCGCGCGATCGTGGCCACTGATCGTTTGGTTCGGCGACCGTGGGGCGTCTGTTGAGGAGGCAATCCGCTCGCTTGCGGAATTCATCGTGGTTGTTCCCGACCGGCCGTTGAACGGCCGTTTCTTTGAGCCCGACCGTGAATCGAGTGATCTTCGATCGTTTGTGCGCGAACTTCGGCGGTCGTTCCACGTTGACGCTGATCGGGTCTATCTTTTTGGACACGCGGCGGGCGGTGAACGCGCCTGGTTGTCGGCGATGTTGTATCCCGACTTGTTTGCGGGTGTTTTTGTCAGCGACGCCTACCCGCGATTACCTTATCCGGGGGCAGCCTATCCCATCTTTCTGCGCAACCTTTCGAATGTTCCGGTGGTGAGCGTCTGGCATCCGCCGACCGAACAGGCGGTTGCGACGGAACAAATCCTGTTCCGCGCTCAGCAAGAACGCATCGCCGAATGGAGCGGGCGAATAAACCTGCCGATCCGAACCGTCATTGTCGATCCATCGGCATCCGATGGACAGGCCGTTCGGACGCCTCTCATTCACTCGCTGCTCGCCCTGCGACGAAAAAGCACGCCCACAAACATTGACCACTGGTTTCGATATCCGGAACACGGTCGAGCGTATTGGATCGAGTGCACGCAATGGTCGGGGGAGGCTTTCGAGGCCGAGGAGTTTTCCATTCTGCCGTCAGCGAAGATAGATCGAAACGAGTTTATCGCTGAAACGATCAAAGGGTGGCTGGGTTATCTCGGCGCGACCGTGGAGGGGCAGACGATCCGCGTGGAGACCAAGGGATGCGCGGCGATACGACTTTCGATTCCGATCGGACTGGTCGATCTGCAAAAACCGGTGACCGTCAACTGCAACGGTCTGACGCGTTGGGAGGGCCGGATCGAACCGAAGACGGAAGCGCTCCTGCAGAACGCATACGAATCGTGGGACTTTTCGCACCCCGTTGCGGCCGAAGTCACCTTCTCGATCCGCCGGGACGGCACACCGCCGTGAGGGAGCGCTCGTCTACTTTTCCCACTTGCCAATTGGATTGACATCTCTACATTGGAGGTCATGGCTTATCTGCGTTACTTGGACGCTGACGGTCGCATTCAAACGCGGGCCCTAGACACGGAGCACTTCGTCATCGGTCGGGCCGAAACCTGCCAATTGTTCTTCAATTCGGACATGGTCTCCCGGGAGCACGCGCGAATCGACGTGGAGGCCGGCGGACGGTACCGCATCCGCGATCTGGACAGCCGCAATCGCACGTACCTCAACGGCGAGCTGATCAACGAGACGCTGTTGATGCCGGGCTCCGTGATTCGGATCGGCGATTTCATTCTGGAATTCGTCGACGACAGCGTCGGACCGGAACGCATCGAGCTGGATTTTCTGACCGCGGACCGGACGGAGCCGCCGGATTGCGAATGGCTCAAGATCAAGACGCCGCTGTCGCTGACCATCCAGCAGATCGAGCAACTGGCGCAGTTGCTGGGGGAACAGGCGCTGACCGCCCGCGCGGAGGATGTGGCCGACACGGCGCTGGGACAAGTCCTTCTCGACGTGCAGGCGGAGCGAGGATTGGTCGCCATTCGCGGGGAAAGCAAGACGTCCCTTCGTCCGATCGCGCATCGCGGGTTCAAGCGTGTGGCCGGGGGGACGATAACGCCGGTGAGCCAGTCGTTCCTGTTTGCGCCGGTGTTGCAGCAGGTGGCCGGACGGTATCCCAAGACGGCGTCGCAATTGAATCCGAAATCGGGATTCGCGGCGACCGGGGTGGCCGCCCCGTTAACGTCGCGAGGCGAGGTGATCGGAGTATTGTACGTGGATCGGGTAGGGTCGAAGAAGCCCTTCCCGACGACGACCTTGGCGTATGCGGCGTCGGCGGGGGCGGTAATCGGCTCGACGCTGACGGATGCGGTGACGAAGTTGGCACGGAGCGCCAGTCGTGAAGGGGCGGCGTGGCTGTCCACGGTTCGACGATTGCAGACATCGCTTACGATTCCGCTGGCGGCGGGCGATGGATTCGATGCGGCGATGAAGCGGTTTTCGGGAAGGTTGCAGTGCGGCGATTTCGCCCTGGGGATACCCCTGGATGAGCAGCGATGCGCGGTGCTGGTGCTGGACGGCGGCGGGCACGGGGTGAACGGGATCGCGCAGTCAGCGGCGATGCAGATGGCCGTGCAGGCGGCGCTGACCGTGTCGGATGACACGCTGTCCGATCCGACGGGGATGTTCAACGCGATGAATCGGTGGATCGGGGCGTCGGGGGCGCGGCAAATTATTCCGTGCACGTTCGTGGGCATAGACATGGCCGCGGGGAGATTGATGTACATCAACGCGGGCGGCATGCCGCCGATTCTGATGGTGGCGCCGGCGCGGCTGGTCACGCTCGACCAAAGCTCGCTCGTGCTGGGGGTGGACCCGGACTACATGTATCAGGGGACGCGGGTGGATCTGCCGGAGGCATTCCGGTTGATCTGTCACACGGACGGATTGACGGAAGCGACGAGCACCGCCGGGCAGGCCTTTGGGGATGAGCGGTTGCACGAGACGCTTCTTGGTCGAACGACGTTCGGCACAGCGGAGGAAGTGGTGGACGCGATCGCGTCGGCCTGGAGCACGCATTTGACGGGGGCCCAGGCAGCGGATGATGCGTTGATTCTGGCGGTGGGCCGGGGGTAACGTCGGTTAAATCAAAGCACGCATTCAGAAGAGCAAGCGAAAAATCCGCGCATTACCGGGAGGATTTGGTCGTGGGCGTCTTCGAGAAGGTAATGGCCTGCATCGGGGAAGCGGTGGACCGTGGCGTCGGGGAAGCGGCTGATCCATTGGTCGAGGAACTCTTCCGTAAAGCACCAGTCTTTCATGCCCCAGCAGATGAGCATGGGTTTGTCGCGCAGCGTAGGGAGTTTCGATTCGATGTCGCGGAGGACGCGGTAGCTGGGGACGCCGGGGCTTACGGGGATGTCGCGGACGTAACAGAGATGGGCGACGCGGTGGGCGGGGCGGTCATAAGGAAGTAAGTAGCCGCGGCGGACGGCGGGGGTCATGCGCTCGCACTTGGCTACGGCCATGCGCAAGGCGGCACGGGCGAAAGCGTTGAAACGGAGGATGGCGATGTCGCCGAGGACAGGCCAGCGGCAGATCCGGATGCGGAAGGGCATGCGGCCGCCGAGGAAGGCGGCGGTGTTGAAGACGACGAGGCGACTAACTTGCGGGACGTTGTTGACGGCCCAGCCGAAGCCGATGGCCCCGCCCCAGTCGTGGACGACGAGGGTGAGATCCTGAAGGTCGAGGTGATTGATCAGGCGGGTGAGGTTTTCGATGTGTTGGGAAAGGGTGTAGGGGTACTGCGGCGGTTTGGCGGAGAGGCCGCAGCCGATGTGATCGGGGACGATGACGCGGTGGGTGTCGCGAAGGCCTTTGACGAGGTCGCGGTAAAAGAAGGACCAAGTCGGGTTGCCGTGAAGCATGAGGACGGGAGGGCCCTCACCTTCGTCGAGATAGTGCATGGGGCCGCCGTCGACATCGAGGAAGTGGGAGTTGAAGGGGTAGAGGTCGGCCAGTTGGGCGAGGCGGGCGTCCCGCGTGGGGGTTGAAGGATCGGATTGAATTAAGAGAGGTGAGAGTTGCCGTGGCATGTCCAAGCCATCCCCCCGACGAGTGGGGTTATCAGATCACTGACGAGGGCACCGGTTGAAAACCGATGCCACACACAAATCGGCGCCAACTATTTCGCCGAGGCCAAACACAAACCGGAGCGATATCTAAGCCGGTGCCGCACAATCACAACGTGAGCCTACGGCTCCCATTTCGATTTGACTCCCGAATCACCAAGTTACGCCGAGCATGACGGAGACGAGGCCGCTGCCGATGCCGAGCATGGCGATGTCGGAACGCGGAGGCGGCGGGTCTCGTTCGAGAGCCATGGCCATGGTCAAAGGCAACGATACGGAGCCGACGTTGCCGAGCGTTTCGTAGGTGGTCAGACTTTTGCGTGGATCGAGACCGAGAACTTCGACGAGGCGGTCCCAATGGGCCTGGCCGACCTGATGGCCGTAAAAGCGGGCGACCGATTCGTTGGTCCACTTAAGCGTGTCGCAAAAGGACCGCCAGGTGGCGGTGGCGAGCTTGCAACCGCTGTCGAGCAACGATTCGGCATGGGTTTGCATGCTCATGGTGGCATCGGCATCAAATCCGGTGTCGGCGCTGCCCCGGCACAAGTGGTTCCACTCCGTGGCAGCGGCGGCGACTCCGCCGAGCAGGCGGCGATCAGTCTGGGCGACGGATTCGTGGGCCATGACCATGGCGGCGGCGCCGGAGCCGATGGTGAGGGAGGCGAAGGCGGCCTTGAACTCCTGCCGAGTCAGATGCGTGGAGGAAAGCAGTTGTTTAATGGTGGTAGTGACGAGGTTTCGGCTGCTTTCACCGGCGACGATGAGGCCTCGTTTGACCTGGCCGAGCTCAATCATGTTGGCGAGGTTGATCATGCCATTGAGGAAGCCGAGGCAGGCGTTGGAGATGTCGTAGAGAATGGCCCTGGGGGAGAGTTTGAGGTTGTCGTGGACGACGGCGGCGGTGGCGGGTTCGAGAAAGTCGCGGGAGACGGAGGTGTGGATGAGGCATTCGATTTCGTCGGGGCGGACAGCGGCGGCGGCGAGCGCTTGGCGGCCGGCGCGGGTGCTGGCGTCGCTGGGGAGAGCGCTTTCGTTCCAGAAGCGGCGTTCACGGATGCCGGTCATGAGTTCGAGGCGGCCTTCGTGGAGAGCGAAGCGGTCGTAAATGAGGGCGAGCTGACTTTCGATTTGTTTCGACGAGACGATGTGTTCAGGGAGGACGTAGGCGAGGCCGTCGAGACAGACTTGTTTCCAGTGAAACATGGGATCGGTGTCTCCTTCTCCAATGGATCGGCCGGTGTTTTTCCGCGCCGGATTCATTATAGGGCGGAAGATTCGATTCGCCTATGCGTCATCGCGACAAGAAGTATCGTAGTGGGCCGCAGGCCGATAATGGGCGAAATCACATTCAGGGACCTTGATTGGCGAGGCGAGTTTCAGGACCGGTTGACTTTGACCGTCGAGACGACAACAAATAGATACCCCTATTGTTAATCCTGGCCCCTCGAAGCGGTAAGCGGCGTTGCGGTTTATCGGGTCGATTTCGGCGGCGCGGCGACGTCCCTGGGAGGGCGAAATCTGACACGCTCCATCATCTCCATCCGATTCTTCTTGATCCGCAGCGTCCTGGCGTGGTTGATGATGGACGTGGGTGGTTGCGGCCATGTCAATGTCCTGTCACCGGGGAGTCAGCCGTTGTTCGTAGCGGAGTGCGACGGGCGCATAACGGAAACCAACGACCTGGTGTTGCTCCATTGGGAGGGCGGGGAGACGGCGTTGTATCCGGGGCAGGCGTTTCCGGCGCTGGAGCTGTCGGCCTTTCCGTTGGACGAAGGCGGGACGCTCGATGATCGCGACGAGGAGTTCCGGGAGCAGGTGCGGGAACAGATCACGTTGATCCTCTGCGATTCGCCGGGACCGGCCGTCGTGATACGGCAGGCGGAAGAAGTTGACGAATCACGATGGTCGGGTGCGTCGATCGTGCGGTTCACGCAGTCGCTGTCTCCTCAGGGTGCGCGGCAGATCGGGGAGGGGCATTTCGACGTATGCAATCGGCGGCACGACAATGCCGCGTTGGTCTTCGGGGAGGAAATCCGGCTGCTGGCGGGGGTATATTCGTTTGAGGAGTGGGTACACGTGTTCGCCAATGTGGCGGCGCACGAAATCGGGCATACGTTGGGGTTCGGGCACATAGATCGGGAGACATTTTTCACCAGCGAGGCAGGCCGAGGGCTGCTCGTGGAGCTGATGCTGGAGGGGCACACGATGACGGAGCTTCGCGGGGAACAGCGGTTCCTGCTGGATCAGACCTATTGCCCAAACACGGGGGCGATTTCCAAAGGCGCGAAGGACACACCGGTTTATGTTTGTGAGGCGGCGGAGTAGGTCCACTCGAATCCGCCCGTTCATTTGGAATCTGCACAGAGATTCGTCAAATCATCGGTTTGGAGAAAAAAGGCTTTGGACACGCCCGTCGATATCGTTCTCATTGGAGACTCCAAGTCAATCGCTCAATCCCGAGGCGTATCCGATTCATCGAACAGGGATGGTGCATCGTTCGTCGATGACGACTCGGGTGCCGTATCAGACGAAGACGCATCCCCGTACGCCGTCATGGAGGCAGCCGATTCTGTTGAAGCCGAGGCCGCGGACGGGGGAGACGACGCGGAGGGCGGTGCACTCCAAGAAGAAGTACCCGGACCGCGCCTGGCGGGTAATGCCTGGGTCATGGCAGTTGAGCCGGAGGCGCCGGACATGACAGTCACCGGGCGGCCGCGGCTATCTTCGCAGGCGTATTCGACCTGATCGGCGGTGAAGGCAAGGTCGCCGCGGATGAAAACGACCGTTCCGGTTTCAGATTCGATCTTTCGTAAGGTGGACCGCCTGGAATTGAGCATGTGGAAGGCGAGGTCGGGGTTGAGCGTCACGGTGATCCGGTGTACGTCGTCGCGATGGGCGGCAAGCTGAATGAAGCGCATGACGTCGAGCATGACGGAATTGGGCGTTTTGACGGCGCCGGTGCCCTTGCAGTGGGCGCAGTCGGTGTAAATGCTCTTTTTGATGGACGGCCCCTGCCGTTGACGGGTCATCTCGATGATGCCGAAAGCGCTCATGCGCAGGATGCGGGCGCGCTCCTTGTGTTTCTTGAGCTCGTCGCGGAGGGCGCGTTCGACGGAGCGCTTGTGGTGATCCATGCGCATGTCGATGAAATCGCAGATGATGAGACCGCCGAGGTCGCGGAGACGCAGTTGGCGGGCGATTTCGGGGACGGCCTCCATGTTGATGCGAAACGCAGTCTCCTCGGCGTTGTCCATGGTGCGGAAGCGGCCGCTGTTTACGTCGATCGCTACCAGGGCCTCGGTCTGGTCGATGACCAGAGAGCCGCCGGAGGAGAGCGGGACATGGCGCATGTTGATGCGATCGATTTCCTCTTCGATGCCGAAGTGGTGGAAGAGGGGTTCGGGGGCGTCGAACTGCTCAATCTCGGTCTTGGAGCGTGGGGTGACCAGTTGCAGAAACTCGCGGACTTTCCTGGTGGTGGCGGGATCGTCCACGATGATGCGGGCGAAATCGGCGGTGTAGACGTCGCGGATGGTGCGGGTGACGAGGTCGGATTCCTGATAGAGTTCGGCCGGCGCAGGGAGGCGCTTAATGCGCTCGGCGACGATCTTCCAAAGACGTTTCAGGTAATTGAGATCGCGTTGCAAGTCGCGTTTGCCGCGGCCCAATCCGGCGGTGCGCATGATGAAGCCCATGCCGGAGGGGAGGTCCAGTTCCTTCAGCAGGTCGCGCATTTCCTGACGCTCCGCGTCATCCTCGATCCTCCGGGATACGCCATGGCGGCTCATACCGGGCATCATGACGAGATAACGGCCGGGAATAGAAAGATAGGTGGTGAGGGTGGGGCCTTTCGTGCCGACCCCCTCCTTGGTGACCTGGACGATGACTTCCTGACCGCGGCGGAAGCATTTCTGGATCGGCGGGCGGTGATGGCGTGGGATTTTGCGTCCGACGTCCTCCCCCCCGCCTTTGTGATCGGGGAAGTACTGCGGCTGAACGTCGGAGATGTGCAGGAAGCCGTTTTGTTTGAGGCCAAAATCAATGAAGGCGGCCTGGATGCTGGGTTCGACGTTGGTGACGCGGCCCTTGTAGATATTGCCAACGTGGGATTGGGTGTGAGCCCGTTCGAGGAAGAGCTCTTCCAACCGTCCTTCGTGAAGGACGCCGATGCGGACCTCGTCGCCCACGGAAACGTTGATCAGGAGTACGCGGGAGCCGGGCGGAGCATCGCGAGATTCCTGGTCGATGGATTCGTCGTCCAGGACGGATTCCGACTCGTCAGATTCCGCCTCCCGGTCGTGCTTCGGGTAGGACTCATCGGGTGATTCGGGAGCGAATTCGTCGGAGCGCGGCTTTGCCTCGGTCGATTCCGGGGAAACCACCGTTCGTTCACCTTGACCGCCGCGTCGGCTTCGTCGTGAACGGCGGCGGACTCTCAATGGATCCTCTTGCACGGGAAGGGACGGGGTTTGCAGGGCGGGTTCGTCCTGCAGACCGTTTCGCGCTTCGTCGATTTCCGACGGAACAGCCGAGCCGGACGGTTCCCTTGACGTGAATGGCGGTGTCGTGGACGCAGCGAAACCGTCTCTGTTCCTGGGGCGTGGCCCGCGGCGTGGAGGTTTCTTAGGGGAGGCGGTTACGTAGGCGTTCAGTACCGGGGCGGCGGGCGCCACCGAATCCCGAACGTCCACTTGCCGGAGGTCCGCGCTCTCCGTCACCGACGGGGCGACTTGGGCGGCGTTGTTGTTAGCGGGCGCCGAGGACGTATTCTTCCTGCGTCTGCCGGTTCTTCTCTTGTTTTTGTCTGTCGTGGTTTTGTTGTTGGTCATGGACTGTATCATCATTCCGTATTCCTGTTGGCGCCCAGCCTACGTGGAGGCGCGTTATCTGATGGTTGATCGATTGCGGATCGCATCCCAAGAGGGCTGCGATTTCGGAGGGCTTGGCCGCCCCCGCGCCGGTTACTTTGACAGTGAATTCCACGCCGTCCGCGGTCGGCCTTACGCCGACCAGATAAGGGCGAACGTCCAAGGTGCGGGTGCGACCATTCCCATCACAACGTACGACCGGACATTTTTTCGCGTCAAGTACGCGGGCGATTCGATCGGGAAGGTCGCCGCTTGTTGAAGGGTCAAGCACAAGATGGTATCGCACCAGGTCGGGGATGAGCCGTTCGCCCGAATTCAGGCATCTGACGTGCATGATGGTCAAGCCCTCAGGCATTTGGGCGGCAAGGCGGGATTGGAGTTCTTGCGGGTCTAAGATTTGGATCAGGTCAATCACGATGAACTCACAAACGGAAGCGACGCCGAGCGGACGAGGCAAGGGAACGGACATGCGCGGAAGCGGGTTGAATCCTTCGGAAAAGCGGACGGGAAGCGCGGCCCGAGCCAGCGCTCTCCGAAAGAGCCGCAACGTGTCATGGTGCGAAATAAACCGCAGGTCGCCTGAGATCGCGTATTGAACCGCCCAGCGATCACGGATTCCCAGGGTTGTGCCGTGCGGCACGGGCAAAATGCCCATAGAAGCCTTTCCGGCAAGGCGCTAACCCCTTGCCCGGACGCGCGGGGCGTTTTTTTAGCCGTCACCCCGCATCCTTAGCCCGATTATCCTTTACACCGATCTGCCCCGGAAACCGGACGCAAGACTCGGCACGATTTCATTGACGGCCTCAGTTCGTTTCGTGCGTGTCGGTCGAGCAAAACCATGTCGCTAACGGGCGTTCGTGTTTATAGCGGACAGCACTGAAAATACCGAGCTTGGCGATCCAATCAACGTCTGAAGATTACCACCTCCCGTTTGTGCCGGGCCTCGCCATGACGCCTGAACTCCAACCCACACCCAATGCGAATCCTCGTTCGCCCCCACTTGCTAAATCGGGTCCTCAGGCAGTAGTTTCCTTGTTTCGTCGCGCAGGAAATTGGTTACCTGACGTTCCGTTTCCAGCGAGAGCGCTTTTTTCGCAATCCGTTGAGCCTGCGTCGTGGAGGCCAGACGGATCAGTTTCTTCACCTCGGGGATGTTGGCCGGGGCCATGGAAAAAGTCCGCAGACCGATTCCCATGAGAAAGAGGGTATACAACGGCTGCCCCGCCATCTCCCCACACAGACTGCAATCGACCCGGGCGGCGTTACAGGCCTTTACCACATCTCGCAACGCGCGCAGCAAGGCCGGATTTGACGGGTTGAAGTATTGAGACACCCGTTCATTACTGCGATCGACGGCCAGCAAGTACTGAATCAGATCATTGGTGCCAATACTGATGAAGGCCACTTCCCGGCAAAACTCCTTGATCTGCAAGGCCGCCGCCGGCGTTTCCAACATCATACCGACTTTGATGTCCGGGTTAAAGGCAAGGCCGGATTCTTCCAAATCCTCCATGGCGTCGTGGAGGGCCATTTTGGCCTGCCGAAACTCCATCAGGCTGATAATTAAAGGGAACATAATGCGGACGTCGCCGAGAACGGAAGCCCGCAGGATGGCTCGGAGCTGGGTTTTGAACATATCCAGGTTCTGGAGGCTGTAGCGGATGGAACGAAGTCCGAGCATGGGGTTCCGCTCCTGCTCGTAGCGGCGCTGCTGTGTATACTTGTCGGCCCCCAGATCGAACGTACGGATGACCACCGGTCCGCCCATTCCGCCCTGAATCGCCTGGGCATAGGCGTGGTATTGCTCGTCTTCGGTGGGGGCGCCTTCCGGTCGTAGAAAGAGGAATTCCGTGCGATAAAGGCCGACGCCATCGGCCCCCTTCTCTCTGCCGACCAGGGCTTCCTGCGGGAACTCGATGTTGCAATGCAAGTGGATGCGTTGTTCATCGCGGGTTTGAGCAGGAAGAGTTCGCAGCGCCTCGAGTTCGTGGGAGAGGCGAAGATAGGCCTCCTGCCGGGTGCGGTAATCTTCGAGCGTCGTTTGGTTGGGATTGGCGATGACCAATTGACTGGTGCCGTCGATGATCACGAGATCACCGCCGCTGACGCGGGTGGACACGTCGTTAAGCCCAATGACCCCGGGTCGTCCCAGCGACCGCAGAAGAATCGCGGTGTGGGAGGTGGCGGCGCCGGCATCGAGAGCGACGCCGATGACCTTGGTGTCGGGGAGGTGGGCCGTCTGGGTGGGAGTGAGGTCGTGGGCGATGAGAATCACGGGCTGGCTCAGATGGGCGAGGCTCTCGCGGGATTCACCGAGGATGTAGCGGATCAGTCGGCGCTCAATGTCCTGCACGTCGCGGACGCGTTCGACGAGGAGCGGATCGGTCATTTGCTGAAAGCGGCGTTGATAGTTGCGCATAATGGAACTGGTGGCGTAGGCCGCCGACACGCGCTTGTCTCGCACCATGGATTCGATGCTGCCCTTGAGACGCTGATCCTTAAGGACGCCCAGGTGCCAGTCGAAGACGTTGGCGGCCTCTTGACCGAGCTGGGCATTGAGCCATTCGGTTTGCTTTTTGAGTTCGACGACGGCCTGTTCGAAACCGGTGTTGAGCCGGTCGAGTTCATGGGGCAATTCCTCGGCGCTAACCGTTCGATAAGGGATACGATAATCCTCGGCTTCGAGGATCACCGCCTCGCCGATGGCCACGCCCGGCGCTACCGAGATGCCGCGTAGGATTTCCATAGCCGTGCCGAATTCCTGCGCTCCGTGGAACCGTGAAACGGGCGCCTCACCGCTTCCGTTAGTTTTAGTTCGGCGCCTCTAAGCCGCCCACTACGCCCATCCACCGCTGCAAAACCCTTCCGAATGAACGCGCCGCAACCCCCATGCCGTTCGGGGATCTCACGACGTAACAAGACAAGCATCTGGAGGACGGCACAGAGGCACTCGACCGGAAGACGTCGATCGGCCGGGTCGGAACGAGGGCTAGGTCGGCGGCGGCGTTTCGTTCATTCCAAATCCCCGCTCGACCAGGCGCACTAGGGCGTCGACGGCTTCCTGAGCGTCGGCTCCTTTGGCGTTGATTCGCAGCAGACAACCGGCGGTGGCTTCGAGGAGCATCATCTGCATGGCGCTCTTGCCATCGACGCGCTCGCCACGCCGCGAGATATTCGAGACGCCGATGTCCGCGGCGAATCTCGACGCCAGGTCGACGAAGCGCATCACCGGTCGGGCGTGGAGTCCCTCCCGATACGTGATGATCACCTCGCGCGATACCTCGATCGATGAATCGGACAATCGCCGTGTTCTCCCGGCCCCGCGGGCGTCCTGAGCCACCGGAACCGCCTACTCGTTTTGCAGTTCATCCGCCTCTCGGATGAGATCCATCAGGGCGTCCCGCGTTTCCGCCTGACGAAGAAAACGCCTGAAGTTCTCTCGCTGGAGGTATCGGAAGATCCGTTCCATGGCAGCCAGATGTTCATCCGGCAAGGAGGCTGGGCTCAGCAGCAGGACCACCGTATACACCGGCGCGCGATCCAGCGCGGCGAAATCGACCCCATGACTGGATCGCCCGATCGTTGCACTCATTTTCTTAATGCACTCATGTTTCACGTGGGGAACGGCGACTCCTTTGCCAAACCCCGTGCTCCCTTGATTCTCCCGGGCGATGGCGGAGCGGGCCACGGCATCGACGTTCTTGGGGTCGATCGCCCCCTGAGCGGCTAGCGCGTCGACCAGCTCCCGAATGACTCCGTTGCGGTCGGTAGCCTGCAATTCGGGAATAATCGCCGACGGATAAATCAGTTCGCTGAGCCTCATAAGATGGTCCGATCAATACTCCGCCAAGTCACGGAATCAACAACCCGCTCCTTCGTGTACCCGGCCGAGCGCTTCCGGCTACGGCAAGGGTCTGCCCTCGACATCGGGTCGTCCGTCGTGTTTATGGTTTCGCTGCTTTTCCTTGTGTTTTCGCAATTGACGTTCAAGCTTTTCCACCCCGATATCGATCAAGGCGACGGCCTCGGGCCCGGTCTCCTTGGCGACGAACGTATGCTTGTGATCGGCGCGGACAATGAACTCGACCGTCAATTGCTCGGACTGGTGATCGAAAATGACCTCGACCTCATGGATGCGATCATAGAATCGCGGCAGTTTATTAATCTTCTCGTCCAGGTATTGGCGTACGTCCGGCGGAATCTCCACGTGGCGCCCCGTCACCAGTATTTGCACAGCCATCACTCCCCTTCAAAAAACCGGCGGTCCTTGTTGCGCATTCGCCGCCCCGTTCAGGTCACCACCCTTGATTCGGGTGCCGGCAACCCGGTCGTCAAATCGGTCTCCGGCTTAATGACGCCGCCGCTGACCACGAACCGAATCGCCTCGTCCATCGACATGTTCAAGTCGATCACATCCTCGCGTGGTACGGTGATCACGTATCCGGTCACGGGCGTGGGCGAACTGGGTATAAAGACAGTCACCCAATCCCCGGGGTCTTGGCGCTGGATCGACCGAATCGGTCCACCGGTGCTAAGCCCCAAGGACCAAATCCCCTTCCGCGGGTACTGGACGGCCACGACGCCGGAAAACTCGACCTTTCGCTCAGACAATAGAAAGTCCGTAATCTGTTTAACATTTGGATACACCGCCCGGATCAACGGGATCCGGTTTAGCACACGCTCCGTTCCACGCCAAGCCGCCCGTCCCATAAAGCCGGACAGGAACAATCCGACGAAGTAGACCAGGATAATGGCGATCACGAAACCAAGCAAATGAAGCTTGTACCTGGCAAACACCACCCGCCAGACGGCCTGGCTCTTGGCCCTCTTGGCTGCCGCCAACACGGCCGGTCGGACCGTGGAGGGATCCTTGGCCACCCGTTCTTTCAACAATTCGTAGTTCATGATGAGGTTGAATTCGACGGTCAGCCGCCGGCCTTCCTCGTTCCAGTCGTCCAATGGGGTGCCGTATTCAAGGGCCGTTTCGGGAAGGACGTCGGAGGCGATCAGCCAGGCGGCGGGGTCATCGCGAATGAAACGGCAAAGCTGGAGCAGACCTTCGGTGACATACACCCCCAAGTAGTTATTCACAAAGTGGTAGGCCCAGATCAGGATGCCGAAGGTCAGGAGGGTGGGAACGAGAGCACCCAGTCCTCGCAGGAAGAAGCGGCGAAAATCATCCATGAAGGAATTGTTGGCCACGGTGTCCGATGCCCGCGCCGAGGCCTTCAAAGCTCCACCTGCGCCATGCAGCGACGTGTTTGTTGGTTCGCTCGGCATTCGCCGCCGTGAGTATAACGCAAGTAGCCGACCGGCGTCAATGTCCGGTTCTCCACAGGGTGATATGGCATCCCGTTCTCCCCATTCGCCGCTATCGGATCGTTCACTGTCTTGACGCGGTTTTTGCCGAGGGACTATAGTCGCCGCGGACTTGAATGGGAATGCCATCCTCTCCGTTGAGTCGGACTAACGCGATGGGCAAGACGGACAACTTTCCCGGTCCCGCCGTACGTCGGCTTAGTCTGTACCTTCGACAGCTCGAGGTCTTTCACGAGAACGATCGGCGGACGATCTCTAGTCGTCAGCTCGGCGAAGCGCTAAGTCTATCGGATGCCCAGGTCCGCAAGGATCTTGCTTATTTCGGGCAGTTTGGCCGCCCCGGAGTCGGCTATCGGATTCCGGAGCTGATTCAACAAGTGGACTTTAGCCGTTTT
>Ga0214473_10004173_pt1 | contig 17392 bp, 14 predicted proteins | sample RVTome_7_FD_203509 | JGI IMG/M metagenome (GOLD analysis project Ga0214473, IMG submission 203509) | Soil microbial communities from uranium-contaminated site in the Upper Colorado River Basin, Wyoming, United States - RVT98D197 | ecosystem: Environmental > Terrestrial > Soil > Contaminated >... | reverse complement strand
GATACCGAGCAGCTGGTACTGTTCGTGCTGCACCGCGGGTCCCTCGAGGATTTCCTGCCGGTGGCGCGTGAAGTCACCCGGCTTGTCAACGAACATGCGGGACTCGAGGTCGCGCGCGTGGTGCCGATCCGCCGGGTGCCCAAGACGACCAGCGGCAAGATCCAGCGGGTGGCGCTGGTGGAATCCTTGCTGGACGGCGAATTCGATGCCGAGCTCGTCGAGCTCGAGCGCCTGCGCGGCGCGCTGCAGCCGGTGGGCGCGCAACCAACCGGCGAACTCGAGCGCCGCATCCTGGACATCATCGACGAGCTGCTGCCGGGGAAGCGCGTGGATGCGGACGACAATCTGTTCGAGGTCGGCGCGAACTCGCTGGCCCTGGTCCAGATCCACGAACGCATCGATCGCGAGTTCCCTGGCCAGATCGAACTGACCGACCTGTTCGACCGCCCGACCGTTCGGCAGTTGGCCGGACACCTCGCCGGCAAGCTCTCGCAGGATTCAGTCTGATCCGTCGGTCAATTGGATCCGCGCGGCTGCATCACCGGGCTCGACATGACGCCGGACCTTCCAGCGGCGGTAGCTCCACAGCCAGTCGGCGGGGTACTTTCGAGTATGTGCCTCGACGTGCCGCGCATAACGATCAATGATCGCACCCTCGGGCAGCGACTCGTCGCCGGTGGCGAGCAACTCAAACTGAATTTCGTAGTGCCCGCGCGATTCGCGCCTCATGGCGAGGTAGTAAACCGGCATCTTCCCGACCCGGGAAATGACTTCCGGGCCCAGATAGAACGCAGTGTCCTGTCCGAAGAACTGCGTGAAATGGCGGACCGTGGCCGATACCGGGTCCTGGTCGGCAACCATCGCGACGATCCTGGCCTTGCCGCGATCACGCAGCACCCGCATCAACAGGCGCTTGGCCGGAATCATCTGTGCGCCAAAGCGCGAGCGGATGGTCAGGAACAGCCGGTCGCCCCAGCGGTCGTGCAGCGGCTTGTAGGCCGCGTGGACCGGATGCCCGAAGCCGATCGACAGCGCTAGCAGCGCCCATTCCCAATTGCAGTTGTGCGAGGTCACGATGATGATCGATTGCCCCGCATCGAGCGCCGCCCTGAGCCGGCCCTCGTCAACGAAGCTCACGCGTTTCCGGATCTCGTCTTCCGTGATCGAGACCGCCTTGATGATCTCGACCGAAACATCGCCGAAGTTCCGGTAGTAACCGCACCTGGTCTCCTTGATCCACGCCTCGTCCTGGTCCGGGAAGCAGCGGTGCAGCTGCATGTCCACGATCCGACGGCGATAGCGGACCACGAATTCCGCCAGCCAGGCGAAGAAGTCGGCCACCCGGTACCAGAACGGCAGCGGCAGTGCTGCCAGCGCGCGCAACCACAGCGGCACGCGCTCGAGCGGCTTGCGGTGCTCGAGGTCGGCAGGCCTGCGTTTCCGGGGCTTTCGTGGCCGTTGCATTGGCGCCGAAGCTTAACCGAATGGCGGACGTTTATCTGCGGGCCCGCTGCCAGTAAGATCCAGTGCCATGCAGGGCCTGATGATGCACACGCCGCTCCTGATCACGTCGATCATGCGGCACGCCGAGCGGGTCAACGGCAAGGTCGAGGTCGTCTCGGTGACGGCCGAAGCGCTGCGCCATCGTTGCACGCTCGGCGACGTGTTCCGCCGCGCCCGCCAGCTCGCAAACGCCCTGATCCATGCCGGCGTACGCCCAGGCGATCGCATTGCGACGCTGGCCTGGAACGACTACCGGCACCTCGAGCTTTACTATGCCGTGTCCTGCATCGGCGCAGTCCTGCACACGCTGAACCCGCGGCTCTATCCCGAGCAGATTGCCTACATCGCCAATCACGCCGGCGATCGCATGTTGTTCGCGGACCTCACGCTGCTGCCGCTGGTCGAGAAGCTCCGGCCCTCGTTGAAGACGGTGGAGCGGGTCATCGTGCTCGGCAACGAGTCGTATGAGCCATTCATTGCGAATGAGTCCGATACCTTCGACTGGCCGGAACTCGACGAACGCACCGCAAGCGCGCTGTGCTACACCTCGGGTACGACCGGGAATCCCAAGGGCGTGCTTTACGATCACCGCTCGACGGTGTTGCACAGCTATGGCTCGGCGCTGGTCGACACCATGGGTTTCGGCCGGCGCGACACGATCCTCGCCGTCGTGCCGATGTTCCATGCCAACGCCTGGGGTCTGCCCTACAGCGCGCCGATGGTCGGCGCGAAACTCGTCTTTCCGGGTCCGAAGATGGGCGACGGCAAGACGCTCGCCGCGCTGATCAGCGAGGAGCAGGTAACACTCGCCGCCGGCGTGCCGACGGTCTGGCAGCTGCTGCTGAATTACGCTCGCGAGCATGACATCGTGCTCGAGTCGCTGCAGCAGGTGCTCGTCGGCGGCTCGGCCTGCCCGCTGTCGATCATGAATGAGTTCCGCGACCGGCACGGCGTCTGGACGATTCACGCCTGGGGCATGACCGAGATGAGCCCGCTCGGCACCGCGAATGCGATGCCACCGGGATATGAGCGGCTCGGAGCCGAGGAGAAGGACGCGCTGCGCATCCGTCAGGGCCGGCCCACCTTCGGCGTCGAGATGAAGATCGTGGACGACGCCGGGCATGAGCTGCCCTGGGACGGCAGCAGTGCGGGCATCCTCAAGGTGCGCGGTCCCTGGGTCTGCAGCGACTACTACCATCTCGGTGAAGCGAGTGCGGCGCACGACGAGCATGGCTGGTTCGCGACCGGCGACGTCGCCAACATCAGCGAGGACGGAACGCTGCAGATCACCGACCGCGCCAAGGACGTCATCAAGTCCGGCGGCGAGTGGATCAGTTCGATCGACCTTGAGGGCATTGCCGCGGGCCACCCGAAGCTGCTGCAAGCCGCCGTGATCGGCGTTCCACACCCGAAGTGGGACGAGCGGCCGCTCTTGATCGCCGTCGCGCGCCCGGGAGAAAAGCCGTCGCGCGAGGAATTGTTGGCCTGGCTCGCTGGTCGCGTCGCGAAATGGTGGGTCCCGGACGACGTCGTGTTCGTCGAGAGAATTCCGCTGACGGCGACCGGCAAGATCTCGAAGGTGGAATTGCGGCAGCAGTTCAAGGACTACCGCTTTGGTGCCGGGTCGTAGTTTCGTAGTTTGGCGGGCGCTGCCAGTCAAAGTACGAAACTACGACCCGGCACTGATCACGCGCCCCGGGTTCAGGATGCCGCGCGGGTCCAGCGCCTGCTTGAGCTGGCGCATCAGCGCGATCTCCGTGTCGCCGCGCGACAGCGGCAGCCAGGCGAGTTTCTCGATGCCGATGCCATGTTCGGCGGAGACCGAGCCGCGCCGCGCGGCCAGCGGCCGGTAGACAATTTCCTCCACCTCGCCGCGCGCCTCGGGACCCGCTGGGCCAACCACGACGAAGTGCAGGTTGCCGTCGCCCAAGTGCCCAAAGGTGAAGCAGCGCTGGCCTGGCATGCGCGCACCGAATGCTGCATGCACCTCGGCTACATAAGCTTCCATCTCGGAAACCGGAAGACTCACGTCGAACACGAAGGGATGCCCGAGACTGAACATTTGGCCAACGTCGTCGCGCAGCGCCCAGATCGCATCGCGCTGCGATTGCGAGGTGGCAATCACGGCATCCGCGAATCGCCCCTCCTCGCCCGCCGTTGCCAGCCCGGCTTCGAAGCGAGCTTGGTCGCCATCCGGGTCTGCGCCCTGGGACTCGACGATGACGTAGTACGGAAAGGTGCCCGTGATCGGGCCACGACCCTTGGCCGGCGCTGTCGTGACGAGTTCGTAAAACTCGCGCCACATGACCTCGAATGAAGACATCGTGCCGCCCAGGAGCGCGTCCAGGCGACCCAGCAGTCCGGTGACCTGCTCGAAGCGCGTGCAGGCCAACAGCGCCGTCTGGTGGCTCCCGGGCAGCGGCCGCAGCCGCAGCACGAGGCGCGTGATGACCCCGAGCGTGCCCTCGGTGCCAATGAACAACTGCTTGAGATCGTAGCCCGCGTTGTTCTTGATCATCCGGTTGAGCGCCGGGATCACGGTGCCGTCGGCGAGCACCGCCTCGAGGCCGAGGACCATGTCGCGCATCATGCCGTAGCGGATCACGCGGTTGCCGCCGGCATTCGTCGCGGCATTGCCGCCGATCGAGGCCGAGCCGCGGGCGCCAAGGTCCAGCGGAAACATGAGCCCCTCCTGTTCGGCCGCCTCGTGTACCGCCTGCAGCGTAGCTCCCGCCTCGACCAGCATCGTGCGCCCGAGCGCATCGATGGCTTCGATGCGGTTCATGCGCTCGAGCGACAGCCCGAGCTCGCCGGGCCCGGCGACGGCGCCTTGCACGAGGCCGGTGAGGCCACCCATGGGCACCACCGGCTGGCCCGCCTCGTGGCAAGCAGCCAGCACGCGAGAAACTTGATTGGTATTCGCGGGTCTCGCAATCGCAAGGGCGAGGCAGGGACCTTGATCGGCCCAGCCGACGGCGCGTCCGTGCACGGACGCGCCGCGGAGCAGGCCTTCAGGACCCAGGATCGCAAGCAAGCGTTGCAGCAACTGCTCAGGAATCGGAGGACTCCCGGAACTTGGTGTGGATGGTGCCGGTGGAGGGAATTGAACCCCCGACCTCTCGCTTACGAAGCGACTGCTCTACCAGCTGAGCTACACCGGCATTGGGGGCGCGAAGTATAGGCAAGGCCCGGGCGGCGGGCAACGCCGTGGCTAGCCACGCCGCCGCTAGACTTGGCGACGGACCCGGATCACGACCTCGACCCCGACCGCCTCGGTGCCTGACGGCAGGGCCGGCAGCCGCGCGAACTCCACCGCGCCGGGCGGCACGTCGATCAGCTCGCCGGTGCCCTCGACGTGGAAATGATGGTGCGGGCGCGTGTTGGAATCGAACTGTCCGCGTTCCAGATCGACGCACAGGGCCTTCAGCAGGCCCTTGTCCGCGAACAGGTTCAGCGTGTTGTAGACCGTCGCCTTGGACACATGCGTGCCTTCCCTGCCGAGAGCCTGGATCACCTGCTCGGCCGTCAGGTGCTGTTCGCGCGCGAGCAGCAGTTCTGCGATGCGGATGCGCTGGGCGGTGGGCTTGATGCCGTGCGCTGCGAGCGCGGCGGTTACCCGCTGGCGGCCGATCCCGGCCGATTGGCTAGTGGTGTCCATGGAGCGCGAATATACGCTCCGGCGGAAATCCGCTCAAACGCGGCGGAATTTCGAGGGGGCGCCTGATGGCCACCGCGCTAGTCTCCGCACATGTCCAGATCGCCAATGATCCGCGGCTTTTCCCTGGTCGAGCTCCTGGCCACGCTGACGCTTGCGGCGGTCCTCGCAGCCATCGCCTACCCGGGTTTCGCCACGTGGCTGCTCGACAACCGGCGCAACGCGGCGGTTGCGACCGCAATGCACGCCGTGCACGCCGCGCGCCAGTTCGCTGCAATGCGCGGCGAATCAATGCAGCTTTGTGGCGCGACCGATGCGGCGCAATGCTCCGGTGGACTCAACTGGTCTTCGGGATTGCTGTTAGTCAATGAACTCGGCACCGTCCATCGCAGCCTTCCGCTGGCGCGGTCCGTTCAGGAGCTGACCGTGCGGTCCAACCGCCCGGCCATCAGCTTCGAGCCTGGCACGAGCTTTGCCAGCCCTGCAACCCTCACGATTTGCGATCGGCGCGGAAGCGGTGCCGCGCGAGCGGTGATCGTGAGTCGCAGTGGCCGCCCCCGTGTCAGCGATCACGACGCTTCGAACCGGGAACTGCGGTGTTGACACCTGAGCTGACGCGCGGCTTCACGCTGATCGAGGCACTCGTTGCCCTGGTGATACTGGTCACGGGCCTCGCTGGTTCGGCAACGCTGCTGTTGCAGACCGTGAGGCAGGAACGCGAATCCGGGTCCCGCCGCACGGTCCTGAGACTCGCGACCTCGATGGCAGACCAACTGCGCGCGGTGCGACGGCCCGACGGTCGCCCCGCAATGGCGATTTCCGGAATTGAGCCCGCAACGGCCTGTGCGGAGCATCCACCGAGTTGTGCGGCCGAGGAAGCCGCCGGTCTGTTGCGCGCAACCTGGATGGCAGAGGTGGCTTCAGCACTGCCACGCGGAGCATCCGCCAGCGTCGTCGTGCCCGACCCGCTGGTTCCCGAATACCTGCTGTCGATCGAGTGGCCTACGACCGGCGACGGTACACGACGGCTTGAGCTGCCGGTCAAGACGTGACCAAACAGGGAGGACTGGCGCTGGTTGAACTGATGATCGCGATGCTACTCGTACTGGTCGCGACGGCGGGTGCGCTTGCGCTCGAGGCCCGCGGGCGCATGGCGCAACGCAGCGGCGAGGCAGTCGCACGAGTCGAGGAAACCACTGACGCCGCGCTTGCGATCCTGGTCGACGAATTGCACATGGCCGGATACCAGGGCTTGGCCCCGCCGGGAAACCCTGTTGCAGGGGCGAGCCCGGCGGGAACGACGGAAGCGCCGGAACTCGCCGTGGCCGGCGGCTGCGGCGATTCACTCGCCCACGACCTCAAGAACGCGGTCTCTGCGGCCGATGGCGCCTATCGTGTCGATGCCACGATTCCACTGCGCTGCAATGCAGGCCCACAGGGTCGTGCCGTCGCAGGGTCCGACACCTTGACCGTGCGGCGCGCGTCGGCAACCGCAACGACCCCGGATCCTGGCCGCATGCAGATTGAAACGACCCTTCGCGCTGCGCGGCTGCTGACCGATGGAATCTCGCGCCTCGGCACTGACGCGCGCATGCACGATGTGGAAGCCAGCGTTTTTTACGTCAGCGCGGATTCCACCGCACAACGCGGCTGGCCATCACTGCGCCGCAAGCGCCTCATCGGGGGCAGCCGGCCCGCGTTCCAGGACGAGGAGCTCGTCACCGGAGTCGAGGATCTGCAGGTCGAGATCGGGCTCGATAGTGCGGATGATTCGGACAGCGCAGTCGATCGCTGGGTCACGCCGCAACCCGTTCCAGCGGACGGCACTCCGCGGGCCATTCGACTCTGGATCCGCGCGCGCAGCGACCTGGCGGAGGGCATGGCAATGACACAGCCCTCCCTCGCCTATTCGAATCGCGAAGAGCCGTCGCGATCAAGCCGCTACCGTCGCAAGCTCGTGAGCCGCGTCGTCGAACTGCGCAACCTGGAGGGGCAGCCATGAAATCGCTGTCGGCAGGCGCCGCGCTCGCCGTCGCGCTCGTACTGCTGGCAGGACTCTCGGCGCTCGCCCTTGCGGCCGCCGCGGCTGCGGTCACGGCGCTCGCGCTGGCAGGGCATCAACAGGGCGCCGCAATCGCACTGGAGGCGGCCGAAGCCGGGATCGCAAGTGCGTTGCTCAAGGCGCGCGAGCAGCCAGGCCCTGCCGTCGCAGGGCCGCTGCCACTTCGCGCTGGCAGTGTGACCGTCGCGCGCTTCGTGACCCGGACAGTTGCGATGAGCGGCGACGGCGCGCTGCCTCCGGGATTCAGCGTCGGCGAATCCGCCACGGGCTTTCGTTCGCAACATTACTTGATCACTTCAGACGGCCATTCCGCGCGGGATGCGCGGGTGAGTCTCGAGCAAGGCTTCTATGTCGTGGTGCCGAGTCCATGATCGATCGTGCATTGATCTGCCGCCTGCTGGCAGTCGCGATGAGCTCTGCGCTCGGATGCTGCACGCCGGCCTGGGCCGACCCGGACGAAGCCTGGATCACGCGAGCACCGTTGCCATCCGGCACCAGGCCCCTGCTGGTCTTCGTGCTCGATACGTCCGCCGCCATGACCGAGCGTGTCTCGGTCATCGAACGCTACGATCCGCAATTCAACTACGGCACGGTCGCCGGCGCGGGAACTCGCTGCAATCCCTTGCGCATCTATTGGCGACGCGGACCGGGACCAGCACCGGATTGCGGGACGATGGCCGGTCTTGCGAGCGCGCCCACGACCGGCGGCGGCATGCATTGCGATGGCGCGCGCGGCGCACTCGAGACACTGGGCGTGTTTGTCGCGGCGCGTGCTGCCCAATGGCGGCCCACGACCGGCGGCGGTCATTGGGATGCGCTGCGCCGGGGTGCGCCGGATGCGGTCGAGTGTCGAAGCGACCGTGGGCAGCACGGCAGCGAACCCGGTCGCTGGTTTGCAGCCGACGGGTCGCGTGGTCCCTGGAGCGCGATGCCGGATGCTGAAATCGCCTGGGATGCAGCGCCGCATGGCGACAGCTACATCTTCTACACCGGCAATTTCCTGAATTACCTGGCGGCGACCAGCCGCACAATTGAAACAAGCCTGGCGCAGGCTGTCACTGCAGTGCTCACCGATGCCGTCGCCGCGACCGACGAACTGGATGTAGCGCTGGTCCGCCTTTCCGATGACATGCCAGACGCCGAGGGCGGCTTCGTGGCGCTCGCTCCGCAGGCGGTCGCGACGGCTTTGGCGCGGCTCCCGACGCTGCTCGCGGGCTGGCCCGCATCCGGTGCGGCTCCGCTGGCCGAGAGCCTGATCGAGACGGCCGGCTGGCTGTCCGGAGATCACGTGCGTTATGGCAACGACGTACGCGCCGACGTTGCTGCACGCGACCCGCGGGATTCTGCGCGCTATCTGTCGCCCTACTCGAGTCCGTGCCGGCCAATCAGCGTAGTGCTTGCAACGGCCGGCAGGCCGACCGAGGACGATGGTGCCCGCATCGTCGCGAGCGGGCTGCCGGGTTTCGAGCAATTGACCGGTGGTTGTGATTCGAGCTGCCTGGCGGCACTTGCCCTGTGGATGACGAAATCCGACCTGCGCGAGGACTTGCCCGGCCGGCAGTCGGTGTCCGTCCTCGCGCTGACCGCTCCGGTGGTTCCCGATCTGGTTGCCGATGCACTCGCCGCAGTTGCCGGAAGGGCTGCATCCGTTGCCGGGCCGCTTGCTTTCGCGGAAATCGTCGCGCGCAGCCTGCAGCACGATGCGGCAGTCGCAGCCGGAGAACAGCTGTCTGCAGCTGGATTCCTGCACCAGGACGACTTGACTCATGCACCAGCGGTGTTTCATGGACTGTCGGCACCGCGTAGGAGTCAACGCTGGCCTGGAAACCTGCTTCGCTACGGCTTGAGTGCGCCAGAGAACGCCACCGAGCCCGCCGTCGCCGTCGGCCGCGACGGAGAACCCGCAATCGATCCGATGACCGGCCTTCCACGGACTGACAGTCACAGCGTCTGGAGCGAGGTCCCGGACGGTGGCGCTTTGCTTGCCGGCGGCGCTGCGAGTCGATTGCCCGCAGCGGATGCACGACGCCTGTACAGCGACCTCACGGCCGATGCGCTGACCTCGACTCGAAACCGCCTGGTTCCCGGCAATTCATCGCTGAGCCGCGCACTCATCGGTCTGGATCCTCATGATCCGCAGACGGCGGATGGCGTGCTGGCCTGGCTTCGGAATCAGCGAACGCTTGGAGATCCGGGTCGGGCTGCTCCCGTCGTCGTATCCGACTCCGAGGGCCCGGGCCGATCCGTATTTCTAGCGACCCATGATGGTCTCGTGCATGCATTCGATGCCGACACGGGCATCGAGCGCTGGGCATTCCTGCCAAAGCCCCTGTTGCCGCGCCTGCCGGAGTTGATGCGTGATGAGGCGACTGCAGTCCGCGGCCACGGCATTGACGGGCCACTGGTGATCCATCGTCATGATCCGGACGGCAATGGTCGCATCGATGCATCCGCGGGCGAGCACCTCTGGCTGTTCTTCGGACTCGGTCGCGGTGGCAGCGGTTACTACGCCCTGGACGTCGCTTCACCAGACGAACCGCGTCTACTGTGGTCACTCGGGCCGGACGAACTGGGAAGCGGCACGGAAAGTTGGCCGGAGCCGGTCGTCGCGCGCTTGTCGATCGATGGCACCGGCCAGGGACCCGGCAACTGGATCGTCGTACTCGCCGGCGGCCATGACCGCGCCTATGATTTCGCTGGCCCGGGTTCCGGTGCCATCGGCGCCGTGCTCTCGATCGTCGATGCCGCGACCGGCCGCCTGCTGTGGCGCGCCGCTGGTAGTGATGCGCTCAATCCCGATCTTCACCTTTCCGAAATGACGGCGAGTCTCGCGTCGGCCCCGCGCGCAATCGACATGGATGGCGATGGCCGTGTTGATCGCCTGTACCTGATCGACATCGAGGGTGGGCTGTGGCGCATCGATCTGGAGAATGGCGTTGCGCCCACCGACCTGGCTCGCGGCCGACTGCTGGCCCGGCTTGGCAGCGATGGCCAGCGGTTCCAATCCACGCCCGATCTGGCGATGGTCCGCCAGGCGAGCGGACTTCAACTCGCGATCACGGTCGGCTCAGGCTGGCTCTCCAGGCCGCGCGACACCACGGTCACGGACCGGCTCTACTCGATTCGCGATCAGGAGACTGGCGCAAGCGCCCGCGCACTGCACGACACCGATCTGCACGATGCCTCGGATGGCCAGGAGCCCATGCCCGCCGGGGCCCCGGGCTGGTTCGTGCGTCTCGCCAGCCATGGACTCGGCGAGAAGGTCATCGGTTCCTCACTGACTTTCGATCACCGACTGCACTTCCTGACTTACCAGCCACTGCCCGCGCCGGTGCCGGTCGCCTGCGGACCACCCCAAGCCGTGCGACGCCTGCGAACGCTCGATGTCCGTACCGGCCTGCCGGCGTCACTGTCGGTCCCGTCGGGAGACACAGGGGATCGGGAACTACAGGGCTCGGGGCTGCCATCACCGTTGCGCTTCTTCTTTCCAGGACCCTGGGACGGATCCTGCGCCGATTGCCGCGCAAGGCCGTTTGGAGTCGCCGGTCCCGAGATCTTCGATTCCGAATTCAGCAATGACCCGGTCAAGACCTCATGGCGCAAGCTGCCAACCGCACCGGCTTCACGCTGATTGAAATGATGATCGTGCTCGTGATCCTTGCGATCACGGCTTCCTACGCACTGTCCTCGTACCGCCGGCATCTCGTGCGTGGCTACCGCCTTGAAGCAATGCAAGGTTTGCTGGCTGCGGCGGCGGAACAGGAAAAATTTTACCTGACACAGGGGCATTACAGCGATCGACTGGACGCAGTCGCCGGCGATGATCCACCCGGCCTGCCAGTCGCCTCCGTAACGCCCCATCGACGGTACCGGTTGGCAATCGAATTCGCGGATGCCTCCGCCTTCAGGGTCGTGGCCTTGCCGAACGAACATGGCGGACAGGCCGACGATGTGGAATGCAGGCGAATTTCAATTGACGAGAGTGGACGACGCGAAGCACAGGACTCAACCGGGAGGGACTCCACGCCCCGTTGCTGGTAGTCGAGTTACAGCGTCTGGTTCCTGCCGACTGCGCGCAGCGCCTGCGGCAACCCGAACACCACGTTCTCCTCGCGCCCGATGACCTCAACACTTTCCTGCCCGCCCCACTCGCGCAGCCGCGCGACCACCTGCTGCACCAGCGTCTCCGGGGCCGAGGCGCCGGCCGTCACGCCAACCGCGCGCTTGCCCTCGAACCACTCCCGTTCCAGGTCGTCGGCGCCATCGACGAGATGGCCCGGGATGCCGCGCGTAATCGCGATCTCGCGCAACCGGTTGGAATTGGAACTCGACTGCGAGCCCACGACGATCAGCACGTCGCACTGGGCGACAAGCTGCTTGACCGCGTCCTGGCGGTTCTGCGTCGCATAGCAGATGTCTTCCTTGCGCGGGCTGACGAGCGCCGGAAAACGGGCGCGCAGCGTCGCGACGATGCGGGCCGTGTCATCGACCGACAGCGTCGTCTGCGTCACGAGCGCAAGCTGCCCGGGATCGCGCACCGCAAGGCGCTCTGCATCCTCGACCGTTTCGACCAGGTGGATGCGCCCGCCGAAGGAGCTGTCGAAGCGGCCCATCGTGCCCTCCACCTCCGGGTGGCCGGCGTGTCCGATCAGGATGACGTCCAGGCCATCGCGGGCGTAGCGGGCAACCTCCAGGTGCACCTTGGTGACCAGCGGGCAGGTCGCGTCGAATACCACGAGCCCGCGGCGCGCGGCATGCCGCTCCACGGCGCTCGAGACGCCGTGCGCGCTGAAGATCACGGTGGCCCCGTCCGGCACGGCATCGAGCTCGTCCACGAACACGGCCCCCAGACCGCGCAGCCGGTCCACGACAAAGCGGTTGTGCACGACCTCGTGGCGCACATAGACGGGCGCGCCGAAGAGTTCGAGCGCGCGCTCGACGATGTCGATCGCGCGGTCCACGCCAGCGCAGAAGCCGCGCGGGTTCGCGAGCAGCACCTTCATGTGGAATCCGCCTTGGTGCGCTGCGTGTGCCAGAGCGCGTCGATCACCAGCATGATTGCGCCCGTCGTGATCGCAATGTCGGCGACATTGAAGGCTGGGTAATACCACTGCTGCCAGTGGAAATGCAGGAAGTCGATGACGAAGCCGTGCGCAAGGCGGTCGATCGCATTGCCGATCGCGCCGCCGAGGATCAGCGCAAGCCCGATGGACAGCCAGGGATGGCCACGAGCCGGCAGCGTGTAAAGCCACCAGCTGATCGCGACACTGATGGCGCCGGCGAGGATGACGAAGAACCAGCGTTGCCAGCCGCCGGCATGGGCCAGCAGGCTGAAGGCGGCGCCGGTGTTGTGCAGCCGGGTCAGTTCCAGCATCGGCCCCAACGGAAAGACTTCGTACAGGTCCAACTGGTTCGTGATGAACCACTTCGTAAACTGGTCAAGCGCAATGACCAGCGCGGAGACCCACAGCCAGGCGAGTGCGGTTGCTCTCGGAAAAATGTCGTCCTTCACGCGTAACGCCTCGTTTCGCCGGGGCCTTCCAGATTGCTGACGCAGCGCACGCAGATTTCCGGGTGCCGCGGGTCCGCGCCCACATCGGTTCGGCGGTGCCAGCAGCGCGCGCACTTGGGCGCATCCTGCACCTTGACCTTGATCCAGGCGCCGGTTTTTGCGACGGTGGTTGCCGCGACGGCGTCAGCCGGCCGTTCGGCGGCAGACCGCAGCCGCGCCGACGAGGTGATCAGCACGAAGCGCAATTCGTCACCGATGCCGGCCATGCGGCGATGCTGCGCCTCGTCGAGATAGACGTCCACCCCGGCTTCCAGCGGTGCCCCCAACGCGCCCGCCACGCGCAGTTGCTCGAGTTCGCGCGCGACGTCGTTCTTGAGCGAGATCACTGCATCCCAGTCAATCGCCTTCGAGGCGGGCACTTCGGGCAGTTGCCACCAGGTCGCCAGCAGCACGGATTCGTCACGCGGGCCCGGCAGGTACTTCCAGATCTCCTCGGCGGTGAACGACAGGATCGGCGCGAGCCAGCGCACCATCGCCTCGGCCACGTGGTACATGGCGGTCTGCGCGGAACGGCGCGCGGGGCTCGCCGCCGGCATCGTGTAGAGGCGATCCTTCAGGATATCGAGCCAGAAGGCGCCGAGTTCCACCACGCAGAAGCCGTGCACCTTCTGGTAGATCAGGTGGAAATCGTAGTCGCGGTAAGCTCTGATGACCTCCGCCTGCAGCGCGCCGGCGCGCGCCAGAGCCCAGCGGTCCAGTTCCAGCAGCTGCTCGACCGGCAGCGCATCGCGCGCCGGATCGAAGCCTGCCAGGTTGCCGAGCAGGAACCTCACGGTGTTGCGCATGCGGCGGTAGCTGTCCGACATGCGCTTCAGGATCTCGTCGGAAACGCTGATTTCGGCGCTGTAGTCGGTGGCCGCAACCCACAGGCGCAGCACGTCGGCGCCCAGTGTGTGCACCACCTTTTGCGGCGCGACCACGTTGCCGAGCGACTTGGACATCTTGCGGCCCCTGTCGTCCACGGTGAAACCGTGCGTGATCACCTGCCGGTAGGGCGCGACGCCACGGCCCGCGACCGAGGCCAGCAGCGAGCTGTGGAACCAGCCGCGATGCTGGTCCGAGCCTTCCAGGTAGACATCGACCGGAAACGGAATGACATCCGGTCGCAGCGCCGGCAGGCAGTGATGCACGACGCCCGAATCGAGCCATACGTCCATGACGTCGTCGCACTTTTCGTAGATCAGCGATTCGTCACCCAGCAACTGTCGGGGATTCAGCGCAAACCAGGCCTCGATGCCGCCCTCCTCTACGAGCTCCGCGACCCGCTCCAGCAGCTCCGGCGTCTGCGGATGCGGCTCACCCGTTTCCTTGTGCACAAACATCGAAAGCGGCACTCCCCAGGCGCGCTGGCGTGAAATGCACCAGTCCGGGCGCGTCTCGATCATGCTGGTAATGCGCTGTTCGCCCCAGTCGGGCACCCAGCGCACCTTGCGGATTTCCGCGAGCGCATTGCGCCGCAGGCCTTCCTTTTCCATGCTCAGGAACCACTGCGGGGTCGCGCGGAAGATCACCGGTGTCTTGTGACGCCAGCAATGCGGATAGCTGTGCCGGTACGGTTCGTGGTGGATCAGGCGGGCAGCAGTCTGCAGCGTGTCGATGATTGCGGCGTTCGCATCGAACACCGACTGGCCCTCGAACATCGGCGTGCCCGCGATGAAGCGCCCGTCAGGCCCGACCGGATTGTCGATCGGCAAGCCGTACTGCCGGCCGATCTCATAATCCTCGGCGCCGTGGCCAGGAGCGGTGTGCACGGCACCGGTGCCGGTCTCGAGTGTCACGTGCCCGCCGAGGATCACGGGTACTTCGCGCTCGTAGAACGGGTGCTCGAGTCGCAGTCCTTCGAGCGCCGTGCCGATTGCGGTCGCGAGGACCCGGCTCGCGGTTGCGCCGATGCGCGCCGCGACCGCCGCGGTAAGTCCAGCAGCGACGACCAGACGCTCGGGTCCGGCAGGCCTCTCGAACTCGGCCAGCACATAGTCGAGCTTCGGGTGCAGGCAGACCGCCTGGTTGGCCGGCAGCGTCCACGGCGTCGTGGTCCAGATCGCAACCGATGCGTCAACCAGTTCGCCACTGCTGAGCCCGAAGCGGCGTGCAGCATCGAGCGGGTCCACGATCCTGAAGCGCACGTCCACCGCTGGCGAGGTGCGCTCTTCGTACTCGACTTCGGCCTCGGCGAGCGACGAGCGGCAGTCCAGGCACCAGTGGACGGGCTTGAAGCCGCGCACGAGGTGGCCACGACGGATGATCGCGGCGAAAGCGCGCAGTTGCTCCGCCTCGTAGCGGGCCGCCATCGTCAGGTACGGATTGTTCCAGTCGCCGATGACGCCGAGGCGCTGGAAGTCCACGCGCTGCACCTCCACCTGGCTCGCCGCGAATTCGCGGCAGGCCTTGCGGAAGGCATTCGCGTCGAGTTTCTGGCCGACGCGGCCGTGCTTCTTCTCGACTTGCTGTTCGATCGGCAGGCCGTGGCAGTCCCAGCCCGGCACGTAGGGCGAGTCATAGCCGTCGAGCGAGTGCGACTTGACGACGATATCCTTGAGGATCTTGTTGACCGCGTGGCCGATGTGGATCACGCCGTTCGCATAGGGCGGGCCGTCCAGCAGCACGAATTTTGGCCGGCCCGCGGCCTTCAGGCGCTGCTTGCCATAGATGTCATCGCGCTGCCAGGCCTGCACCAGTTCCGGCTCGCGGCGCGCCAGGTCCGCCCTCATCGGAAAGTCGGTGTTTGGCAGGTTGATCGTTGCCTTGTAGTCCACGTCCTAACCTCTTGCGCCCAGCAACTCGCGCGCCTGCCGCATGTCCCGATGAATCTGCGCGGTCATCGTCGGAAGGTCCGGATAATGCACTTCGTCGCGCAGCCTGGCGATGAAATCCACCGCCAGCCGCTGCCGGTACAGATCGCGGTCGAAGTCGAACACGTGAACCTCGAGGAGCCATTCGGCGCCGCCCACCGTGGGCCGAGTGCCGACCGAGGCCACGCCCGGCAAGCTGTCGAGACCGGCGCCAGACACGCGCACCGCGAAAATTCCGGCGAGCGGTGACACGCGACGCTGCAGCCGGATATTCGCGGTCGCAACGCCGAGCCGCCGGCCCAGGCATTCGCCCGGAATGACGCGCCCGCTGATCCGATAGTCGCGACCGAGGAGCGACTTCGCCTCGTCCAGCCGTCCCGCGGTCAGCGCCGTGCGCACGCGCGTCGAACTCACGCGCTTGCCGGCGACCTCGACCGGCGGCACCTCGTCCACCGCGAAACCAAGCCGTGCGCCTTGTGAGCGCAGCAACGTCACGTCGCCACCGCGATCGCGGCCATAACGGAATCCTGCACCGATCACGATCCGCTTCGCTCCCAGGGCGCGGTCGAGCACCCGGTCAATGAATGTCATGCCATCCCAGGCGCTCACGACCGCGCCGAAGCGCAGCACGCGCAGCCGCGATATCCCGTACGTCGCGAGCACTTCGACCTTGTCCCGCAGGCGCATCAGCCGCGCCGGGCATGCCTGCGGCGCGAAGTACTCGCGCGGGTGCGGCTCGAAAGTCAGTACCGCCGCCGGCAGCCCCTCCTCGCGGCTTCGCCCGGCCAGCACCGCCAGGATCGCCTGGTGACCGAGGTGCAGCCCGTCGAAGTTGCCGACCGCCACCACGCATCCGCGGTCCGCGGTCGGCAGGGGTTCACAACCGCGGCTAATCAGCATCGACAGGGAACGCCAGCCGGAACAAGGCCGAATTATAGTGATTTCAGGTCACGAAGGCGTGTGCCCGCGAGCCACAACGCCAGGAAATAGATGCCGCCGCCGCCGCCGACACAGAGCGCAAGTTGCAGCGCCCGTGCGGATGCCCGCCATCCCGTCCACGCCGACCAGTCTCCGGAGATCCACCACAGGAAGCCCGCCATCGCCGCGCCCGCGAGACCGACCTGGGGCAGCAGTCGCCGCCAGTGCGCCGAAGGTACGTAGACGCCCTGGCGGCGCAGCCCGCGATACAGCAGCGTCGCATTGATGAGCGCCGAGAGCCCGGTGGACAGCGCCAGCAGCGCATGCGGCACGGGAAATCCATTCAGCCAGGCCGGCACGACGACCGCCAGGTTGAAGCCCATGTTGATCGACAGCGCGATGATGCCGACCCGGACCGGGGTCTTCGTGTCCTGGCGCGCGAAATACCCGGGCGCGAGCACCTTGACCAGCGAAAAGCCCATGAGTCCCAGCGAATAGGCCATCAGGGCATAGCCCGACATCAGCACGTCGCGGGCCTGAAACTCCCCATAGCCGAAGATCGTTGCGGTCAGCGGGCCGGCGAGCATCAGCAGGCCAAGGGCGGCCGGCGTCACGATGACGACCGTCATGCGCAGCGCCCAGTCGAGCGTCGCCGCGAATCGCTCCGGTGAACGGTCGGCATGATGCGAGGACAGGCCCGGCAGGATCACAGTCGCAAGCGCGATCGAAAACACGCCCATCGGGAACTCGACCAGGCGGTCGGCGTAATACATCCAGGCGATGCTGCCGGTCATCAGGAACGACGCGATCAGCGTATCGAGCAACAGCGAAATCTGCGCCACCGAGGAGCCGAAGATCCCCGGCAGCATCAGCCGCGCGATCCGCCGCAC
>Ga0214473_10004172_pt1 | contig 17396 bp, 21 predicted proteins | sample RVTome_7_FD_203509 | JGI IMG/M metagenome (GOLD analysis project Ga0214473, IMG submission 203509) | Soil microbial communities from uranium-contaminated site in the Upper Colorado River Basin, Wyoming, United States - RVT98D197 | ecosystem: Environmental > Terrestrial > Soil > Contaminated >... | reverse complement strand
GGGACGGGTGTGGTTCGTGGGAGGACCTCATGATGGACCGGTGCTCGGCGTGTGCGGGATGCTTCTCGACACTCAGGGCGTCGACGTCTGCGCGGATGTCGACGTAGCAGACCTGACCGCCACCCGGCAGCCCGTCGCGTTCGACGCAACGACGAACACGCTCTGGGTTGCGGCGTACGAGAGTCCGCGCGTCTACCGGGCGGACGTGACAGCGAACTGACCGCAGGACCAGTAGGCGACTACTCGTCGCGCCTGGTCGGACCAGGTCGTTCCTTCGACGTCGTCACCGTGCTTGCATAGGCGCGTGAGCGAGGCGCGATCCGGCGGATCCGACGGCGCAGCCTCGACCGGTGGCGACGAGGTGGCGATCTCGGCCGTGGGGCTCCGGCGGTCGTTCGGGCGCGTCCGGGCGCTCGACGGGATGGACCTCGAGGTGCGGACGGGCGAGATCCTGGGGTTGATCGGCCCCAACGGCGCCGGCAAGTCCACCTTCATCCGGGTCGTGGCCGGGCTGCTGAACGTCGACGACGGAACCGTGCGCGTGCTGGGCGAGACGCCGGGTCGGCGGGTGGCGGCCGACATCGGCTACATGACCCAGGCGGCGGCTTTGTACGAGGACCTGTCGGTGCGCGAGAACCTGTCGTTCTTCGGACGGGTCTACGGGCTGACCAAGGATCGCGCACGGGAGCGTGGCGACGAGCTCCTGACGATGCTCCGCATCCAGGTCAAGGCCGAGAGCCCCGTCCGAGAGCTCTCAGGAGGGCAGCGCCAGCTGGCGAACCTGGCGTGCGCCATGGTCCACGCACCGCGCCTGCTCCTGCTCGACGAGCCCACCGTCGGGATCGACCCCGAGCTGCGTCGCGAGCTGTGGACGGAGTTCGGCACGCTGCGCGCCCTGGGGACGACGATCCTCGTCACGACCCACGTGATGGACGAGGCCGACAGGTGTGACCGCGTCGCGTTCGTCGCCGAAGGCCGAGTCCTGGACGTCGGGGCGCCCGACGAGCTTCGGGCGCGCGGCGGCGTGAGCTCGATCGAAGAGGCGTTCCTACGACTGCGGGGCGGTGAGGGGTCGTGAACCTCTCCCGCGTGCAAGCGTTGGCCGCCCGGATCGTTCGAGGCATGCGACGCGACCGCCGCACGCTCGCCCTGATCGTGATCGTTCCCCTCGTCGTGATGGCGCTGATCGGCTACCTGGTCGGCGACAACAAGGAGGATCTTCGGGTTGCGGTCCCCAGCGAGCCCAGCGGCGGCGTTTTCTCCACCGCGCTCGATGCTCAGCCGGGTCTCACCGTGATCGACGTCGGGTCGGAGCAGGAGGCGAACCGGATGCTCGACCAGGGCGATCTCGAAGGAGTGATCCTCACCCCGTTCGGGCAGCGCAATCCGACCCGTGACGACACGGTCACGGTCCGCGTCGCGGGCGTCGATGTCCGCATCGAGGAGCCGATCGTGCGCGGCGCGGCAGCCGCGTTCGCGCAGCTGACCGTGAACCCGCTCCCACCGGACCAGCTGCCGGGCGTCAAGGTGGAACGGGTCGACGTGCCGGGAAGCGAGCGACCCTCGACGATCTCGTACTCGGCGCCCGCCATGGTCACGGTCTTCGCGTTCCTGTTCACGTTCATGCTGACGAGCGTGGCGTTCCTGCGCGAGCGATCCTCGGGCACGCTGGAACGCCTGCTGGCCTCACCGATCTCCAAGGCCGAGGTGCTGAGCGGCTACCTGGTGGGGTTCCTGGGGTTCGCGATGATCCAGGCGCTGGTCGTGCTCGGCTACGCCACCCTGGTGCTCGACGCGCAGGTGTCCGGCGCGCTGTGGCTCGTGTTCGTGATCTTGATCCTGCTGGTCCTGGGCGTCGTGAACCTGGGGATCACGCTGTCGTTCTTCGCTCGCAACGAGCTCCAGGTGATCCAGTTCATCCCGCTCATGCTGCTGCCCCAGGTGTTCCTGGGCGGGCTGTTCTGGCCGACGCAGGTGCTGTGGCCACCCCTGCGCGCGCTGTCGCGCCTGTTCCCGATCACCTATGCGGTGGCGGCGCTGCGCGACGTGATGATCGCCGGCAAGGGCCTCGGCGACGTGGCGGGGGACCTGCTGGCCCTGCTGGCGTTCGCGGTGGCGATGCTCGGGCTGGGCGTGATCGTGCTGCGCGGTCAGCGGGCCTAGGCCGGACCGTCGAGCAGACGCTCCAACGCGGCCGCTTGCGCGCGAACGCTGTCGGGGGAAGGCCCACCCGAGCCCGAACGCGCAGCCACTGACGCGTCCGCGTCGAGCAACGCGCCCCCGTCTGGCACCCCGAACGCTTCCCACTCTGCGACGCTCAGGTCCTCGATCCGACGGTCCTCTTCGGCCAGGCCCTTCAACAGCTCGCCGGTCCGTCGGTGCGCCTCGCGGAAGGGCACCCCGTCGCCCACGAGCGCTTCGGCCAGGTCGGTCGCATACAGGTCGCCGTGCGCGCAGGCCGCGCGCATCGCCCCCGCGTCGAACCCGATCGTTTCGATCGCGCCCGTCAAAGCCGGCAGGACGAGCTCCAGCGTGTCCGCGGCATCGAACGCCGGCTCCTTGTCCTCCTGCAGATCTCGGTGGTACCCGAGCGGAAGACCCTGCAGCAAGGCGGCCAGCGCGGCGAACGAGGCGCCCACGCGCGCGGCCTTGCCGCGCGCCAGTTCGGCAGTGTCGGGGTTCCGCTTCTGAGGCATCATGCTCGACCCGGTGCTGAACCCCTCGTCCAGCTCGGCCCATCCCAGCGCCGGGTCGCTCCAACGGGCGAGGTCGGCCGCCAGGCGAGAGGCATGGGTCGCCAGGATCGTCGCTGCCGCGAGGAACTCCTGGACGAAGTCGCGATCACTCACCGCGTCGATCGAGTTGTCGAACGCGCGCCGGAACCCCAGCCGCGTCGCCGTCATGTCAGGGTCGAGCCCGAGCGTGGAGGTGCCGAGCGCGCCGGCCCCCAACGGCGAGGTCGCCGTGCGCGTCGCCCACTGCTCCAGTCGCTCCAGGTCGCGCGCCAGCGCCCACGCGTGCGCGAGCAGGTGATGGCCGAGCGTCACCGGCTGGGCCGGGCGCGCGTGGGTCGTGCCCGGCATCACGGTCGCCGCGTGCTCGCGCGCCCGCGACGCCAGCGCACGCGCGAGCAGCGACGCATCCTCGTGCATGCGCCGTTCCGCGGCCAGCAGCCACAGCCGAAGATCCGTCACGACCAGGTCGTTCCGCGAGCGACCGGCGTGGAGCTTGGCGCCGACGCCGCCCAGGCGCTCGGTGACCGCGCGTTCGATCGCCGAGTGGATGTCCTCATCGCGATCGTCGAACGTGAAACGCCCTTCGGCGATCTCGTGACCGACCGCGGCCAAGGCCTCCTCCAGGTCGCTCGCCTCGGCGGCCGAGACGAGCCCCGCGTCCTGCAGCGCACGCACGTGCGCGATCCCGGCCTCGACGTCCTGCGAGGCCAATCGAACGTCGAACGCGAGCGAGCGGCCGAGCGCGCGGGCTTGGGGGGCCGGTGGCTTCGAGAACCGTCCCGCCCACAGAGCGCCGTCGGATCCCCGTTCGCTCATGCCCCCGAGCCCTGCTTGGCCGACCACACCCGGAGGCCCTGACCGTACAGCCGCACGTACCCGGCGGCGTCGGACTGGTCGAAGACGTCGCCGGCTCCGTACGTCGCGAGCGACAGGTCGTACAGGGAATGGTCCGAGCGCCGGCCGACCACCATGCACGAGCCGGGCTCGTAGCGGAGCCGCACGTCCCCGCTCACGTGCGCCTGCGTGGCGTCGACGTAGGCGTCGATCGCCGCACGCAGCGGACCGAACCATTGCCCGTCGTAGACGAGTTCTGCCCACCGCTGCTCCATCAGCGGCTTGTGGTGATGCACCTCGCGCTCGAGGGTCAGGTCCTCCAAGGCCTGGTGCGCTCGGATGATCGACAGCGCGCCCGGAACCTCGTACAGCTCGCGGCTCTTGATGCCCACGCGGCGATTCTCGATCATGTCGACGCGCCCGAACCCGAAGGAGCCGGCGAGCCCGTCGAGCGTGCGGATCAGCTCGGGCAGGCCCGCCGGCTTCCCGTCGAGCGCCGCGGGCACGCCGCGCTCGAACGTGAGCACCACCTCGGCCGGGGTCTGCGGGCGGTCGGCGGGTGCGGCCGTCCGTTCGAAGGCGTCCTCGGGCGGTGCGACCCACGGGTCCTCCAACGGTCCGCACTCGGCCGTCCGTCCCCACAGGTTCTCGTCGATCGAGTACTTGGTGGCGACCGTGGAGACGGGGATCCCCCACTCCTCGGCCAGCGCGATCGCCTTCTCTCGGGGGATGTTCGCGTCGCGGATCGGGGCGACCACCGCCAGATCGGGCGCCAGCACGGCGAACGACACCTCGAACCGCACCTGGTCGTTGCCCTTGCCGGTGCACCCGTGGGCCAGCGTGTCGGCGCCGACCTCGCGGGCCACCTTGACGACCTCCTCGGCGATCACGGGGCGCGCCAAGCCGGAGACCATCGGGTACTTGCCCTCGTACAGGGCGTTCGCCTTGATCGCGGCCGTCAGCACGTCGGCCGCGTAGCGCTCGGTCGCGTCGACGACCCGCGCACTGGCGGCACCCGCGAGCCGACCGCGCTCCAGGATGCCGTCGAAGTCCTCGCGCTGGCCCACGTCGACCGCGACCGCGTGGACCTCGTAGCCTTGCTCCCCCAGCCACCGGATCGCGACCGAGGTGTCCAGCCCGCCGCTGTAGGCGAGCACCGCTTGCCGTGTCATCTCAGCTTGCCTCCATGATGTGGGTCAATGAGCGTTCCAGCTCGCGCGGTTCCACACCCTCGCGAGGGAGCACCAGGATCGTGTTGTCGCCGGCGATGGTGCCCGCTACGTCGACCAGGCCGACGCGATCGATGCCTTCGGCCAGCGCCGCGGCAGCGCCCGGCGGCGTCCGTACGATCAGGCCGCTGCCCGAGACCACCAGCGACAGCGCGAACTCGTCGAGCAGGTGGCGCAGCAATCCCATCGGAGCCGCGCCGCCGGCCGGGGTGCCGGGCACGACGTAGCGAACACCCTCGGCGTCGTGCACGCGGGCCAGGCCGAGCTCCTCGATGTCGCGGCTGATCGTGGACTGGGTGGCCTCGATCCCGAAGTACGCCAGCCGGGCGCGGATCTCGCCCTGGCTGGCCAGCCGCTCGCGCTCGATCAGGCCCAGGATCGCTTGCTGGCGCTTGGCCTTGGTGTTGCCGCCGCCGCGCGTCACGTCGCCACCTCCTCCAAGGCGCCGGCGAGGGCCTTGACCGCCACGTCGACATCCTCCCGGCCGATCGTGAACGGGGGGGTGAACCGCACGGCGTCGGGTCCCGCGGTCGAGGCGAGCACGCCACGAACGCGCATCAAGGACACGACGTCCGCGGCGGAGATCCCCTCCGCGACCTGAAAGCCGTTCAGCAGCCCGCGGCCGCGGATCTCGCGCAGGGTGCCGGCGGGTGCCAGCCGCGCGACCTCGGCGCGCAACAGGTCGCCCATCTCGAGCACGTTGCCGAGCAGGTCGTCCTCCTCGATCACCTGGACGACGGCCAACGCTGCCGAGCACGGAACCGGCCCGCCGCCGAACGTCGACGCGTGCTGTCCCGGAGCGAACGAGAGCTCGGCGCGAGCGACGAGCGCCCCGATCGGAAGCCCGCCACCCAGCGCCTTTGCCAGGGAGACCACGTCCGGCACGACGCCGGCGAGCGAGACCGACAGCCAGTCGCCGCAACGGCCGGCGCCTGCCTGGACCTCGTCGACGGCCAGCAGCGCGCCGTTGGCGTCGCACCGCTCGCGTACCCCTCGCAGGTAGCTTTCGGACAGCGGGATCACGCCACCTTCCCCAATGACCGGCTCGAGCAGCACAGCCGCGACGTCGCCCGCAGCCAGGGCGGTCTCGAGCGCCGTCAGGTCCTCCTGCGGAACGAACCGGCACCAGTCGACCAGCGGCTCGAACGGCGCCCGCTTCTCTGGCTGACCGGTTGCCGCCAGCGCGCCGACCGTCCGCCCGTGGAACGAGCCCTCGAGCGCGACGACGGTGCCGCGGCCCTGCGGCAATCCCCATCCGCGCACCAGCTTCAGCAGCGCCTCGTTGGCCTCGGCCCCCGAGTTGCAGAAGAACACGCGCGCGTCCGAGATCGGCAGGAGCTCGGCCAGGCGCGCCGCGAGCTCCGCCTGCGGCGGCGTCGCGAACAGGTTCGACGTCAGCCCGATCGTGCGGGCGGCCCGATCGATCGCCTCGATCCACCGTGGATGCGCGTGGCCCAGGGACAGCGCGCCGAGGCCACCGACCATGTCCAGGTACTCGCGGCCCGCGTCGTCCCACACGTGCACGCCGCTCCCGCGCACGAGCGTGACGGGATACCGCGCGTAGGTCGCCATGACCGAGACCTCTCCGGGGAGGATCACGATGGAGCCTCCAAGGCCTCGGGGCCGATCATCGTTCCGACGCCTTCGGGGGTGAACAGCTCCAGCACCAGCGCGTGCTCCACCCGACCGTCGACCAGGTGCACCCGCCCGACCCCCGCTCGCAGCGCGCGCACCGCGCTCTCGATCTTGGGGATCATGCCGCCCTCGATCACACCGCCGCGCGCGAGCAGCTCTTCGGCCTGCGAGGCCGAGAGCTCGGACAACAGGTCGCCGGTGGGTCCGATCAAGCCGGGGACGTTGTTGATGAACACGAGCTTCTCGGCGCCGAGGGTCATCGCCAGCTCGGCGGCCACGACGTCCGCGTTCACGTTGTAGGCCTGGCCGGTCTCGTCCACGGCGATCGAGGCCACGACGGGCACGAACCGCTCGGCCAGCAGCGTCTCGACGACCCCGGCGTCCACATGGACGACCTCGCCGACGAAGCCGAGGTCGGGACCCGACTGCTTGCGAGCCAGGAGCAGCCCGCCGTCGACGCCCGAGAGTCCGACCGCGCGGACGCCGCCGGCGTTCAGCGAGGCCACGACCTCGGTGCTGAGCTTGCCCGCCAGCACCATCGTCGCCACGTCCAGCGTCTCGGCATCGGTCACGCGGATGCCGTCCACGAACTTGGTCTCGATCCCCAGCCTCGCGGACAGGTGCGTCACAGCGGGTCCGCCGCCGTGCACGACGACCGGCCGCAGGCCCACGCTCTGCAGCAACGAGACGTCCTCGGCGAACGAGGCGGCCAGACCCGACTTGTCCATCGCCGCGCCGCCGTACTTCACGACGATGGCCTTGCCGTGGTGCTCGCGCATGAACGGCAGGGCCTCGAGCAGGGTCCGCGCCTTGGCCACGGTGCGCTCGCGGATCTGCGGCGGAAGGTCGGTGGTCGCCATCAGGTCGTGTACTCCCCGTTGATCCGGACGTACTCATAGGACAGGTCGCAGCCGAGCATCCGCGCCATGCCGGGCCCATCGCCCAACCGGACGCGCACGGTGACCTCGGGCGAGGCCATCGCGGCCTTGGCGGCCGCCTTGGGACCACCGTCCTCGAAGTAGGCGGGCGGGATCACGGAACCGGCGGCCAGCTGGACGTCGCCGATCCACACGTCGAGCGTCGCGGGGTCCACGGCCGCGCCGCTGGAGCCCACCGCCTGCAGGACACGACCGGGGTTCGGGTCCTGGCCGAAGATCGCCGTCTTCACCAGAGGCGAGTCGGCGACGGCGCGGGCGACCACCCTGGCGTCCCGGTCGTCGGCGGCACCCTCGACGTCGACGAGCAGGACGTGGGTGACCCCCTCGGCGTCGTGGATCAGCTGATCGGCGAGCGAGGAGGCGACGGCGCCGATCGCCTCGGCGAGCCCGGGCCACGCCGCCGAGCCGGGCTCGACCGGGGGCTCACCCGCCGCCCCCGAGGCGAACAGCAGGACCGTGTCGTTGGTGCTGGGGCACGCGTCGACGGTCAGGGCGTTGAACACGGGCTGCAGGCGTTCGCGCGCCAGCGTCGACAGGTGCCGCACGTCGACCGCGGCATCTGTCGTGACGAACGCGAGCATCGTGGCCAGGTGCGGGGCGATCATGCCGACGCCCTTGGCGCAGCCGCCCACGCGGAGGGGTCCGGCGTCGGCGGTGGCGCACTTGTCCACCGTGTCCGTGGTCATGATCGCCCTCGCGAAGGCCTCGCCCCCCTCGGTCGACACGGCGTCCACCAGTCCGGGAAACCCCGCGATCATGTCGGCTAGGTGCAGCGGCTCGCCGATCACCCCTGTGGAGCACGCGAGCAGTTCCTCGGACCCCAGTCCGGCCAGATCCGCGGCGGCCGCGACGGCCGCCAGGGCGTCCCGCTCGCCTCGGATGCCGGTCGCGGCGTTGGCCTGGCCGCTGTTCACGATCACGGCCCGTGCCGCGCCGTTCGCCAACCGAGCCCGCGACAACACGACCGGTGCCGCGCACACGACGTTGGTCGTGAACAGGCCCGCGGCGGTGGTCCCCGGGTCCCCCACCAGCAGCCCCAGGTCGAGGGACCCGCTGCGCTTCAGCCCGGCGCTCACGCCGCCGGCGATGAACCCCTTGGGATAGGTGACGCTCACGGGTACACCGCCGTCTGCGGTAGACCCGCCGACTCGTCCAGACCGAAGACCAGGTTGGCGTTCTGGATGGCCTGGCCGGCCGCGCCCTTGATCAGATTGTCCAGCGCGCCGACGATCACGGCCGTCCCCGAGCGCGGGTCGGCGACGGCCTGCAGCTCCACAACGTTGGCGCCTCGCGTTCGCTTGGAATCGACCATCTCGCCCGGCGCCATGACCCGGGCGAACGGGCGACCCTTGAACGCGGCCGCCAGGCACTCGACGAGCGCGTCGGTCCCGACCCCCGGCGCCAGCTGTGCGTAACACGTCGTCAGCACGCCGCGCACCGTCGGCACCAAGTGCGGGACGAACAGCACCGCCACGTCCTCGCCGCTCGCCAACCGCAGCCCGCGCTCCATCTCGGGCGTGTGCTGGTGGCGCGGCAGCCGGTAGGGACGCACGCTCTCCTCGGTCGAGGAGAACGAGGTGGCCTCGGCGGCCGCGCGGCCCGCGCCCGACAGGCCCGTCTTGCCGTCCACCCGGATCGGAGCCGGCTCGACCAGACCCGCCGACAGCAGCGGCGCGCATCCCAGGATCGCCGGCGTCGGGTAGCAGCCGGGGTTGGCCACCAGCCGGGCACCCGCCAGACGGTCGCCGAAGAGCTCGGGCAGCCCGTACACCGCCTCGTCGAGCAGGGCGGGCGCCGGGTGATCGAAGCCGTACCACTCGGGGTAGGCGGCGGCCGGCAGACGGAAATCACCCGCCAGGTCGACGACGCGCAGGCCGGCGTCGAGCAGCGCCGGCGCGACGGCCGAGCTTGACCCGTTCGGCAACGCCGTGAAGACCAGGTCGCATGCGTCCGCGATCGGGGCGGGGTCGATGGGCGCGAGCTCCAGCTCCGCGGCTCGGAGCCACGCGAGGTGCGGGTGGACCGAGGCCAAGGTCTGGCCCACCGACCCCTTGGCGCCCAGGAACGTCACGGAGAAGAGGGGGTGAGCGTCCAGCAGGCGGACCAGCTCACCGCCCGCGTACCCGGAGGCGCCCAGCACGGCGACCCTAACCTGCTCGTACGGTTCGCCCGCGGCCTCGCCCATGCGCATAAGTATGCGTCGCTTGGATAGAACCGTCATCCCCAGACCCGGGTAGAGGAGGGGGTCGAACGGACCCGGTCAGGCGCCGCGGCAGGGCACCCGCCACACGCCTAGCTCCAGCTTCTTCTTCAGGAAGTTGAAGTTCATGCGGTTGGCCTTGGGACAGAAGGCGCCGGTGGCCAGCTTGTACTCCACGCCGAAGACCGGCTTGCCTGCCTCGACGAACGCCTTCAGCTTGCGGCACTCCGAGTATTGGAAGCACTGCTCGTTCAGCGCGGCGTCGAAGTACGGAAGCAGCTTGCCGATCTGGCCAAGGTCGTTCTTCAGGAAAGCGGTCAAGCCCCGCCGGTGCGCCTGGTTGGCCAGGAAGGCGTCGTAGCGCAGCTGATCGGCGCCGGTCAGCGGGAACCCCGTGTGGTTCTGGTAGCCGTCGACGTTGTCGAACTCCACGCCGTCGAACCCTTTGCGCGCGCACATCCGAAGGCGAGCCTTCATGATCGGACCCAGCAGATCGATCCGGCGGATGTCGAGCCACTTTTCCCCCGGCCAGCCGTTGGACCTGCCCAGCACCACGGCGGGGAAGTCGTCCTTGTCCGGCCGCCAGTTCTCCCACGAGCCGGCGCTGATGTAGCAGACGACGTGCGAGCCGCCAGCATGCAGCTTCTTCACCAGCCTGGCGGTCGCGTCGAACCCGTCGATGTCATACATCTGCACGTCGAGCGAAGTGTCGACCTTGTACTGCAGCTGCCACTGCCAACTGGTGCGCAGCGCGGGCTCCCAGCATCCCGGGCACGGGACCGGAGCCGCCAGCGACCCTCGACCCGGCACGAGGCTGGCCGTTCGCGGGGTGACCCCGGAGGCGGGCACGCCGATCGAGCACACCGTGGCGAGCACGACCAGCGACGCGAACCCCCGGATCATACGAACCATCGCTTGGAGGTATCGGCAGGCGGTGGGTGCGCGCTTGACCCTAGTGGACGACGGCGAGCAGGCCGTCACCCGGCTCGGGGGAGGAGCCGGGCGACGGCAAGGGCACCTGGTCCGGGGCGTCCGGTCGCGAGCGCGCGATGGAGCCCCGGGCCTTGCCCAGGTGCGAACGGAACTCATCGGCCCCGTTGGTGAGCATCGTGGCCGCCTTGGCGAAGCGGTTCTCGACGATCGCCTCCATGGCGTCGAGGATCACCCCGACCTCCCCTAGGCTGGCCTGCACGTCGGCGGCGTCGCCGAACCGTCGTACCAGTGAGTACAGGAACAACACGATGGGCAGCGCGCTGGAGTACGGCACCACCACGACCCCCTTGCCGAACGCGTCGGCGTGCGCACGCTTGAGTGCCGCGTACGCGGCGTCGGGCACGGCGGCCACCGCGACCGGCGCCGTCAACGCAGGGTCGAGGTACTGCGCAACCTCACGCGCGCGCAGGACGACCGCCTTCTCGACGGCCCGAGCGCACGCCTCGGCCTGCGGCAGGTCGCCGGCGGCCTCGAGGGCCTCGAGCTCTGCCAGCGCCGTCCATTTGGAGTCGATCGGCAACCGCCGCCCGTCGGGCAGCAGGAGCCCGAACTCGACCACCTTGCCGTTGACGCGGAAGTCGGTGATGAGCATCCCGGGCGGCAGCTGCGACAGGTGCTGGCGCAGGACGTTCTCGCCGGCCCGACCCTTGGATGCCCCGCCGGCCAGGACGGTCGCCAGCCGCCGAACGACCTCGCGATGCTCGACGTCGCCGCTGCGCCGATCCTGCTCGTGCAGCCGCAGCTCGTCGAGCGAGCGCCGCGCACCGTCGAGCCCGGCGCGCAGCTGTTCGGAGGCCAACTCGCGCTGGGCCGCGGCATCGGCCAGCCTGCGCAGTTCGGCCGCCTGGACCCGGAGCTGAGACCGCAGGCCCGCGTCCCCACGGCGCCCAGCCACCGCCAGCGCCAGCCCGACCAGCAGCCCGGCGATACCCGCCGCCACCGCAGCGGCCGCGATCTGCCCGTTCATGAAGGTCGCTCCTGAGGAAGTCATGGCTGCCACGCTACCCGGCCCCTCCGACACGGTTCGGAAAGTCGGTGTCGCCATCCGCGACCAGCGTCGACGGGACTAGTACGCGATGAGTTTGACGTGCAGCGCACCCGCATCCGGCACGCGATCGGTGCCGCCGGGGTTCCCGTTGGTGGCGCGGACGATGACGCGGATCGTGCGCTTGGCCCCCACGAGCTGGGGCCGGACCTCAAGGCACAGGGACCTCGGCCAGAAGCTTCGATGGACGAGCGTGGAAGCGCCGGTCCGAAGGTCCACCAGCTCGCCGAGGGCCAACTCACCCTTGCGGTTCCGCACGGCGATCAGCTGGTCGGTCGCGTGATCTCCCGGGAGTCCAACCGGACAAGGACACGGCCGCCTCGGTTGAAGGCATGCTTCATGATCCCGAATCCGCTCAAGCAGAACCGGTATCCATCCGGAACACCCCAGCATGTCGGGTCGATGATGCCCGCGGCGGCCTCTCTGAGATCCATCCCGCCCCGGGTGTCGTCGGGGTCGGCGGTCGAACCGGCGAGGGCGTGCGTCGGGGAGGCCGCCAGGACGACCAGGCACAAGGTCGAGACGATCGCATGGCGGGACATGCCGGAGGTATCGGCCCGGGTCACCCCCGTTCCGATACCCGGGCCGGGGGGACGCCGCCCGGCCCCTCCGACACGGTTCGGAAGACCCATGCCGCTCGGGTCCGGCGGCGCCACCCTGACACCGGAGGAGGCGATGACGATGACGATGTCCGAGGAGGAGCTCCGCCAGGAGGCCGTCAAGCGAGTGAAGGAGAAGCACGACTTCTTCGGCCACGTGATGGCCTACGCGATCGTGAATACCGCGTTGGTCTGCATCTGGGCGCTCACCGGCGCCGGGTATTTCTGGCCCGCGTGGCCGCTCGTCGGGTGGGGCATCGGGTTGACGTTCCACGCCCTGGCCGTGTACGGACCCTGGGCCCGGGTCACCGAGGACCAGATCCGGCACGAGATGGACAAGATGACCAAGGTCTGATCCAGGTCGCGGCGCAGGCTCACCTCGTAGCATCCGGCGCGTGCCTGCCCACGGAGACCTCGACCGACGTCGGATCGGCGACCTCCACGCCCTCGAGCTGGAGCGGTTCCGTGCGGGACGGCCCGCCTCCATCGCCATGCTCGAACGAGCCCGACGGCACATGCCCAACGGCACCCCGATGGCCTGGATGGCCTCGGACAACGACCAGCCGATCTATATAGACCACGGCGAAGGACCTGGCTTCACCGACGTCGATGGTCACACCTACATCGACTTCAACGCGAGCGACCTGGCGATGTTCTGCGGCCACGCGAACCCGGCCATCGTTCGGGCCGTGCGGAAGCAGGTCGCACGCTCGACGCAGTTCCTGTTGCCCACCGAGGCTTCGGTCGAGGTCGCCGAGGAGCTGGCGCGTCGCTATCCCGCGTCGATGTGGCAGTTCGCCCTTTCTGCGAGCCAGGCCAACACCGAGGCGATCCGGCTGGCCCGGGCCGTCACCGGGCGCGAGGTCGTCGTCCTGTTCCAGGGTCACTACCACGGCCACTTCGAGGAGGCGCTGGTCGACCTGGAGGACGGCGGGCAGGCAGCGCTCCAGCGTGGGCTGTCCAAGGGGGTGACCGGCCGCGTTCGGATCGCGCAGTTCAACGACCCCGATCTGCTGCGCGACGCGCTCGCTCCCGGCGACGTCGCGTTGGTCCTGACCGAGCCGGCCATGACGAACACCCTCCACCTTCTGGCGCCCGAGCCCGGGTGGCACGACGCGCTGCGAGCGCTGACGCGCGAGCACGGCACCTTGCTCGCCCTGGACGAGACGCACACCCACGTGGTCGGCGAAGGAGGCGCCATCGGCCTGTGGGGGCTGGAACCCGACGTCGTCACGATCGGCAAGGCCGTGGCGGGCGGACTCCCGATGGGCGCGTACGGGGTAGGTGACGAGCTCGGCCTGCAGCTGGACGTCGAACGCAACGTCGCCACCGGCGGCACGTTGTTCGGCAACCCCCTCAGCGCGGCGGGAGCCAAGGCGGCGCTGACCGAGGTGCTCGTCCCGGCCGCGTACGAGCACACCGCCGCGCTCGGCGGCGTCCTGGCCGACGGCATCCAGGCCGCGATCGAGGCCGCCGGTCTGCCGTGGACGACGATCCGCCTCGGTCCTCGCTCGGGCCAGTGGTACGGGCCGCAGCCGCGGACCGGCGCCGAAGCCCTGGCCCTGACCGACATGGAGCTGACGCGCCTGGTGCGGATCTGGCTCGCCAACCGCGGGATCTGGGAGGCCCTGCCGGGCGCGGGACCCACGGTTCCGGTGCCGGCTCAGCCGGCCGACGTCGACCGGTACCTGGATGCCTACGGCGAGCTCTTGGCCGAGCTGACCGCCTAGGGGATACTGCGTCGATGACCACGCCGCACACGATCCCGCTGATGCATCTCTCCGGCTCCTACCGGGAGGTCGGCGCGCAGATCGGCGACCTGTGCGCCGACACGATCCAGCGTGAGTGCGCGTTCGATGGCTCGCCGATCCCGGCTGGGAGGAGTCGCGAGGAACAGCTGAGCCTGGCGGATCGTTACGCCGAGGTGACCCGGGTCGCCATGCCCTGGATCTTCGAGGAGCTCGAGGGGTGTGCCGAGGCCGCCGACGTCGATCCTCGCGCGTTGTTCGCCTGCTGCATCGAGGAGATCTGGTATGAGGCGCGCTCCGCCGCGGGCGGCGCCGGCATCGCCGGGCGGTGCACCGACCTGGTCGCCGTTCCGCCGGCCACCGCCGACGGCCACGTGCTGACCGCCCACAACAACGACATGGGTCAGCAGTACATGGACGACCTGGTGGCGATCGAACGCACGTGCGGCGACGACCCCCCGATCCTGACGATCGGCAACGGCATCTGGATCAGCGTGGGCTGGAACGGCGCCGGGATGAACCTGACGGGTAACGAGCTCAGCCCCAACGACGAGCGCATCGGCATCCCGCGCGAGATCCAGGTGCGCGCCATGCTCCGCGAACGCACCCTGAAGGGGATGGTCGACGTCGCGCTGCACCCAGCGCGGGCCTCCTCCTACAACAACGTGCTGGTCGACGCCGGCGGCGGCGTGGCCAACGTCGAGGGGTCGGCTACGAACGCCGAGGTCACCGGCGCCGACGATCAGGGTCACCTGGTCCACACGAACCACTACGTCTGCGAGTCGATGCTGACCTTCGAGGGCGACCCGGACTACGCCGTGCGTTCGGGCCGCCGGTTCGCGCGGGGGCGCGAGCTGCTGGACTCGGCCGCTCCCGGGAGCGTCACGATCGAGATGCTCCGAGGATTCCTGTCCGACCACGAAGGAGCGCCCGATTCGCTGTGCCGCCATCCGGACGACGAGCGTGATTCCGTCACATGCTTCTGGTCGATCGCCGACGTCACCGACGGTCGCATCGCCTTCGGACACGGCAACCCGTGCGATTCCGTCGGCCAGGAGTTCGCGTTCGCCGACTACGCCGTGGCCTGACGGACCTCAACGCATCGCGGCGTCGATCAGCGCGAGCGTGTCGGGATCGCCCGACGCCGCCACGAGGTCCCTGGGCGTGCGGCCGTCGTCGGTCGCGGCCCGGACGTCGGCTCCGGCGTCCAGCAACAGCCCCGTAAGCTCGGCGTTGCCGTTCAAGCCCGCCGCGTGCAAGGGCGTGAAGCCGCCGTCCTGTCGCGGATCGGGGTCCGCGCCGGCTTCGAGGAGCAGCCGCGCGACGTCGGCGTGCGACGCGCTTGCCGCGCTGTGCAACGGCGTGCCGGTCATCCACCCCCGGCCGCGCGCGTCGACGTCGGCACCGCGGGCGATGAGCATGCCGACCACCTCGACCTGACCGAAGAACGTAGCCAGGTGCAGCGGCGTGAACCCGTCGGCGCTGACCGATCGCGCCGCTGAAGGATCTGAGGCCAGCAACGTCGCCACCCGGTCGATGTCGCCGAACGAGGCCGCCTCGAACACGTCGAGCTCCGCCACGTGCTCCTCGATCGCCGCGACCAGCGCCTTGTCGAACCGGTATCGCGCGCGCATCAACGCCGACACGCCGTGCTCGTCCCGGACAACCGCCAGCATGGGATCGGCCCCCACCATCGCGCGGACCGCGTCGACGTCGCCGGCTTCGATCGCCTCGAAGAGTTCCGCCGATGTGCTTGCCATGGCTCGCATCCTCCCATATCGTTCTATTTGCTTAGGCTAAGCAAATATAGATGAGCGCGTCAAGGCGGACTTCCCCAGCGCGAGAGGTCGAGGCGGTCGCGGACCGGCTTCACTCCGCAGCCCTGCACCTGTTGCGCCGCCTGCGCACCGAGGACGACGCCCTGGGCATCTCCCCTCCCCGGCTGTCGGCGCTCTCGGTCGTCGTGTTCGCCGGCCCGATCGGGGTCTCGGCGCTCGCGGCGGCCGAGGGCGTGACGGCCCCCACCATGTCCCGATTGCTCGACGGTTTGGAACGCGACGGCCTGATCGCGCGCGGATCCGACCCCTCGGACGCTCGAGGCGTCCTGATCCGCGCCACCCCCAAGGGAACCCGGATGCTCCGGCAGGGTCGGCGCCGCCGCATCGCGACGCTTGCCGAAGGCCTCGCGGGCCTCTCGAGAGAAGAGCTCAGCGCCGTCACCCGAGGCGCCGAGCTGATCGAACGCGTCAGCCGCGGCCGTTGACCGAGCCGTCCGGGGTCAGGCCCTGACGCCGTCCTTCCAGACGGCACGCGGCTTGGCGAGGGTCCCCGGATCGTCGACCGGGTTCCCGTCCCACAGGGCCAGGTCGGCAACGTGGCCGACGTCGACCAGGACCCCCTGGCGCCGGCGCACCTTCGCCCCGTCGAACAGCGTGACGTCGGCGACCAAGAACCCCATCAACTCACCCAGGGCGGCACGATCTCGCTGCCGTCCTCGCGGATCAGTTTCGTGCGGGCGAGCATCGTGACCACGATCGACGCGCCCCGGGGACCGGCCACCAGGTGATGCCACTCGCCGATCGGCACGACCACGGAGTCGCCTGCCTCTAGATCGTGCGCCTCGTCACCGAGGAAGAACGTCCCACCGCCGCCCTCCACGGTGAACACGTCGAGGTGGTCGTGGTGGTGACGCGGGAGGCCGCCGCCCGGCGGCAGATCGATGCGGAAAAGCGCTGCCTCGTCGGCACCCCGGGTGGGCGCCGCGAGGCTCGTGATCGTGTTCCCGCCGAGCTCGAAGATGGGGTGGTCGGCGGCGCGTTCGACGGGCATGGGCCAGCGGTTCCTTTCCGGTGGACGACGCGGCGCATCATGCCACCGGGCTGGGTCCCGCGGCCAACCCGAGCGGCTACGGCACGATCAGCCGATGAGCCTCGGCTTCTGCCTCCATCCGGTCCAGTCGCTCGTAGTAGTCGGGCATCTCCTTCAGGTGGACCCAAGCGATCTTGCCGGTGACCAGCGGATCGTCGTGCGTCACGTCCGTCTGGGGATCTCGCCGCCCATGCTCGAGCTCGACCTGCATCCCCCGCCGGAACTGCTCGATGTCGAACGCCACACCCTCGAAGTCCAAGCCGATCTCGCGGGCGACCGCTTGCGCCTGCTCGTTCGTGAACGACTCCCGGACCGAAAACGCCACCGTGCTCACCTCCCGTTCCGTCTCCTCGCGGTGTCAGGCTAGGTTCGCGCGGGGGCCCGGCGCAGGGTCGTGCGGCCCCATCCCACCGGGCCCCCGGACCCGCGACGGGGCCGCCCTGGCGCTCCTCGGCCGCGAGCCGGTAGGCTTGCTGTCCCCACCACGACCAGGAGGTTCACGGATGCACGTCGCCGACATCATGCACGCGGACGTGAAGCTGGCCGACGCCGCGGACACGTTCGCCGACGTT
>Ga0214473_10004171_pt1 | contig 17398 bp, 13 predicted proteins | sample RVTome_7_FD_203509 | JGI IMG/M metagenome (GOLD analysis project Ga0214473, IMG submission 203509) | Soil microbial communities from uranium-contaminated site in the Upper Colorado River Basin, Wyoming, United States - RVT98D197 | ecosystem: Environmental > Terrestrial > Soil > Contaminated >... | reverse complement strand
CCGTACGCCGACCTGGGCGAGCTCGTCACCGGCCGCAAGCCGGGGCGAAAGTCTCCTGCCGAGCGCACCATGGCCATGAACCTCGGCCTCGCCCTCGACGATATGGCCGTAGCGCCCGAGGTCTTGCGCCGGGCCACCGAGAAGGGCCTCGGGACTTGGCTGCCGCTCTGATGGCTAAGGCCCCGCGGGCGGAGGCGGCTGGCGGAGGACCCGCGTGGTGACGAAGAGGAGCGCGCCCACTGCCACGACCAGGGCTCCCCAGAGCAGCGCCGTGGGCGGAGTGTCGCGGAAATAGCCCGCCGCGGAGCGCCGGAAGGCCGGGTTGGGCTCCGCGGGAGACGCCTCGACCGGCCGCGCCGAGTACGCGAGCACTTCACGGCGCAGGCTGAGCAGGTCGTAGCGAGGCGCTGCGGCGTCGGGGTTGCCGAGCAGCAGGCGGTACGAGCCCACGTCTGCCTTGAAGAGCAGCCGCGGCAGGGGCACGCGCCCCGTCGCCCCCGTCACGGAGAGCGGGGCGTTGTCGCCGTCGCCGATCTCGAGGTGGAGCTCGGCGACCCGCGACCCCTCGAGCGGGATCACCAAGGGAAGAGACTCTGATGCACGGCTGCTCTCGGCGGACGGGCGGCGCGAGAGTGTGCCGGAGTAGAGCGTCCGCTCGGCGCTCGCGCCGGGCTCGGCGGGGGCCACGAGGCGCGCCGGGCGCTCGAAGAAAGCCTCCGCGATGCTGAGCTCGAGCGCGGAGAGCGACAACCCCTGCGAGCGGCCCGCGGCGGAGCCGGGTACGCGGAGGCCATAAAGGCTAGAGACGCCGTTTCCGGTCTCGCGGGCGGGCTCTCGTTCGAGCTCCAGGGCGACGCTGCCCACAGGCCCGGTTTCGAGGAGATACGGGAGCTGGGCGCCGTCCTCGGCCACGAGCCGCACGTCGGCGAAGTCGCTGCGCGCGAGGGCGACGTCCGGCGGGGACAGCGTCAAGGCGCAGATGTCGGGAGCGCCCGTGATTCCAAAGCGCCGGAACGCCTGCCAGAGTCGCACCTCCACCGGGCTGCCGCGCAGCGCCACGAACGGAATCGGCTCGGGCCTGCGGTAGAAGGGGTTTTCCGTCTCTTCCCCCAAAGCCACGCTCCCGAGGCCGGGCGCGAATCGGACCTGCGCCTCGAGGGCCGCGAGGTCGTAGAGCGGCGCCCGCGTGGCCTCGTTGCCGTAATAGAGGACGAGGCGTTCCGCCGCCGCTCCAAACACGATGCGGACTGCCGCCCCGGAAGCCACGGCCCGAGGGTTGCGCAGCGGCGGGCTGTCGGCGTCGTCCACCTCGAGGACCAGCTCTCCGCGAGGGGCTGCGGCCGGGAGGCGCAGGACGCGCTCTTCGCCCACGAGCCTGGGTTCGGGCAGGCGCAGCCGGTAGAGGGTCGCTTCGCCGAGCAGCTTCTCTTCCGGACGGCCCGCGCGCTCGGTGATTTCCAGGAGCCTCACGCGGCGGGAGAAGGCGGGATCGTCGCAGTCGAGCTCGAGCGTTTCCAGCGGCAGGCCGGCCTCGAGACGGTAGCGGCTCGGCCGCGCGCCGGGGATGCTGCGCAGGACCACGGGTTGCCGCCAATCCTCGCCCCGGGCGTGACGGAGCGACGACACCGTAACGCCGGTGATGCGGACCGGAGGCGAGCCGCGCCCGTCGCCCAGCGCGAGGCGCAGGAAGCGGGCGCTCACGGGCGCCTTTGGGGCGAGCGTCGTGTGATGCACGCGGCCGCCCCAGGAGCCGTCGAAGATGCCCGCGTCGGCGTCGACGAGCGTCCACGCCTCGCGATCGGCGGAAGTTTCGACCCGAACGCGCTTGGCGAAGTCCTGGGCCGGCACCTGCAACACGATGGTGTCGAAGCTGCGCGGCTCGCCAAAGTCGACGACGAAGGTCGTCACCCCGCGCTCGTCTTCGGGCGGCCCGCTCACCTCGCGCCGCTCGTCCACGAGCTGCCCGCTCCAGCTCGACGCGCTCTCGCGCGTCTCGATCCGGTCGACCACGTACGCCAGCTCCTGTCCGTCCGCATTCACGAGCCGCAGGTCGGCGAGTCCGGGCTGGGCGCGGCCCTGCAGCTCCGGCGGGAGCGTGAGCGCCACGAGCTCCCCCGAGCCCTGAACCCGCACCGCTCGACGGTAGCGCCAGGCCGCCCGCTCCGAGTCGGCCTCGGCCGCGGGCAGGAGCTTCGCCACGAGCACGGCCGCCCCGGCCCAGAGAACCAGGCGCCTCATCGTCGCGGCTCCTTCGCGACCACGAACTTCGCATAGAGCAGCGAGACCAGGATCAGCGAGACGCCCAGCCCGAGGAACGAGAGCACCCGGTAAAGGCCGCTGAGGCTCGAGAGGTCGTAGAGGAAGACCTTCACGACGGTCAGCACCAGGAAGGCGAGGCCGGCCACGCGCAGCGGACGCAAGCTGCGCAGAAGCCCGAGCACCAGCAGCACCATCGCGTAGAGCCCCCACGCCGCCGACAGCGTCAGGTCACGTGCGAGGTGCCGCTCGAGGCTGAACTCGACGTAGCGACCCGGAGAGAAGTAGTCGGCTACTTCCAGATTGATCAGCCAGAACGTCAGCAGCAGGCCCAGCACCGAGGCGAAAGGACCGAGCCAGACGCGGTCGCCGGGCAGGAAGTCGTGCTCGGGCGCGGACGGCCGCGACGCTTCCGCGCGCCGCAGCAGCGCCCCCCCGAAGAAGCAGCAGAGCGCGGGCACGCCGTAGGTGTAGAGCAGCCAGTTGAAGACGGGCCGGCCCCGCTCCTGGTATTGCAGCACCTCGGGGTTGACGAGGAGGCGCACGCCCACGGCCACGAAGAGCAAAGCACCCAGGTACTTGAGGCCGCGGTGAGGCAGGCGGCCGAACAGCCACCACACGGCGAGCGCTTCGAGCGCCCAGCCCACCGTGATCCACTGCCGGTCGAGCTGCAGCGGGATCGCCACCGTCACGAAGCCGAGAGCCACCGCCGCGAACGCCGCCAGGTGCCGCAGGCGCAGGCGAGCGCCCGTGCGCGGATGAGCGAACTGCCGGCGGGCCGCGGCCAGGGCGGCGACCGACACCACGGCGAGGCCCAATGGCAGCACGCCGATCCAGGCCTTTCCCCAGGCCGCGACGAAAGCCCTGTGCATCACGGGGAAGAAGGCCGGAGCGGCGAACGCCGAGGCGAGCCACGGCGCCGAGCGCCCTTGCCAGACTCCCGCCCTGGACACCACGAAGGGCAAGGCCAGGAACCCCAACGGGAAGGCGACGTAGGCGGTGGCGGCCACGGGCAGGTCTTCGAGCTGGAAGTACGCGGCGTGCCAACACAGCGTGAACAGGGCCGAAGCCGCGAGGGCGACGGGTACGAGGCCGGCCCGGCCGCGCAGCGCGGACACCACCAGCAGGAGAACGGCCATGGCCAGGGCGACGAAGAGCGGCCAGGGTTCAGCCCCGCGCTCGGCGGAGGCGAGACACATAAAGAGGCCCGCGATGGCGACGAGGACCGCCACCACGACCGCGGCTTCGTCGTCGTCCGCGTCGACCGGAGTCCGGGCGCGCAAGGCGGCCGCGAGGGAAAGGGCCGCGGGCAGCAGCAGCGGCAGGCTCAGGTTGCGCACGAGCGCGCTCGCGCTCGCCGCGTCATGGAAGAACCAGAGCTGGACGAGGACCGACAAGGCGAAGCCCCCCACCAGGAGAACGTGGGGCAGCCGCCGCTCGCCGGTGCGCTCGAAGACGAGCGCCAGCAGGGCCAGCAGCATGACCAGGAACGTCCAGGGCGGCTCCCCGAAGCCCCGGAACACAAGCACGAGCGCGAAGAGCAGCAGGCCGCCGCTCGCCAGGAGACCGGTGGCCTCGAGCGCCGGTCCCAGCTCGTCTTCACGAGCCGGAGGCAGGCGGCGCGCAAGGCGCGGCGGGATGTTCAACAGCAGGGCGAGACCGATCGCGCCGAGGCTCGGCCCCCACAGCCGGCTCCGGCCGAGGCCGGACGCGGCCCAGATCGGCAGCAGCAGCGCCGTCGCTGCGCTCGCGGCCAGCAGCAGGCCGACGCGGCCGCGGAAGAGAGCGACGGCGACGAGCGCCGCGTCGAGGAGCGCGACGTAGCCGAACAGGAGCGGCCAGCGCAAGGTATAGGCGGGACCCGCGGCGAGGAAGAGCGCGAATGCGAACGGCACGAGGCCCGCGAGCCCGGCGCTCCAGCCGAGCCGGGAATCGGCTTCGTCCTCGAAGAGCGGAGGAACGAGCACGTAGAGCAGGCCGAAGACGAAGAAGGCCAGAAGGCCGATCCCCATCTTCTCGGGCGACATGAACTTCGAGAACCAGCCCACCTGGATCGCCAGGGTAGCGACGAGGCCGAGCGGCACGAGCGCGGCCCATTGCTTGCGCGTGGCGACCGACAACAGACCCAGGTTCAGCAGCAAGACGTAGGAGAAGAGACCGACCGGGCGGTCGACTCCCGTCGAGAGGAGCGGCGGCGTGAGGAAGCCGCCCAGAAGGCCGAGGACCGCGGTGAAGAGCGCGTCGTAGCGGATCGCGAGCAGTCCCGCGGTGACCGTCACGAGGGCCATGAGCGCGAAGGTGAGCGCCAGCGGGAAGAGGCCGTAGAGGGCGTGTCCCGCGTAGAACGCGATGTAGAGGACGGCGATGCCGGCTCCGGAGACCGCGTTCGCCGTCGTGGCGTAGCCGCGCCGGAGCGAGAGCTCGGCCCACACGAGTGCCACCACCCCGGAGAGGATGAGGCTCGCGATACGCAGCGGAGGCGTGAACAGGCCCTGGTCGACGGTCCACTTGGCGAAGAAGAGGCCGGCGATCACCAGGGTGATGCCGCCGAGCCACGCGGCACCCTTCAAGCCGACCAGGCTCTCCAAGTCGAACCGGGGTTCGGAGGGCGCTGCGGGAGGAGCTGAGGAACGACGCGCGGGCGGCGGGGTGACGACGGCGCGCCTCGTGGGGACGGGCGGCGGGAAGGGCGGGACGGGCGGCGGGACGGCTGCTGCGACCCGCTGCGGGGCCGGCGTCACGACCGGCGCCGGCGCGGGCACCGGAGAAGGCGGCGGCTCGGGCTCACTCGCCTGGGGCGGCGGGGCTTCGGCCGCGCGCTCCGGCGCCCGCGCCGAGACCAGGCGCTTCGCCAGCGCCTCCACTCGCGACTCCAGGCTCGAAAGGCGTTCCGCCGCCTGGCGCAGCTCGCGATCGGCCCGGCTCGCGCGGACGAGGGCGACGACGGCGAGGATCGGCGCCAGCAGGACGAAGCCGACGAGACCGAGGACGAGCAGGACTTCCAAGTGGCCTTTCCCGGGAGCGCCAAGCAAGCGAGCACCAACTCCCGGCCCCGGGAGATTGTAGGGCAGACAGTCGCCGAGCGCGTGCCGGCGTCGGATTCGTAGTCTAGGATTGCGTCCCGGATCCCACGCTGGAGGTGCCGATGCTCGCCGTGTCCCGTCGCGACCTGATCCGCGGAGCGGCGCCCGCCGCGGCCGCCTGGCTGACTGGAGCGCCCAGCGAGACGCGAGCGGCCACGAAGCCGGCCCGCATGGTCCTCGGCTGCCAGCGCGCGCCGACCGACGACCGCGCGCTCTCGTTCTTCAAGCGCCACGCCGTGGACCACATCTGCGGCTACCCGCCCCGGGAACACGAACGGGAGAGCTTGAGCCAGGACGCCCTCGCGCGCTTGCGCGAGCAGTGTCAGCGCCACGGTGTCGCCCTCGACATGGTCCAGTTCCCGTTCATGGCCTCGAACCCGATCGACGCCTCGGCGCGCAAGGCCATCATGCTGGGGCGCGAGCCCGACCGGCAGCGGGAGATCGACGAAGTCTGCGAGATCATCCGGAACTGCGCGGCGGTCGGGATCCCAGCGGTCAAGTACAACCTCAATCTGCTCGGCGTCCTGCGGACGGCCCCGACGGAAGGGCGCGGCGGCTCGCGCCGCAGCACTTGGCGGCTCGACGAGGCCAAGCCGGAGCCCGAGCTGACCGCCGCCGGCAAGGTGACGGAAGAGCTGGCCTGGGAGCGGATCGCCTACTTCCTCGAGCGCGTCGTGCCGGTGGCCGAGCAGTACCGCGTGCGGATCGCCTGCCACCCCCACGACCCCGGCGTACCGCCTTCGGGCTTTCACGGTGTCGCGCGGGTCCTCGGCACCGTCGCGGGCCTCCGGCGCTTCGTGTCGATCCGGGAAAGCCCGTACCACGGACTGAACTTCTGCCTGGGTACGCTGGCCGAGATGCTGCAGAACCCCGGGACGGAGATCTACGACCTGATCCGGGAATTTGGCGCGCGCGGGAAGATCTTCAACGTCCACTTCCGCAACATCCGCGGCCGGCGTGACGCGTTCGCCGAGACCTTCCCCGACGAGGGCGACGTGGACATGGTCCGCTGCATGGCGACGCTCAAGCAGGTGGACTATCCCTTCATGGTGATGCCGGACCACATGCCGACCCACCCCGACGACCCCGGTGGGCACCAGGCCTTTGCGTTCGGGTACGGATACATCAAGGCGCTGATCCAGGCCGTGGACGCCCTGGCCTAGCGATTCCGCAACCGATCAGGGCTTCAGCAGCAGCTTCAGCGTCGCGCCGGGGTCGCGGGCCATCTTGACGAAGCCGGCCTGGCCGTCTTCCAGCGGGCGGACCTCCGTCCAGTCGCGGATGTCGACGCGACGCGACTCGAGCATGTCGACCGAGTCCAGGAAGTCGCGCGGGGCGTAGGCGAAGGACGCGAAGAGCGTCTGCTCGTTCCGGATCATGTCGACCCAGGGCAGCGGCGTGTCGTTCTCGGCGAGGCCCAGCAGGATCAGGCGCGCGCCTTTCGCCGCGAGCGCCACCGCCGTGCGCCGCGTCGCCGCGGTGCCCACCGCCTCGACCACCGCGTCCGCGCCGCCTTTCGACCACTCGTGCACCGCCGCGGCGGCGTCTCCCCGCGCCGCGTTGAGCGTGAGATCCGCCCCGAGGCGCTTCGCGGCTTCGAGCCGCGCGTCGTTCACGTCGACGACGCACACTTTCGGGACCCCCCGCAGCTTCGCCAGGATCAGCGCCAGGCTCCCGATCGCGCCCCCGCCCACGATCGCCAGCGCGAGCGGGGCGGCCACGAGCCCCAGGCGAAACGCGTGGATCACGACCGCCATCGGCTCGGCGAGGACCGCTTCGTGCTCGGTGAGTTCCTCCGACAGCGCGCGTAGCTGCCGGGCGGGGACCGCGACGCGTTCGGCGTAGGCGCCGTGCAGGCGGTCCATCCCGAAGAGCGTCCAGCTCGGACACAGGTTCTGCCGGCCCTCGAGACAGGCGCGGCACTGTCCGCAGCTCAAGAGCGGGTTGAACGAGACGCGCTGGCCCCGGCGCCAGCCGCTCACGCTCGGGTGCACCTCCAGGATCGTGGCGACCGCCTCGTGTCCCATCACGAGCCCGGGCTTGCGCCGCTCGCTGTGGCCGAGGAAGCCGTGGATGTCCGACCCGCACACGCCGGCCGCGGACACGCCGAGCAGCACCTCGCCCTCGCCGGCCGAGGGCTCGGCGAATTCCTGGATCTCCATCCGCTCGGGAGCGACGTAGACGAGCGCCTTCATCCGTGAGTCATCTTAGTTCACTCCAGGATGGGCGGTCGCCAGGCGATGGAGCATCGCTCCACGAGCGTCGAGCCGGACGAAGCGCGCGCGCCTATAATCTCGTCGTGCCGGAAGGAGTGCCCCTCGGCGCGCTGCTCGACTCTCTCAAGCAGGACCTCAGTCGCTATTGGAACGAGCACGGTAGCCGACCATCGACCGCGACGCGGGACGAAGTGCTCGGCGAGATCTGGGGCGGCTTCGTAGTCGTGCGCGTGGCCGGAGCCGGTGGCCAGCTCATCACAATGAAGCCCGGGGGCGAGCAGGCGAAAAGCCGCAAACTCCGTAATGTGACACTCGACCTCGGGAGATTCCTGAGGTTGATATCCGAGAACGTGCTAACGACCGTGTCCGCCGTCAAGGTCCCGTGGATCGCCCCCTTCGCCGCGCTCGTCATCTGGCGTCGCGTGCGGGACCTCTCCGAGGTCGTGCTCTCGGAGGTCGAGGCGTCGCTGTTGTGGACCCTCTGGCTCGAGGGGGGAGAGGTGAAATGGGTCCCGCAGCTAAAGCTCGAGAAGGCCCTGAGGCTGCAATTGGTCAAGTACGACCGCAAGCCGATCAAGAACCCCAGGTTTGTCGAGGCGCTGACAAGCCTGTCCGGGCTCGGGTGTATCCGGGGATCCCACCAGGACCCGCCGGCCTGGCGGCTTGCCGAGCCCATGACCGTGGAGCTTCCGGCATGACCGCCGATCCAGTGCTCTCGGCCTGCCATCAAGAGATCGAGAGGCTTCAGTGCGAAGCTTACGCAGCGACGGGCCGTGCCCCCCGCCGCGACAGCGCGGACCAGTCCTTCCGAGACCACGCCCTCGCCGAGGGGCTGCTCGACGACATGCTCGCACGACGTGCGACGTGGCTGTCGCCCGCTCGGGGCGCAGGCTTGAGGGCCGAGGTGCTGGAGTCCTGGGCCAGAGCGGCGCAGGTCCCGCTGCCGACGCCGCTGGAGGACCGCTGGGCTTACGTCGGAATGCTGCCGCTCGTCGACGACATCGAGGGGACCCTGCCCGGTCTCGGGCTGCCGTCTCTCCCGCGTCCGGCCTTCGGCACGCTGCCCACGGGAGACATCAACGCCGTCTGCCGGCCCGTTCCCGGTACGCATCGCCACATCATCCTGTTCGAGACCGACCTCGTCCCGTTCTTGTATCGAATCAGCCAGGTCGTGGCCCGCGCCCTTCCCGCCAGCATCGCCGCCGACAAGTCGATCTCGTTCTCCTGCTCCGTGCCGGGACTCCGCAAGTCGGTCGCGCGCGACCAAAGAGTGCTCGACCGTTTCCACGAGATCGTGCGCTGCTTCGTCGTCGGCGAGACGCCTCCACTACCCGACTCCCACTTCAAAGAAGAGCCGCACCGGACCCTCGCGGGCATTCTCAGCAACGCGATGGATGTCTTCGCCATGGGCCACGAGTATGGACACCTGCTGCTCGAGCAGGGCATCGCGCCAGGTGCCAGCATCGCCGTCAGCGGAGCGCCACAGGCCGTTTTGGAGATCCCCCAGGGGACCTGGCAGGACGAGCTCGGCGCGGATTGGCACGCCTTCGAACTGACCGCGGGTTCACAGCGCAAGCACGGCGTCTCATGGACCCTCGGCATCGTGGCCATCGACTGTTTTCTCCGATGCGCAGAGATCGTGGAGGGCGCATTTGCCCTCGTGAAGGGGCGTGGCCGCTGGCATCTGGACTCTCCACACCCGCCGGTCGCCTTGAGACGCGGCCAACTGAAGGCATGGCTTCAATTCCGTGCCCAGAAGCAAGCCGGCGACACGGTGAACGGCTTGACGGAATGCTTGGCGGCCGCCCTCGAGATCATGAAGGCGGACACCTACCGCCGGCTCGATCGCGAGTTCGTGGGCCGGCTGGGGCTGCGTGACGTGCTATTCGGTCTCTGATCTCGATGCTCGCCTCCTTCGCCGTCGGCCTGGCGATCCTCGGTATGGCCAGCCGGGCTGCGGCCGCGCTTGGCTCGCGCGTGTCGGCGATCGCCTTGCTCTGGCGCCGACGTCGGTCCGTCCTGAGTCTCGCCAGCGCCACGGTGTGGACTGATGGCGCTCTACAGCTTGCTTGGGTGTCGTTCGTGTCGTTGGCGTACGCGTGGAAGGCCGGAACCTTCGTTAGCCTGGCCAGCCGTCCGGCTCCGCGCTTCTTGCAGGAAGCGGTGATCCTCCTCGGGCTGGCCCTGGTGTGCTGCGAGCTGGGGGCATGGTTTGTCGATCGGGGGAAGGACGTCAGCAACTTGGCCGCGCAGGCACCCGGAGACTGGCGGCTGCTGAGGCGCACTCGGACCTGCCAGGCTGTGTCCCTGGGCCTCTTGCTGGCTCCTCTTGTGTTCCTGGCCGCGGTGCTCGGAGATCGCCTCGGTCGTTTGTCGCCGGCTTGGGCCGCCCCGACCGATGCGCTCAGCCGCTGGCTCACGGTGGGCAGCGTGCGAGGTGTGCTCTGCACAGTCGTTGCGCTGAGCTGGCTCGCCCGAGCCGTCAGCGTGAGCGTGCGGCAGCCCGCGACGATCCTGAGCCTCGCTCGACACGCCATTCGTGGTCTCTACCGCTCTGGGATCGCACGCAGTTGAGGAGCCGAGCGCGTGTCGTTGTGCACGCGCTCGCAGAGTCGGAAGACTTTCGCCCGCCTCAGGCCGCGGAGCGCGAACCCTGGATCAGCTCGTTGACGAAGCCCGGTCCGACCGGGTGCCTGCCGATCTCCTTCCGCACGACCTTCTCGCCCTGCCCGCTGAGCAGCGTCGTGTCCACGAACCCGTTGCCGCACCGGCGGCAGCTCGTGAGCGCAACCGCGATCCGCTCGGTGAGCTTGCCGTACTCCTTCTTGCGTCCGGCGTGTGCTTCGAGGATTCCCCGCACCTCGGACACGCGCCCCTCCGTGACGTTCTTCGCGATCGCGTCGAGGAGCACCTGGCCCCTGGTCCGCGCTTCGTTTAGCTCCTGCTCGTAATTGAGTTGCGCCTGGAGCTCGCCCTTCTTGATCTTGCGCGGGACGACGCCGGCCGGAAGCAGGCCCAAGTCCCGCTTGTTCATGTACACCTCGCACGAGTCGCAGTACGCCTTGTGCCGCAGCCCGAACGGCACGATCAGGCCGCCGCCCACGAACCCTACCAGCTCGAGCACCCGGAACGCATAGCCCCAGGCTCCGAGCGCCTCGCCCGACGAGCCGTCCTTCTGCGTCCAGGCGAACGAGCGCGCGGCGTCGTCGAAGTATTCGACGAAGCCGACCGGCGATCCGTCCTGGTAGTGCAAGTCGAGCGTGCGGAACTCAAGGTACTGTGCTCCGAAGTAGGCTGCCAGCTGGAGCAGCAGGACGCTCCACAGCAGCCCGCGGTTGATCTTCACACCCGTGAGCCATGACGCGGCGCCATAGCCGCTCGCAGCCACGAGGCCGACCAGGATCGCTCCGACCGGCAGGACGTAGTTGACGTACCAGCCCATGACGTTCGTCTCGGTGTTCGCGGCGAGCCAGTACACGCCGAACAGACTGAGCGTCGTCGTCACCAAGCCCGAGGCAACGACGAGGGCATGGAGCGGACGCGCTGTCGAAGGCGGCCTGCTTTTCATACTCCTCCGGGGAGGCTCGAGTCTCTCAGTCCCTGGCGCGCGATGTCAACGGCGTGGGCGCCCGACCGGGTCGAGCGCGTTGCCAACTCGATGTCAGCGAGCGCGGTTCGTGCCCGTTCGCGCGGGGCTCGCGGCCACGGGGCGGAATGCCGTCGCCGCGTCAGGTCCCGATACGTCCGTAGCTGCGGCTATGATGCTGCCGTGGGCTCCCTCGCACCCTTCCACCCCGCCGTAGGCGCCTGGTTCGCGGAGAAGTTCGGCCAGCCGACGCCCCCACAGCGCGACGGCTGGCCGCTCATCCGCGAGGGACGGCACACGCTGATCGCCGCGCCCACCGGCTCGGGCAAGACGCTCGCGGCGTTTCTTTCCGCGATCGACTCGCTGCTGCGTCAGGGCACGGGCCTCCGCGACCGGACCGAGGTGCTCTACGTCTCGCCGCTGCGCGCGCTGTCGAACGACGTCCAGAAGAACCTGCAGGGCCCGCTCGCCGAGATCCGTGCCCAGGAGCCGTTCCTGCCCGAGATCCGCGTGCTGGTGCGGACGGGGGATACGAAGGCCGCGCAGCGAGCGGCGATGGCGCGCCGGCCGCCGCACATCCTGGTGACGACGCCGGAGTCGCTCTACTTGCTGCTGACCAGCGTCTCCGGGCGCGCCCAGCTCGCGAGCGTCCGGACGGTGATCGTGGACGAGATCCACGCCCTGGTGCGCGACAAGCGCGGCAGCCACCTGGCGCTGTCGCTCGAGCGCCTGGAGGCGCTCTGCGGCCACGCGATCCAGCGCGTGGGCCTCTCGGCGACCCAGAAGCCGCTCGAGGACGTCGCTCGCTTCCTGGTCGGAGCGGGGCGCGAGTGCTCGCTCGTGGACGCCGGCAGCTTCCGCGAGCTGGACCTCGCGGTCGAGATCCCGCCTTCGCCGCTCTCGACCGTCTGCTCGCACGAGCAGTGGCAGGAAATCTACGGGCGCATGGCCGAGCTCATCGGCCAGCACCGCACGACGCTCGTTTTCGTGAACACGCGGAAGATGGCGGAGCGGATCGCGGCGCAGCTCTCGAAGCTGCTCGGGGAAGCGGCGGTCACGAGCCACCACGGCAGCCTGTCGCGCGAGCGCCGGCTGGACGCGGAGCAGCGGCTGAAGGCGGGCTCGCTGCGTGCTCTCGTCGCCACGGCCTCGCTCGAGCTGGGGATCGACATCGGCGACGTCGACCTGGTGCTCCAGGTGGGCGCCACGCGTTCGATTGCCACGTTCCTCCAGCGCGTGGGCCGCGCGGGCCACGCCCTCTCGCGCATTCCCAAGGGGCGCTACTTCCCGCTCACGCTCGACGAGCTGGCCGAGGGGGCGGCGCTCCTGCGCTCGGTCCGCATAGGGCTCCTCGACCGCACGCCGTCGCCCCCGCGCCCGCTCGACATCCTCGCCCAGCAGGTGGTGGCCGCGTGCGTGGCCGAGCCGTGGGACGAGCAGGCCCTCTTCGAGGCCCTGCGCCGGTCGTGGCCGTACCGCGACCTCTCCAAGGAGGAGTTCGACCAGGTCGTGTCCCTCCACACGCAGGGACGCCGCGCGCTCATCCACCGGGACGGCGTCCACGGGCGGCTGCGGGCCACGCGCCGAGCGCGCCTGGTGGCGCTCCTCTCGGGAGGGGCGATCCCCGACAACGCCGACTACCAGGTGCGCCAGGAGCCGGAGGGGACGCTCGTGGGCAGCGTCAACGAGGACTGGGCGATCGAGTCGAACCAGGGCGACGTGTTCCAGCTCGGCAACACCTCCTGGCGCATCCTGCGCGTGGAACCCGGCATCGTGCGCGTGGCCGACGCCAAGGGCCAGCCGCCGACGATTCCCTTCTGGCTGGGCGAGGGACCGGGCCGGACGCGCGAGCTCTCGGCCGAGATCGCATCGCTGCGCGAGGAGAGCGCGGCGCGCGCCGACGACCCGGTCGCGTTCCTGCTGGAGAGCTGCGGTCCCGCGCTGGGCGAGGGCGCGGCGCGCCAGATCGCCGACTACGTGGACGCAGGGCAGAGGTCGCTCGGAACCGTGCCCACGCAGAGCCGGGTCGTCCTCGAGCGCTTTTTCGACGAGAGCGGCGGGATGCAGCTCGTGGTGCACGCGCCTTTCGGGTCGCGGATCAACCGCGCCTGGGGCTTAGCACTGCGCAAGCGCTTCTGCGTGGGCTTCGGCTTCGAGCTGCAAGCTGCGGCGAACGAGGAGGCGATCGTGCTCTCGCTCGGTCCGCAGCACAGCTTCGAGCTCGCGGGTGTTTTCGACTACCTCCGCCCGGAGACCGCCCGCGACGTGCTGATCCAGGCGCTGCTGGCGGCGCCGATGTTCGCGACGCGCTGGAGATGGAACGTGCAGCGGTCGCTGCTGCTCGAGCGCACGCGCAACGGCAAGAAGCTGCCGGCCGCCCTGCTGCGGATGCGGGCCGACGACCTCCTCGCCGGGGCCTTCCCCCACGCACTCGCCTGCCCCGAGACGCTTCCGGGAGGGCCGATCGAGGTGCCGATGGAGCACCCCGTCATCCGCCAGACGGTCGAGGACTGCCTGACGGAAGCGATGGACGTGAACGGCTTCCTGGAGGTGCTCGAGGGATTGCGCGACGGCCGCATCGAGCGGCGGGCGATCGACACCGCCTGTCCCTCGGCCTTCGCCCGCGGCATCCTCGCCGCGCAGCCCTACAGCTTCCTCGACGACGCGCCCCTCGAGGAGCGACGCACCCAGGCGGTGATCGCGAGGCGCGTGCTCGACATCCGCACCGCGGACGAGCTGGGGGCTCTCGACCCCGGCGCCATCGCGCGCGTGCGCGAGGAAGCGTGGCCCCAGCCGCAGGACGCGGAGGAGGTGCACGAAGCGCTGCTGTGGATGGGCTACGTCACGCTCGAGGAGAGCGGCGACTGGCAGGCCTGGCTCGACGAGCTCGCGGCCGCGGGACGTGTCGTGAAGCAAGCCGATCGGCTCTTCGCCACAGAGGCGCCGCGCGATCCCAAGACCGTCCTGCGCGCGCGCATGGAGGCCCTGGGGCCGCTCACCGCCGACGATCCACGGCTCGGGTCCGATGCAGCCTTGCTGCTCCCGGAACTCGAGGCCGAAGGCGTCGTCCTGCGCACGCGGATGGACGGGCGCGAGGCGTGGTGCGACCGGCGGCTGCTCGCTCGCATCCAGCGCTACACGCTCGACCGCCTCCGGCGCGAGATCGAGCCCGTGACAGCGTCCCAGTTCCTGCGCTTCCTCGCCTGCTGGCAGCACGTCGACGCCGAGCACCTGCTCGAGGGGCCGCGGGGCGTTGCCGACGTGGTGCGCCAACTCGCGGGCTTCGAGGTGATGGCTGCGGCCTGGGAGGCGACCGTACTCCCCGCGCGCGTGCGCTCGTACAAGCGGGAGTGGCTCGACCAGGTCACGCTCTCGGGCGAGGTGGCCTGGGTGCGGCTCTGGGGCGCCTCCGCGGCCGGGCCCCTGCGCCGCGCGCCGATGGCTCTCGTGCCGCGGGAGGACCTGCCGGCCTGGCTCTCGCTCGCCGCGCTGGCGGGCCCGTCGCCCGAGCCCGTGGGGACCGTACGCGAGGTCGAGGTCGCGCTCGCCGAGCGGGGCGCGCTCTTCTACTCGGAGCTCTTGGCCGCCACGTCGCTTACTCCCGCCTATCTCGACGCCAACCTGGCCGAGCTCATCGGCCTCGGCCGCGCGACCTGCGACTCGTTCGCCGGGCTGCGCTGGCTGATGGTTCCCGGCTGGCGGCGCACGGGGGCCGGCAGCGCGCCGGGCCGCTGGAGCGTCGTCCGCCGCCGCGCGTCCGCGACGCCGGAGGCCGCCGAGTTCGTGGCGCGGCAGCTGCTGCGGCGGACCGGCGTCGTCTTCCGCCGGACGCTCGGGCGCGAGAAGCAGCCGCTGCCGTGGCGCGACGTCGCGCGGGCCTGCCGACGGCTCGAGGCGCGCGGCGAGATCCGCGGCGGGCGCTTCGTGGCCGGCTTCGACGGCGAGCAATACGCGCTGCCGGAGGCGGTGACGCTGCTCCGCGCCGTCCGCAAGCGCGGCGAGCACCTCACGGCGGCGAGCGTGTCCGCCGCGGATCCCTTGAACTTCCGCGGAATCCTGACCCCCGACGAGCGCATCTCGCCCGCGACGCGCCAACTCGTGAAGGTCGGCTGAGCCGAGACGCCTAGCGCTGCTCCTCAACGATGCGCAGCACGCGCCAGGCTTGCGACCCGGGCGCGCATCGCGACCACCTCGGCTTGCCGGCCGAAAGGGACGTCGATGTGCCACTCGCAGAGCAGCATCGGCCGCTCAGCGCTCGTCCTGGGAGGGCTTCTTCAAAGACGCGGGCTCGAGCCGGGGGTTGAGGCACGCCACCGGGGCGGCCGCGTCCAGCGGCTCGAGATGCTTCAGGAGTCGCGCGCGAAGCGTCTCCGGCCCGCCCTTCACGAGCAGGCCCAGGATCTCGCAGGCGCGGCGAAGCTGGTCCGGCGAGGCGGCGGCGTCGGCCACAAAGCGAACGGCGTCCGGCTTGATCGGCACGGGCTCGTCTCTCTGGAAGCCAATCATAGCCGTGGCCGCTCGAGTGCGGCACGGATCTCGCCGAGCTCCACGTCAACGGATACGTCGTCCCGCAGCCGACGCCGGCAGCGGCCGTACCAGTAGCGCGCGTTGCCCAAGTCGCCTTCCATCCGGTGGGCCACGGCGTGGATCCAGTCGGCGAGCGCGTCGCCTTCGTGATCCTGCGCGACCAGGTGGGCTCCCTGCCAGTCGCCCTTCAGGGCCAGGTCGACCGCGCCCACGAGTTTCGCGACGAGCGCCGCGGCGGGCTGGCGCTGCGTCACGCGCGGCCTGCGGCGGGTGGGATGTTCTTGTTCATCCGGAACACGTTGTCCGGGTCCCAGCGCGCCTTGATCTCGCCCAGGCGCGCCAGGTTCTTGCCGTAGGCGGCGGCGACGCGCTCCCCCGTCTCCTCCTCGGTCAGGAAGTTCACGTAGGTGCCGCCGGTCGAGAAGCGCTTCATGTCGCGCCACGAGGAGCGGGCCCACTCGACCTGGGCCGCGTCGTCTTCGGGCTTCTCCCAGGACGCGGCGATGTTGAGCACCGCGGCGGCGTCCCGGTTGCCGACCGCGGAGTGGTCGGCCGGCCGCTTCGCGATCTCGCCGCCCAGCTGGAACACGATCACCGCCGAGTGCGGCGAGCTGATGCGCCCCGCGTGCTCCAGCTGCTTCGCCAGCAGCTCGGGCTCGATGCCGGGCAGGTACTCCGATTTCCAGTAGTAGCGGCGCCCCTTCGGCTGGGTGGCGTCGAGCAGGCTCTGCAGCGTCACGTACGGGCGCCGCTGCAGGACGTCGCCGACCGGCCGCCCGAGCGACTTGAGCGGCGCCAGGAGCTTCTCGCCTTCCTCGGGCTTCCCGCTGTAGCACGCGAGCAGCATGACGATCAGCTGGCCATGCACGCTCTTGTCCAGCCAGGGGGCCGGCGGAGCCTTGCGCATCACCGCGACGAGCGTGAGCTCGGGCGGTGCGTCGGCCGCGGTCCGGCGGAAGGCCTCGAGCACCTCCGGCGCGGACTCGGCCCGCCAGGCGACGGGCCCGCCCACGATCTCCGGGCCGACGGGGTGAAGCTCGTACTCGATGCCCGTCACCACCCCGAAGTTGCCGCCGCCTCCGCGCAGGCCCCAGAAGAGGTCCGCGTTCTCCTTCTCGCTCGCGCGCAGCTGCCGGCCGCTCGCCGTCACCAGCTCCATCGATCGAACGCCGTCGCTCGTCCAGCCGAAGCGGCGCGACAGGTAGCCGAAGCCGCCACCCAGGGTCAGCCCCGCCACCCCGGTGGCGGAGACGAAGCCGAGCGCGGCGGCGAGCCCGTGGAGCTGGGTTTCCCGATCCACGTCGCCCAGCAGGCACCCGCCCTGCGCACGCGCGACCCGCGCGGCGGTATCCACCCAGACGCCGCGCATCAGCGAGAGGTCCAGCATCAGGCCGCGCTCGGCCAGCGCCAGCCCCGCGATGTTGTGGCCGCCGCCGCGCATGGAGAGCGTCAGGGAGTGCTCGCGCGCGAAGCGAACGCAGGCGAGCACGTCGGAGACGCCGATGCAGCGGGCGATCAGCGCGGGCCGTTTATCGATCATCGCGTTCCAGATCGCCCGCGTCTCGTCGTACCCGGGATCGCCCGCGACGAGCACCGGGCCGCGCAGGCCCGCCCGCAGTCCCTGCACCAGCGTCACATCGAGCGTCGTCATCGAGCTACCTCCCCAGCACAGGATCCTACATCGGGGGATACGGGTGGTTCGCGCCCGAGTCACGGTCAGCGGCGTGGAT
>Ga0214473_10004170_pt1 | contig 17400 bp, 17 predicted proteins | sample RVTome_7_FD_203509 | JGI IMG/M metagenome (GOLD analysis project Ga0214473, IMG submission 203509) | Soil microbial communities from uranium-contaminated site in the Upper Colorado River Basin, Wyoming, United States - RVT98D197 | ecosystem: Environmental > Terrestrial > Soil > Contaminated >... | reverse complement strand
AGAATTGGGTTGAAAAAATGCAAAAAGAGCGCAAAATCATGGGCTTTTACCACCGCAAAGACGCCTCGGGCCGCGTCGTTATTTTCAGGACAGACTTTCCAGGTGACTTGGAAAAGCACTTGGAAAAATGGAAAACCTACGTTGACGAAGACTTCGCTATTTATCCTCTTAAGGACCAGAAAAAAGCCGAAATGGATATGGCTAAAAAGCTATTCGGCTAAAATCCAATATATCGCCAAGCTTTACTCTCCTACTGCTTTCAGCCCGAAGGGCATTTCTTCCTGACCAAGCCAAGATGATAAATCATGAGCATGCTCTTCTTCCTGCTCTAATATATCTTCGAGCATTTTCCTGGTAACAGGGTCAGCATCGCCTATCTTGCGGATATTAGTTATGTAATCGTCGATTGCCATCTGCTCGTATTGCAAATCAGCTTGAGCCATATCGGTCTGGTTCTCGCCTTCAATTACTTTCAACTCGGTGTTTTGCTGAATGGCTTCGGTTTTGCTTATGGGGTCGCCGCCTAAAAGGGTTATTCTCTCGGCCAGCTTCTCGGCATGTTGCATTTCTACTATGCCAAGCTCCCGGAAAAGGCCTCTTAAAGCCAAGAAATCCTGGCCGGTTACCCGGTAATGATGATTCATGTATTGCATAATCGCAACCAACTCAGCAGCCCGGTTCTGGTTAAGCATGTTAATAATCTCTTGTGTTTGCATATAACCTCCCTGAAATACGCTCGGGGTCGGCGCCACCCCTCGCTAGATTATCCCCAAAAAAGCTTAATTTAAACTGTAAAACGCTTGTTTCTTCTTTTCTATAGAAACGATTGTTATACTTAATAAAAAGGAGATTTATGACATCTAATTTAGTTTTTATACCGGTTATCGGCGCTATTATCAGCATTTCTTTTGCCATTATGCTGCTTAAACAATACATAAGCCGCCGGGGGCCTCATCAAATATCTTGGGCTTTTGCCATGCTTTTATTCGGAATCGGTTTTATTGGAGAAGCTCTGGGATTATTACAAGGTTGGAACCAGTTCTCAGCCAAGATTTATTATCTTTTTGGCGGCATCTTAGCGGTAGGTTATCTTTCGATGGGGACAATCTACCTCTTAAAGCCGCAGCCGGCCAAGTGGATATCGATGGGCTCACTCACGATTATTTTTATTTTGTGGATTCCGATTTTCGGTCTCAAACTTTTCAAAGCCGATATTTCATCGGCTATTGTAATAATTTTGCTTTATTTGGCAACTATTGTCGGCGTTTTCTTTATCTCAACGGCTAGAATTCTGTGGGCCTCTTTAATAACCACAACGGTGATCGCCACAATTTCCTTAAGCCAGCACTACATTAATATTGCCAAGTTGACGCAGACGGAGAGCTGGCGCGAAGTTATGACAGTTCCGTTAAGAAGCGGCGCTTTTGCCTTAAGCGCCATCGGCACTTTTATAGTAATTGCCGGTGCCATATACAGCTCTTTCACCGGTTGGTCGGACCCGAAAAGAAGACCATATGTGTACAGTACCGCCTTAATAGCCGTGGGTGTCTTGATAGCCGCTTCCGGAGGAACGCTGCACGGGATGTTCGGCGTTGGCAAGCAGCTGGGACTCTCCATTACTACCACCATCGGCATCGGAGTAATGTTCGCCGGCTTTTTACAGGCATCTGTTAAGAGATGATGCCGAGCAGTGGCGCGGAGCGCATGTTGGTTTGCGTATCCTGACTGTGTGCATCCTATCACCAGTCGGTACGCAAAGTAATATGCCGCAGCGACAGGACCCCGATGCTTAACTCAATTCGCTTTTCACAACTTGCCAGTTGGCAGCGTCTTCATCTCCCAGCCGCCAAAAAACTACTCCGCCAAGATTGTATTTTTTGACGACTTCCAGTTTAGCTTTCAGGCTACCGCTATCCTGTAACCAAATCCGCGGCGCACCGGGACCTAATTTCAGGAATAGCTCGCTTGACTTCGGGTCTCTTCGAATCGGCTGCTTTTTGGCCCTGGCCAATTGCCTGGCTTGAGCTATTGTAATCGGCCGGGCTCGGCCGCCACCGTTCCAGTTGTAGCCGTAAGTACCCAAGGCCAGAATAGCCTTGCGGGCCGGAATTGTGCTTCGGGCAAACTTAGCCACTTGCTCGACCCAAAACTTAGGGGCAATCGGACCGGGCGGAGAAGTTTTCCAGTGATAGTCATAAGCCATAATTCGCAGCCTGTCGGCGTATTTGCCAAGCTCGCGCCAATCCTGGGCTTTAGTAGCGTTCGTGTGCCCGGGCTCTTTTACTTTAGCCTGCAAGGTTACAGACAACACTTTGCCTTTCCGATGCAGCTTATCAGCTAATACGTGAACAAAATAAGCGTACATCTTACGGTCTTTAGCCAGTAAGCCCTCGTAATCCAAATCGATACCGTCAAAATCATGCTTGACCACGGTATCCACAATGGCGTTGATGTGATTCTTGCGCAACCGGGGGTCATTAAGAATCCGGCTTATCATGGCGCCGTCAAAATCATTGGAGGTCATCGGAATGACTTTAATTCCGTTTTTTCGCGCTTCGGCAATAAGTCTTAAATCAAATTTGGCCGGAACAGGGGCCAGTTTTCCGTCGGCCTTTGTGAAATACCAGTACGGAGAAACCTCGTTCATTAATTTCGTATTTTGCTTAAAGGACTTCATTACGTTTTCCTGGTCCCAATAAGGAGCCCAGGCACCGACAATCCTCTTAAATTGAGCCCGCTGGATCCCGGCTGTCTTCAACGGCTGAATAGCTGTTGACTTAGGATTCAGTATGCCGGTTACCGGCGGCGCAGACACGGGCGCCTTAAATGGCATTAAGGCATTCGGTGCAAGTAGTGAAATTATGATTAAAATAAAAATAATTATTCGCATAATTGAAAAACCTCGCTGGGAAAATATGGGAATTACTTATTGGTTACTCTACCAGGTATTTTGATAATGTCAAATTTAAATGCCCAGGTTATTAAGGGTTTGGTTGCTTATAAAATTAAGAAATCTTGCAAAAAACGGGCAAAAGTAGGAAAATAAATTACTGGGATATTTTTAAAATAAGAAACTCAAATGGCTCCCCCGTTTGAGTTATTTTTTTGTCTAAATTATGAAATATGACGTCTTAATAATAGGAGCCGGCCCAGCCGGAATTTTTACCGCTGTAGAGCTGGTTAAAAAAGCCGACCTCAAAATCCTTATCCTCGAAAAGGGCCGGGATTTAACGGAGCGGGCAAGCCTCATTAATGGCCGCCGCCGCCCTAAAGATAAATTTTCAATTTTATCGGGCTGGGGCGGAGCCGGCGCTTTTTCCGACGGAAAACTCACCCTCTCGACGGAAATTGGCGGCTGGCTGACGGAATATGTCAGTGAAGAGGAGCTAGCCTCCTTGATCGGCTACGCGGATAATATCTATAAAGATTTCGGAGCGCCGGAAGAAGAGCACGGAACTGATAAAAGCAAAATCAGCTTGATAAGCAAGCAAGCATCCGGTGCCGGCCTGTCCTTGATCCCCTCCAAAATCCGCCATCTGGGAACCGACCGGGAATACGAAATCCTTACCAAAATGGAAGCCTTCCTGGCCGATAAAATCGACATCAAGTTTGAGAGTGAAGTGGACGAGCTTCTCGTTTGCAAAGATAAAATCATCGGCGCTAAAACAGTTGACGGGCAAATCTATGAAGCCGACTACGTCGTTGTGGCGCCTGGGAGAGCAGCCGCTAGCTGGCTGGTCAAAGAAGCCGGGCGCCTGGACTTGGGCTATTCGGCCAATACCGTTGACATAGGTGTACGCGTCGAAGTCGATGCTAAAATTCTTGAGCCTTTAACCAGCGTCTTATATGAACCCAAGCTGATATATAAAACAAAGGTTTTTGGTGACAGGATACGAACTTTTTGTATGAATCCTTACGGCGAGGTCACTTTGGAGGTAAGTCCCGATTTAGTTACCGTCAACGGCCACAGTTACGCCAACAGAAAAACCAATAATACCAACTTTGCTTTGCTGGTGAGCACTAATTTTACCGAGCCTTTCAAAGAACCCATCGCCTACGGCAAATATATCGCCCGCCTGGCTAACTTGCTGGGGGAAGGTATAATCGTCCAGCGCTTAACCGATTTGAAAGCCGGCCGGCGCTCAACGGGGGCGCGAATAAAAGACAGCAATTTAAAACCGACTCTTAAAGAAGCCACCCCGGGCGACTTGAGCTTTGTCCTGCCCTACCGCTACATTTCCAACATTTTGGAGATGCTCGAAGTCCTTGATAAAATGGCGCCGGGCATTAACGGGCGCGATACTTTATTATATGGAGTGGAGGTTAAGTTTTACTCAGCCAGAGTTAACTTGAAAAAGAACTTGGAAACCAGGATAGAAAATCTTTACGCCATCGGCGACGGCGCCGGCATAACCAGAGGCCTGATACAATCATCATGTTCGGGAATTTTGGCAGCAACTGATATTTTGAAAAAAGTGAGGAGTGAAAAGTGAGTGGAATAATCTGCGTAGGTACCCAGTGGGGCGACGAAGGCAAAGGCAAAGTAACCGACTTGCTGGCTGACGAAATGCACATGGTAGTCCGCTACCAGGGAGGCAACAACGCCGGCCACACTATTGTGGTTGATGACACCACTTTAAAGCTCCATCTGATTCCTTCGGGAATTTTATATCCTCACATAATCCCGGTGATTGCCGGCGGCGTAGTGGTCGACCCGGGCGTCTTAATTGAAGAGATAAATAACTTAGAAAAACAGGGACTCTCCACCAAAAACCTGGTCATTTCCAATAACTGCCACCTGATTATGCCCTATCACCGGATAATAGATGAGCTCAAAGAAACAAGACTCGGCAAATACCGCATCGGTACTACCGGCCGCGGCATCGGCCCGGCTTACGCTGACAAAGCCGCCCGCTTGGGAATAAGGGCCCAGGATTTATTCGACCGCAAAATTTTCAGCCAGAAACTGGAGCAAGCTCTTAAGGTAAAAAACGACATTCTGACAAAAATTTACGGCGTCGAACCTCTTAATGCCGGAAACATTATTGACGAATACCTCGGCTACGCTGAGCAATTAAAAGATAGGATTACCGACACCGTAGCCCTTATTAACAAGGCTCTTGATGAAGAAAAGGAAGTTCTTTTCGAAGGAGCCCAGGGAACCATGCTTGATTTGGATCACGGCACCTATCCTTTCGTAACTTCTTCAACACCTGTTGCCGGCGGCGCTTGCGCCGGAGCCGGCGTAGGACCGATGCGGATAAACAAAGTCATCGGCGTGACCAAGGCCTATACGACCAGAGTCGGCGAGGGGCCTTTCCCGGCTGAGCAAAAAAACGAAACCGGAGAAGCGTTATGTAAAAGAGGCCACGAGTTCGGCACCACGACCGGCCGGATGAGGCGCTGCGGCTGGTTTGACGCTTGCATAGTTAAGCATAGCGCCAGAGTAAATTATTTGACGGACATCTTCCTGACAAAATTGGATGTGCTTTCTACTCTCGAAAAAATACAAATTGCCGTTGCTTACGAGTACGAGGGCCAGTCCTATGATTATTTCCCCTCCAACCAAACAATCTTCAATAAAGCCAAGCCGGTATATGAAGAGATGGAAGGCTGGCATGAATCAATAAGCGACATAACCGAATTCAATGAGTTGCCTAGGGCGGCTCAAAACTACGTCAAACGCTTAGAAGAATTAACCGGCGTGCCCATCACAATGCTCTCCGTCGGCCCCTCCAGAAAACAAACAATAATCAGGTAGAATTTCCCACTCTTTGCCCTCTGCCCGATTACAATCTATAATTAAGAGGGATTTATTTTGTGGTACCAGTCCTTTTCCATTACACAACTATTAATAATAGCCGCAGTTATCCTGGCCTTTTTCGCCTTTATTCTTCAGCGAACTGAAAAACGCTGGGATACTTTTATTGCCATCACCTTCATTTTTGTTCTCCTAAGCAGCGCTTCGATATTCTTTCAAGCTAAATACCAGCAGAAAGCAGCCCGCTTTAAAACAATAAACTACCAATTCCAATCGATTAAGGATTTGAGCGACTTTGATGGGGACAAGTACTCAGCAAACGTTGTTACCGAACCCAATTTAACGCCTCAAAGAATAAAAGAAGTTGTCCTACTGGCTACCAGACAACTTAGGGCCCAGAAAAAAGATGCCACTATTATCTGGCTATCGATATTCGATAAAGACGACCCGGCCTTTAACCAACCAGATAAGCAAAACCCCAACTTTATGGCCCAAACCCAGTGGAAACGTAAAAATTACGTGGGCTTGCTGCCCCAAAGCTTTGTCAGCAACGACAATTATAAAGGTATCGAAATATATTTTAACCGGGTGAATGAAAAATGAGAGTCTTTCAAGTCGCCCGCAAACTAAGAGTAAAAAGCAAAGATATCGCCGAAGCCCTAGCCTTAATTAAGATAGATGTGGCGGCAAGCTCTAAAATCGATGCCGAAACCGCTAAAAAAGCGGCTTTGTTATTAAAACAACCCGTGAGAGTGGAAGAAGTCGCTACCGAACTTGACCTGTCGGTCGAAAAACTCCTTAAAAAACTTATCAGTATGAAAATCGAGGTCATCAGCCACTTGAGCTTATTACATGAGCAAGAGCTTGCCCGCCTGTTTAAGCTAAAAAACTTCGATAATTTAAAGAATAAAGCACCGGCCAGAAAGCTCAAAGTTATTAAGCCGATATTGGAAGTCCTGAAAATAAAGCCCAAGAAAAAGCGGGTTTTTGAAGTAGCCGCCGAGCTTGGTGTAAGCGAGCGGGCCATCCTTAAAAAGCTGCGCCAGTTGAATTCCTTGGCGCTGCACCGCAGAAGTCCGCTTGATGAAGAAACCATCGAGCGTCTTGAGGATGAACAATACCGCTTCGTAGACAAACTGACTTTCCAGTTCATGCACTTTTTTGTGGAAATTCCCGATTTATGGGAGTCATTCAAGAAAATTGCTACAAGCACCGCTTTCTACGGCTTTATCTTGGTTGTATTAGCGGCTTTGGTATCGGCAAACGTGCTGGTTAGCCGCAACAAGTTGCTGAATCAAAAACTTTATACAATCCAGGGAGAGCCTATCAGCCAACTGCCCGAAACCTATCAGGTTTTGGAAACTATCGCCCTGCTGGAGATTAAGAAACTGGAGCTCAAAATCCCCGTTGTCGAGGAAGGCAAAGATGACTCGCCGATAACCGCTGTTTTACACAAAAATACGACCGTTAAGCCGGGTGATGAGGGAACATCGCTCTTGGAAGATACGCGCGGTATAGTTTCCAAAAATCTCGAGCCGCTGAAAGTAAACGACATCCTAAAGATAACCGACATCGAGGGCGCCAATTATTATTACCGGATTATCGACCCGAATGTGCTTAAAACACCTAAGGGAAAAACTTTTAAGTTTTTACTTAACCTAAACCTGGCAAATAAGCGGAAACTAGTAGCGGTTTTACAAAAAGTTGAGTAACATGATTGTTGAACCAAGAGACGATAGATTGCCACGGCCTAGATTGGAAGGCCTCGCAATGACGTCATTGCGAGGAGCGAAGCGACGTGGCAATCTCTATAGGAGTCTTAATTGAGAGTTTTAATCATAGGAAATGGCGGGCGTGAACATGCCATAGCTTGGAAGTTAAGGCAGTCTCCGCAGCTTAAAGAGCTGTTTTTTACTCCGCCAAACGCCGGCTTATCTCAAATAGCTCAAGCAACCGAGCACGTTAATATCGACGACTTCCCTTCAATAAAAGAATTCTGCAAGAAAAACGCCATTGACTTGGTAGTTATCGGGCCGGAAGCTCCCTTGGTAGGCGGCCTTAGCGACTACCTGCAAGAAGAAAAAATAACGGTTTTCGGACCGCGCAAAGGCGATGCCCGAGTCGAGGGCAGCAAAACTTTTTCCAAAGAACTGATGAGCCAAAACTCCATTCCCACCGCCGGTTTTGCCAGTTTCACCAAGCTGGATAAAGCTTTGGATTACCTTAAAGACAAACCTTTCCCGCAAGTCGTAAAAGCCGACGGCTTGGCGGCCGGCAAAGGCGTAGTAATAACAGAGGACTTCGAAGAAGCCAAACGGCTGCTTGAAGACACATTTTTACACAATAAGTTCGGCTCAGCCGGTAGCCGCGTAGTCATCGAAGAATTTTTGCAGGGCCAAGAGGTTTCCCTCCTTGCTTTCACTGACGGAGTAACCGTTATTCCCATGGTCGAGGCCCAGGATTACAAAGCCATTTACGATGGCGACAGGGGGCCCAATACCGGCGGAATGGGTTGCTACTCTCCCGTGCCCATAATTTCCAGGGATACTCTGCATGAAGTAGTAAACAACATTGTTGAGCCTACCGTTTATGCCCTGGCCGGCCAAGGCCTTATCTACCAGGGAGTTTTATACACCGGCCTAATTCTAACTGCTGATGGGCCCAAAGTTCTAGAGTATAACGCCCGCTTCGGAGACCCGGAAACCCAGGTAATATTGCCGAGAATGGAAACTGATTTGCTGGAGGTAATGCTGGCAACGGCCAACCAGGAACTTAATAAGGTAAATTTGCAGTTCAGTGAGGATGTTTGCCTGACGGTAGTTTTGGCCTCCGGCGGCTATCCTGAAAAATACAGGTGCGGGTTTGAAATCAACGGGCTCGATAAGGCAACCGCTATGGGAGTCGATGTATTTCACGCCGGGACAATGCCGAAAAGCGGCAAAGTTTATACGAACGGTGGCCGGGTGCTTAATGTAACCGCAAAAGCCGGCAGTTTCGAAGAAGCCAGAGCCCAGGCTTACGCGGCCTGCTCGTTAATTGAATTCGAAGGCAAGTACAACCGCAGTGACATCGGCCTGCGAGCTACGGGGATCGCCACGTCGCTTCACTCCTCGCGATGACGACAGGGAGAAGTTTATGAAGGTTTCGATAGTAATGGGCTCCAAATCGGACTTACCGGTTATGGAGGCAGTCCGAATAACCTTAAAAAAATTCGGTGTTCTTAGTGAAGAAAGGATTTTATCGGCTCACCGCAATCCTAAAAAACTGGCCGCTTATGTCAGTGAAGCAAACGGCAAAGGCATCGAAGTATTTATCGCCGGTGCCGGAAAAGCCGCTCACCTGCCGGGAGTTATAGCCTCACTTACCACTTCCCCGGTTATCGGCGTCCCTATTAAAACAACCGACTTGGGCGGAATGGATTCGCTTCTTTCCATCGTGCAGATGCCCAGCGGCGTGCCGGTGGCAACGGTTGCCATTAACGGGGCAAAAAATGCCGCTTTACTGGCAGTTCAGATACTGGCTCTTAAAGATAAAGCCTTAAAAAATAAGCTGGAGCAATATAAAAAAGAACTCGGTGAAGAGAAAAAACCGGCTCCTCAACCGGAAGAAAGGCCGATAATCGATGGATAGAAAATTAGAGCCTCGGGGTCCTGTCGCTGCGGCATATTACTTTGCGTACCGGCTAACGCCAGGATACGCAAACCAACATGCACTCCGCGCCACCCCTCGGCGCAGGAATATGTAAACATGATTAAAAGATATAGTCGTCCGCAGATGGCGGCGATATGGGAACTGCAGAACAGGTATCAAAAATGGCTGGATATAGAGATCCTGGCCACCGAAGCGCAGGCCAAGCTGGGCAATATCCCGGCCGGTGCCCTGACCGAGATAAAGGAAAAAGCGGCCTTTGACGTTGAGCGGGCCCTGGAAATCGAAAAAGAGGTCCGCCACGATGTAATCGCCCTTTTGACCTCTGTAAAAGAGCATGTCGGAGAGGCGGCCCGCTATGTTCACTTCGGACTCACCTCCTCCGATGTCGTTGATACCGGCCTTTCGGTGCAGATGAAGGAAGCGGCTGAAATAATCATCAAAGACGTAAAAGAGCTGCTCACTGTATTAAAGAAAAAGGCTTTCGAATACAAAGATTTGCCAGTGATGGGCCGCACCCACACGGTTCATGCCGATATTATGCCTTTCGGCCAGAAACTGGCCATTTGGTTTTTCGAGATGAAGCGCAACTTAAAACGCCTCGAAGAAGCCAAAGAAACGATAAGTTACGGTAAACTCTCCGGTGCTACCGGAAGCTATACCAACATCGACCCGCTGGTCGAGAAATACGTTTGTGACAAGCTGGGGCTAAAAATAGCCGAGGCTTCCAGCCAAATTCTGCAGCGTGACCGTCACGCCGAATTTATGAATGCTCTAGCTATAACGGCTTGCTCGTTGGAAAAATTTGCCACCGAAATAAGGCATTTGCAAAGAACCGAGGTAGCCGAAGCGTCCGAGCCGTTCAAGGAAAAACAAAAAGGCTCCTCCGCCATGCCTCATAAAAGAAATCCGATAATAAGCGAGAGGATATGCGGCCTGGCCAGAGTCATCAGGACTAATGCCCTAGCTGCAATGGAAGATGTGGCTTTGTGGCACGAGAGAGATATTTCCCACTCCTCGGTTGAGCGGATAATTATGCCGGACTCCACCATTTTGCTCGACTATATTCTGAGCCAATTCACTAAAATAATCGAGGGATTGGTTGTTTATCCCGCCAACATGGAAGCCAACATCGAAAAATCCAAAGGCATTTTCTTCTCCCAACGGGTTTTATTGGCCCTGGTAAGTAAGGGCGTAACCAGGGAAGATGCGTATATAATCGTTCAAAGTTCAGCCATGGCCGCCATGGATGGGGATTTGACGTTTGAACAAGCCCTGGAACAAAATCCAAAAGCCGGTGTCCTCTCCAAAGAGGAGTTGGAAAAAATTTTCGATATTTCGTATTATCTAGTAAGAAGCAAAATTATTTTCGAGAGGTTAGAGAAAGCTAATTGAAAAAAGAAACGCTACTCTATGAAGGCAAAGCCAAGAAGGTATTTTCTACCAACAATCCCGACTACGTAATACATTTCTTTAAGAATGATGCTACCGCTTTTGACGGCAAAAAGAAGGGCTCGATCGAAGGCAAAGGCTCCATCAACGCCAAGATGACGGCTTATATTTTCACGAAACTGGAAGAAGCCGGCATTAAAACCCACTTCAAGGAACTGATTAGCGAAAACGAGATTTTGACAGATAAGGTAAGTATTTTGCCTGTTGAAGTTGTTGCGCGAAATATCGCTGCCGGTTCCCTTTCCAAAAGAACGGGATTGGCTGAAGGAACACCTTTATCAGCACCAATAGTCGAGTTTTACTTCAAAAATGATGAGTTGGGAGACCCGCTTTTAACTGAAGACCATATTTACGAGCTCAAGCTGGTTACACCCGAACAGCTAAAGCAGTTAAAAGAGAGTGCCTTGAAAATCAACGAATTTCTTATTAAATTTTTTGACTCGGTTAATCTGAAGTTGGTCGATTTTAAGCTGGAGTTCGGCTTGAATAGCGCCGGAGACATTCTGCTGGCTGATGAAATATCGCCGGATACCTGCCGTCTATGGGATAAAGATACCGACGAGAAAATGGATAAGGACCGCTTCCGCCGCGATTTAGGACGGGTGGAAGAAGCCTATGAAGAAGTTTGGAGGAGAGTTAATGGCTAAGGCAAAAGTTTTTGTGAGCTTAAAACAAGGAATTTTGGATCCGCAAGGACAAACGGTGGAAAAATCCCTGAAAAATTTAGGCTATGATAATGTCAAAAACCTGCGGATCGGCAAGTTCATCACCCTGGAAATAGAGGGCAATGATATCGATAAGCAAATCGATGAAATGTGCCACAAATTACTGGCTAATCCAATTATTGAAGACTACAAATTTGAGATTACATGATGAAGTTCGGCGTTGTTGTTTTTCCCGGCTCTAATTGCGATACCGATTGCCACTGGGCAGCCGGTGAGGTCGGCCAAGAAGCCGAATATATCTGGCACCACCAAACCGACTTGAGCGGCTTTGACTGTATTGTCCTGCCCGGCGGTTTTTCCTATGGCGACTTTTTGCGCAGCGGCGCCATCGCCCGTTTTTCGCCGGTTATGAAAGCAATTAAGGAATTTGCCGGTAGCGGCGGATTGGTAATAGGAATTTGCAATGGTTTTCAGATACTGCTGGAAGCAGGACTTTTACCGGGGGCTATGAAGCGGAACGATAGTCTGAGATTTATCTGTAAATACGTGAACCTTCGAGTGGAAAATATTGAAACTCCTTTTACCAACCAGCTGGATAAGGGCCAGATAGTCAAGATTCCCATAGCTCATGGCGAGGGTAATTATTTTGCCGATGAAGAAACTCTTAAAGAACTTAATGATAATGACCAGGTAATTTTCCGCTATTCTTCAGCGCAAGGCGGTATTTCGCCTGAGTTTTGCCCGAACGGCTCTTTGGAAAATATAGCCGGCATTTCTAACAAGGAAGGCAATGTCTTGGGCCTGATGCCCCACCCTGAGCGGAGCATGACCAATTTACTGGGCTCAGCCGACGGCCGAAAAGTATTCGAGTCGATAATCAATTATTTAAAAGATGAAAACAAAGCAAAAATCCTTACTTAACCAAGCCCTTGAACTGGGATTAAGGGAAGACGAATACCGGCGCATAGTCGAGGAGCTCGGGCGCGAGCCGACCAAGACCGAAATCGCCATGTATTCGGTGATGTGGTCGGAGCACTGTGCTTACAAACACTCCCGCCTGCTGCTCAAAAAATTTCCAACCAAAGCTGACTATGTATTGTGCGGACCGGGAGAAAACGCCGGCATTATCGATATCGGCGATGGCCTGGCGGTAGCGATTAAAGCTGAGTCGCACAACCATCCTTCGGCGGTCGAGCCTTACCAGGGGGCGGCAACTGGTGTCGGCGGCATTGTCCGGGACATTTTTACCATGGGCGCACGGCCCATCGCCCTTATGGACTCCTTAAGGTTCGGTAACCTGGCCAAGGCCCGCCAGAAATATCTTCTCGACGGAGTGGTGGCCGGTATTGCCGGTTACGGCAACACAATCGGCGTGCCGACTGTCGGCGGCGAGATATATTTCGAAGATTCCTATGAGGGTAATTGCCTGGTAAACGTGCTTTGTATCGGCCTCATAGAAAAAGGCGATATGATTACGGCCGTCTCACGCGGTCCCGGCAACCTGGTTGTTCTGATGGGCTCGAAGACCGGCCGTGACGGTATCGGCGGCTGTTCGGTTCTGGCCTCCGAAGAGTTTGACGAAACTTCCGAGTCAAAGCGTCCTTCGGTTCAAGTAGGAAATCCCCTGATGGAGAAACTGCTTATTGAAGCTTGTTTGGAGCTTAAAGAAAAAGACCTGATTGTGGCCCTGCAGGATTTCGGCGCCGCCGGAATCACTTGCTCATCCTGCGAGATGAGCGCCAAGGGCCAGGTCGGTATGGATCTCGATTTAGGCAAAGTGCCGAGACGCGAAGTGCACATGGAGCCTTTCGAAATAATGATGAGCGAAAGCCAGGAGCGGATGATGGCCGTTGCCCTGCCGTCAAAAATCGATGAATTCCTGCGGGTTTGCGAAAAATGGGAGGTACCGGCCACGGTTATCGGTAAAGTAAATGCTGACGGCCAAGTCAGGATTAGTGATAACGGTGAAATGGTAGCCGATTTGCGGGCCGCCTCCCTGGCCGATGACGTGCCGATTTACCACCCTGAAGCGCAAAAACCGGCTTACATCGATGAACTAGCGGGTAAGCCCCTTGATATCCAAGAGCCCGGCGACTACAACCGGGTTTTGCTCGACTTGATTGCCTCGCCAAATCTTTGCAGCCGTCATTATGTTTTTGAGCAATATGACCATATGGTCCAAACCAATACCGCTGTTTTGCCCGGTAGCGACGCTGGCGTTCTGCGAATTAAAGGCACAAACAAGGCCCTAGCAATAACTATAGATTGCAACAGCCGCTACACCTACCTTGACCCCAGAACCGGCGCCCAAATCGCTTTGGCGGAAGCCGCCCGAAATATCGTTGCCTCGGGTGGCAATCCCTTAGCCGTAACCGATTGCCTGAACTTCGGCAATCCCGAAAAACCGGCGATATTCTGGCAGTTTAAGGAAGCCGTCGAGGGGCTCGCCGATGCTTGCCGAATTCTTCAAACACCGGTTGTAAGCGGCAATGTCAGCTTCTACAACGAATCCTTCTCGGAAGCGATTTATCCTACTCCGACGGTCGGAATGGTAGGCTTAATCGAAGATATATCACACATAACGACCATTGCTTTTAAAGAGAACAAAGCCGTTGCTTTGCTTGGCGACACAAAGCCCGAACTTGGCGGCTCTGAATATTTGAAAGTAATAGAAGGCAAAGTGCAAGGAAAACCGCCGGCCGTTGATTTGGAAAAAGAAAAAAGCCTCCATAATGCAGTTTTGGAGTCTATAAAAGAGGGCTTAATAAGCTCGGCTCACGACCTTTCCGAAGGCGGACTGGCCATAGCTTTAAGCGAGAGCTGTCTGGCCGGTAATACCGGTGCCGTCATCGATTGCCCAAGCAAAGTCGAATATTTATTCAGTGAATCGCAAGGGCGGATGCTGCTCTCTTTTGATGAAAAAGTTACTGAAAAGCTTAAAAATATCGCGGCCAAACATAGCGTTGCCTTTAATATTTTAGGTAAAACCGGTGGTAATGAGCTCATAATTAGTGATATAATCAACATTCCCCTTAAAACACTACATGAAAATTGGCACCAAGCTTTGGAGAAACAATTGGAAGGAAAATCAGCTTGAATCTCAAAGATAAACCGGAAGAAGCCTGTGGCGTTTTCGGAGTGTACGCCCCCCGCGAAGATGTCGCCCGCCTGACTTATTTCGGCCTGCATGCCCTGCAACACCGCGGCCAGGAAAGCGCCGGCATTGCCGTTGGCGACGGTAAATCTATTTTCGTTGTTAAAGACATGGGCCTGGTTCCCCAGGTATTCGATGAAAGAAGCTTGGCCGGCTTAAAAGGACGGGTGGCTTTAGGCCATGTCCGCTATTCAACCACCGGCTCAACCAGGTGGGAAAATGCCCAGCCGGTACACAAAACTTTCGATAGCGGCACCTTGGCCCTGGCTCATAACGGCAACCTAATCAACTCCAAATACCTGAAAGAAATGCTGCAGCGAAACGGCAGCCACTTCAACTCCACCAGCGATACCGAGGTTATTGCCGACTTGATAGCCTCTTTCGTTGGCGACGGCTCCATCGAAAAAGCCATCATCCAGACAATGAGCCTTTTGGAGGGCGCGTATGCGGTGGCCCTGATAACCGAAAAAGAACTTTACGCTTTTCGCGATTCGCACGGTATAAGGCCGCTCTGTATCGGTAAATTGAAGAATAACTACATTGTTTCTTCGGAGACTTGCGGACTGGACATCGTCGGTGCTCAATTTGTAGAGGAAGTGGGGCCCGGTGAGCTGGTTATTATAAACGGAAAGGGAATGAAAAAGCGCCGGATACTGGAGCCTAAACCGGCCCTCTGTATTTTCGAGTTTATTTATTTCGCCCGCCCGGATTCGCAGCTCTTGGGGCAAAACCTTTACGCTTGCCGGAAAAAAATGGGCAATTACTTAGCGGATGAGGCCCCCGTTAAGGCGGATATGGTCATAGGAGTACCTGACTCAGGAGTGCCGGCAGCCATCGGTTTTGCTGAAAGATCAGGCATACCTTATGGTGAGGGACTCATAAAAAACCGCTATGTCGGCCGCACTTTCATCCAGCCCTCGCAAACAATACGGGAAGTCGGTATCAGAATGAAACTGAATCCCTTGGCTTCAACTATAAAAGGTAAAAAGATAGTCGTTGTTGACGACTCCATTGTCAGGGGCAATACCACCAAGAAAATTATCGGCTTACTTCGGGAGGCCGGCGCCAAGGAAGTGCATGTAAGAGTCAGCTCGCCGCCGTATAAATATCCTTGTTTTTACGGAATCGATACGGCCACCGTTTCCGATTTGATAGCCAGCAAAAACAGTATTGAGAAGATTAGAAAGAGGATAAAAGCCGATAGTATCCACTATCTTAGCTTGGAGTCTTTGGTGAAATCGACGGGTTGCGCGGAGAGTAAGTTTTGCCATGCTTGCTTGAGTGGAAAATACCCGATAAAAATCCCCCAAGAGCTCAAAGTAAGTAAATTGATGCTTGAAAAATCGGTAAAATGACGGAAAAACAGTTACACGTCATAGTGCACGGAAAAGTGCAGGGAGTTAACTTCCGTTGGGCTACTTACGAAAAAGCCATACGGCTCGACCTTACCGGCTGGGTAAGAAACACGCCCGGCAGAGAGGTTGAGGCCATCTTTGAGGGCGAGGAAGAGGACTTGCAAGAAGTTCTCGAGTTCTTAAGAGAAGGCCCGCCGGCCGCTCACGTAAGAAAAGTTGACGAAAGCTGGAGCGAGGCCACCAACACCTACCCCAACTTCACCATAGAGTATTAGGCAGCTTTTTCTTGGCGACAGGCGCCGAAGGTGAAAGCGTAGGTTTCCCAATGGCTGGAATTGCAGCTCATCTTAAGGCTGTGGGCTTCCAAATCTAAATTACTAATCAAATTGTACATCTTCGGCTCGGTTACCGGCACGTATGAGCGGCCTTCCTCATCGTATTCGACATCGCTGCCCTTAACCAACTCATCAACCGGATAACCGTCAAGTTCTAAATAAACTGGGAATCGCTCGGCGTCGCTGGCTTTCATCACCACATTTACCTGGAAACTCTTAAAGACCAGCAAAAGATAATCTTCAAAATTACTGGTCTCGCGGGCATGACGGACGAAGGCCGGTTTAACGTCAAACTCTCCCTGCAAGTAAAACCGGTTGAGCAAATGTTCGGGGCTATCCTCGTAGTGAAAAGGCTTATCGAAAGCCCGGCTGCCGTTGGCCGGTAGGCCCCGGGCAAAGCCGGTATACGTTTCGGGCGTCACCGGATAACAAACTTTTGCTTTATCTGCTTCTTGAGCCATCTTGCTTACCTCCCCCAATTGAAGCGAAGGATTGGCCTCCACTAAAAGCTTTTGAATAAAGCGCTCAATTTTAGCATAATCCCCCTCGCCGAAATGCGTATAGCGGATGAAGCCATTTTTATCGATTAAGAATTTAGCTGGCCAATAACGGTTGGCAAAACGGTTCCAAATCTCGCGGAAATTATCGAGCACCACTGGATATTCTATTTTTTCCTGGGTTATAAAGCGCAAAACATTTGCTTCCTCTTTTTCAAAAGTGAATTCCGGCGTGTGAGCGCCGATAATCTCCAAACCTTTGTCGTGATAGCGTTTGTGCCACTCTTTTATAAAAGGCAGGGTGCGCAGGCAATTGATGCAAGTGTAAGTCCAAAAATCGACCAGGACTACTTTGCCTCTTAATTCCTTCATTTCCAGAGGCACTGTGTTTAGCCACCTAACGCCGCCTTTCAGTTCCGGCGCTCTCATCCTCATACTCATCACACCGTGTTTTCGTTAGATTGCTTCAAGTTTGCTTCGCTTACCTCAAGGTAAGATTCGTGAGCCTTGTAGGAGCTTCTGACCAACGGCAT
>Ga0214473_10004169_pt1 | contig 17401 bp, 12 predicted proteins | sample RVTome_7_FD_203509 | JGI IMG/M metagenome (GOLD analysis project Ga0214473, IMG submission 203509) | Soil microbial communities from uranium-contaminated site in the Upper Colorado River Basin, Wyoming, United States - RVT98D197 | ecosystem: Environmental > Terrestrial > Soil > Contaminated >... | reverse complement strand
AGGGGCTGCAGGATGGAGCGGTACGGCGACTCCAGGACCACCAGAGGGACATCCGGGGCCCATTCGGCCCAGAGCCGGCGCAGGTGCGCCGTCTTGGTCGGATCCAGGTCCACGGTCAGCGCGGTGACGTTGGGCGAGATGGCCTTGGCGTACTCCAGCGCCTCCACCACCCCCCTGTGGATGCCGCCCACCAGCACGACCACGGGGTTCTTGCCTATCCTCGGGCGCATGGCGCCCTCCAGGGAGAGGTGCGCCGCCACGTGGGCGTAGTGGCGCCGCACCGCCAGGAAGCCCAGGATCATCAGGGGAACGACGATGACGACGATCCAGGCCCCGTGAACGAACTTGGTCAGGCCGATCACCACGACGACCACGGCGGTGGTCGTGGCGCCCAGGCCGTTGATCGCCGCGTGCACGCGCCAGCGGCGCCCTCTCTCCTTCCACCAGTGGAGGACCATGCCTCCTTGGGAGAGGGTGAAGGCGGAGAACACGCCGACGGCGTACAAGGGGATCAGGGCGTGGGTGCTTCCGCCGAACAGGATCAGCAGCAGACTGGACACGGCTGCGAGGATGATGATGCCGTTGCTGAAGACAAGCCGGTCTCCGCGGTTGGCGAACTGCCGTGGGAGGAACCGGTCGCGGGCCAGCATGGAGGCCAGCATGGGGAACCCGGCAAAGCTCGTATTCGCCGCCAGGATCAGGATGACGGCCGTCGCCGTCTGGATCATGAAGTAGAGCCAGGTGCGCCCGAAGATCTGCCGGCCCAGCATGGAGACGACCGTCTCCCCTTCGTGGGGGACGATCTGGTAGAAGTAAGCGAGAAACGTCACCCCGAGGAACGAAATCCCCAGGATGAAGGCCATCCAGGCCAAGGTGATCCCGGCGTTGCGGGCCTCCGGCGGCTTGAAGGCCTGCACGCCGTTGGCCACCGCCTCGATCCCCGTGAGGGCCGCACACCCCGAGGCGAAGGCGCGCAGGACGAGGAAGGTACTGAAGGGCTCCTGGACCGGGATCGGAGCCGCGGGCTGCGGCGGGGCACCTCGGACCAGCAGGTGGAAGAATCCTCCAGCCAGCAGGGTGGTCAGGCAGAGGATGAACCAGTAGGTGGGCACGGCAAAGATGCGCCCCGTCTCCCGGATTCCCCGGAGGTTGGCCATCATGATCAGTAGGACGACCCCCACGCAGATGGCCACCCGGTGCGAATACAGTCCCGGGAAGGCGGAGGTGATGGCGGCCACGCCGGCCGCCGCGCTGACGGAGACCGTGAGGACGTAGTCCACCAGCAGGGCGGCCCCGGCCACCAGGCCCGGGTAGGTGCCCAGGTTCTCCTTGGCCACGATGTAGGCCCCGCCCCCCGAGGGATAGGCGTGGATGGTCTGCCAGTAGGAGGTGGCGACGATCGCGGTGAGGGTCCCGATGGCGATCCCGATGAACGGTGAGTAGTGGAGCACCGAGGTCCCGGCCAGCACCAGGACCAGGAGGATTTCCTCGGTGGCGTAGGCCACGGAGGAGAGGTTGTCGGAGGCGAAGATGGCCAGGGCAGGAATTTTGGCCAGGCGCTCGTATCGCGCCTGGGCCGTGGCCAGAGGGGTACCCAAGATGATTCGCTTCAGAGAACTCGGCATGCAGCCTCCATGCAAAAGGCTGCAGCGCATTACGCCTGCAGCCCGGCGCGTATGCTAGACCCGGCCCTGGGGCCTGTCAAGCTGTCCGATGACCTATTGTTCGAGGTGGTACGGGATGCTGATGGCGACCTTGCCGCGGCGGAAGAGAAGGGCTGCCTTGATGAGGAGGGCTGTCTGGTTGTGGAGCAGGTGCTGCCACCACTTGGCGGGGACGAACTCGGGCAGGATGATGGTTATGTAGGCGCCGTCCTGCTGCTTCTCCATCTGGTCGATGTACCGGAGGACCGGTTGGAGGATGGACCGGTAGGGAGACTCGAGGACGACCAGGGGAACGTTCGGCGCCCACTCCGGCCACTGCATGCACAGGCGGGAGGTGGCCGTGGGGTCCAGGTCCACGGTGATGGCCGTGACGTTTGGTGAGATGGCCTTGGCATAAGCCAAGGCAGTGACCACGCCGCGGTGGATGCCCCCCACCAGCACCACCACGGGGTGGCGGCCGAGCTTCGGCGGGGAAAAGCCGTCCAGAGAAAGCTGTTGACGCAAGGTCTCGTAGTGCCGTTGCACCGTGAAGAATCCCAGGACCAGGATGGGAATGACAAAGATCACCATCCAGGACCCATCGGCAAACCGGGTCACGCCCACCACGCCCATCACGACGGCCGTGACCATGGCCCCGACCATGTTGACGGTGGCGTGGTGGATCCAATGGCGTCCCCGGATCTTTGCCCACCGGCGCACCATCCCGAGCTGGGAGAGGCTGAAGGACAGGAACACGCCGAAGGCGTAGAGGGGCAGCAGGGCGTGGGTGTCCCCCTGGAAGGCCACCAGCAGGAAGATGGACAGACCCGACAGGAGCAGGATCCCGTTGGAGTACACCAGGCGGTCCCCAAGGTTCATGAGCTGCCGGGGGAGGAATCGGTCTTTGGCCAGCAGGGAAGCGAGCATGGGGAACCCGGCATAGCAGGTGTTGGCGGCCAGGAGCAGGATGACCATGGTGGCCGCCTGCACCATGAGATAGAGGGAGCCCTGCCCCAAGACAATCCGGGCGAGCTGGGAGATCAGGGTCTCCCCTTCATGGGGGACCAGGGAAAAGATGTCGCTGAGGAAGGAGAGACCCAGGAACATCACGCCCAGGATGGAGGCCATCCAGATGAGGGTGATGCCGGCGTTCCGGGCCTCCGGCGGCTTGAAGGCTTGAACGCAGTTGGCGACGGCCTCGATACCCGTCAGGGCCACGCACCCGGCGCTGAAAGCGCGGAGCACGAGGAAGGTGGTGAGCGGTACCAGTGGGCCGTCAACCGGCAGCGCTGGCGGCCCGGCCGGCGGTGCGGTCCCGGACCGTACGAGGCCGACTCCGACGACGATGACCATGCAGCCCAGGAACCAGTAGGTCGGCAGCGCCAACACCCGGCCGGTCTCCCGGATGCCCCGGAGGTTCACGACACTGAGGAAGGTCACGCACAGGACGCCCAGCCAGACCCGCGAGGGGTAGAGGACGGGGAAGGCAGAGGTCACCGCCGCCACCCCGGCGGCCACGCTGACGGCGACGGTGAGGACGTACCCGACGAGGAGGGATGCCCCGGCGATGACCCCCGGAAGCACCCCCAGGTTCTCCCGGGCGACCGTGTAGGCGCCCCCGCCGGCGGGGTAGGCATGGATCGTCTGCCAGTAGGATGTCGCCACCAAGGTGATAAGGGTGGCCACCGCCAGGGCAATGGGCACCGACCAGGAGAGCGCGGCGGCCCCGGCCAGCATCAGGAAAATGCGGATCTCCTCGGGCGCGTACGCCACGGAGGATAACGCATCGGAGCAGAAAATGGCCAGGGCAGGAATTTTCGCCAGGCGCTCGTATCGCGCCTGGGCCGTGGTCATCGGGCTTCCAACGAGCACCCGCTTCAGCGCGTGGAGCATGGACAGCGGCTATGCGGGTCCGACGAGGAGTTCCTTCAGCGACTTCTCGGCGGCGACGGTGCTCACGGCCAGGATCTCGTCCCCCGTTTCCAGGCGCGTGTCGCCGCGGGGAATGATCAGGTTGCCGGCGCGGATGATGCTGACGATGACGGTGTCTCCCGGGAGGTTGAGGTCCCGAATGGCCTTCCCCTGGCAGGGAGAGGTCTCGGGCAGGCGCAGCTCGACCAGCGCGGCCTGGCCCCGGTTGAGCTTGAGCAGGGTGACCAATTCGCCCAGGCCGATCTCTTCCTCGATGACCTTGGAGGTGAGGTGAACCTGACTGATGGCCACGTCCACCCCCCAAGCCTTGGTGTAGAGCCACTCGTTCAGCGGGTTGTTCACTCGGGCGATCACCCGGGGGACGTGGAAGTAGCGCTTGGCCAGCCGGCAGACGACCAGGTTGTCCTCGTCATTGTGGGTCAGGGCCACGACCAGGTCCGCCTTGGCGACGCCGACCTGCTCGAGGACCTGCGGGGTGGATCCGTCCCCACAGATGACGTCGCCTCCGATCTCCTGGCGGAGCTTGGCCACAACCTCCGGCCGGCGGTCCACCAGCTTGACCTGGTAGCCCTGGGACTGGAGGTCCCGGGCCAAATAGGATCCACCTCGGCCACCGCCGACAATCACCGCGAGCATCGGGAACTCCTCATCAATGCGCCAGGAGCTTCTCCAGCTTGGGGATGGCCGACACGGCGGCCGTGATGTGCAGGACGTCTCCCGCCTCCAGGCGGGTATTCGTGCTGGCGATCATGGCCTGACCCCGCCGCACCACGGCACCCACCAGCGCTTCCCCTGGGAGCGTGAGGTCCTGGATGGTCCGCCCCGCCAGCGGCCTGGGCACCTCGACGGTGAGGAACTGCACCTCGCCGCTCCCGCAGGTGGAGAGGCTGGCTAGGGGCGGGTGGACGATCATCATCTTCATGGTATTGGCGGCCCAGACGGTCGGCGTCACCGTCGGGATACCCTCCCGGCGATAGATCTCGGCTGCCTGGGGGTCGTAGATCCGGGCCACGACGTGGGGGACCTTGAAGGTCTCCTTGGCGGTCAAGGCCACCACGATGTTCACGTTGTCGCTGTCGGTGGTGGCGGCCAGGGCATCGGCGCCTTCGATGTCGGCCGTCTGAAGGATCTCGCGATCGAACCCCACGCCCGTGAGCATCCGCCCGTTGAAGTCCCGCGACAGCCGCCCGAAGGAGAGTGGGTTCCGATCGATCACCCCCACCTCGTGCCGTTCGGCCGAGAGGGCGTTGGCCAACTCCGACCCGACCCGGCCGCAGCCCACGATGATGACCCGCATTGTCCGTCCTCCAGGGGCCGGCGGCCCGAAAGCGAATGAGCCGCAGCAGGGATCCTCTGCGGCTCCTGGACCGGCCCCCAATGGTGGAGGGATGCTAGTGCTGACCCGGCCCCCTTGTCAAGCGGAGACCCGGTGGCCCCTGCAAGCCACACGTCCGGGGGAAACGACGGCCACGGGGGTCAGGAGGGGGAGGGGGGAACGTCTTCCCCCGGCAGGAAAACAGGGGTCCCCTTCGGTGGGAAGATGGACTCCTGGACCCGCCGGTGGAACTCTCCCACGCCGGTCACGTACCGCGCGACGAGGGCCAGGCTGAGGCCCAGACCCACCACGGGGGTCCCGAGGATGAAGGCCGGGGAAAAGACGTGCCAGCCGCGCATCTGGACGATCTTGACCACGAACCAGATCGTGAGCACCAGGAGAACCACGGCCAGATTCCCCGCCGCCTTCGCCGGGGTGAGGAGGCTGACCCAGGCGTGGCGGTAGAGGACGTAGCGCCTTTCAAAGTCCTCGGGGAGCGTGGCCAGGCCCTCGATCCAGTGGAGCGGGGAGGCCGGCGCGCGCTTGCCCCGCCGAAGGCGGGGCAAGCCTAGCCAGACCTCGCCCAGGACGTGGCGCACGGTGTCCACCACCATCCCCACCGGGAGGGCCATCAACCCGGCCGCGACGAGGAAGTAGGGCAGCAGGTCCTCGCTTGCCAGGATCTCCTGCATGAGGGTCGTGTAGTACGAGCCGTCCTCGTGATAGATCTCGTACATCACGGTCCAGGCGATGGCCAGGACGAGGCCGGGCACCATCTGCGCCAGCAGGAGATCCTCCAGGGGAAACGTCCGAGGCCGCCGCATCAGCGTCCTGATTCCTTCACCGGGGGCGGAACCTCGAAGAGGATCAGCTCCCAAGTATCCGAGCCCCGATCCTGCCGGATCAGATACCGCATGCCGTCGTCGCCCATGAGCTTGAAGTAGGCGTGATCCTCGCCGTACCAGCGGTCCACAACCTCGGCCACGGCGATCCGCCGCTCTCCCAGTCGGAAGGCCACCGGACGCTCGTCCGCCGCGTGCCCCGAATAGCTTTCCACCCTGAGGGGGATCCGTGCCGGCCCGCCCATGCCAACCTCTCCGTCAATCAAGGTAGCACCCCTCCTACGGCGGGGTCAATCCCGCGAAGCGCGGGACCGGGGCCGGCGCCGACGCGTGGCGCGCTCGATGGCGCGGCGGGCCGCGGGCAGCACGACGGTGCGCCCGACCGCCTCGATCATCCGGGCGGCGGTGAGGACGTGCGGGTCGTAGTCCACGGTCGCGCGCTCCCGCTCCAAGCTGACCTCGACATTCGCCACTCCCGGCAGCCCCTCCAGGGCTCGCTTGACCCGGTGGGCTCAGAGCGCGCAGATCATGCCGCTGACGGACAGCTCCGCGCGGCGGTGGCCGGCCGGCCGCGTGAGCCGCGTCGAGCGGAGCAGGCGAGCCACGGGGGCCACCCGGAGATTACGCAGCTTCAGTCTCACTCGATCCTCCCGATCAAGGGGGCGCGCGGTTGCACTGGCACCACTGTAGTGATTGAGTCTCTCCGGGTCAAAGGGAATCCAGGGCGCTGGGCCGGGACCCCGCCGGTTCGATGCCAGGCAGGCCCGACCAGCGTTCCGTGAGCCGCGCCCAAGGGATGTGTGCGAAAAGCAAAAACCCCGGGCGGGATCGCCGCCCGGGGTCGTGTTGTCCGAGGGAGTGGCGGCTGGATCCGCACGCCACGCACCTCCGGCTGGGAGTTGCCCTCGGCTCTCAGTACATGTCATGACCGCCATGCGGGGGCATGGGCGGGGCCTTCTCCTTCTCCGGGATCTCGGTGACCATGCACTCCGTCGTCACCATGAGCCCGGCGATGCTGGCGGCGTTCTGCAGGGCGATCCGGGTGACCTTGGTCGGGTCGATGATGCCGGAGGCCATGAGGTCCTCGTACTCCTCGCTCTCGGCGTTGAAGCCGAAGGCGCCGCTCTGCTCGCGGACCCTCTGGACGACGATGGAGCCCTCGGCACCGGCGTTCTCCGCGATCTGGCGGATCGGCTCCTCCAAGGCGCGGCGGACGATGTCCACGCCAATCTTCTCATCACCCTCGGCCTTGACCTTGTCCAGGGCCTTCTCGGCTCGCACCAGCACGACGCCGCCGCCGGGGACGATCCCCTCCTCCACGGCCGCCCGGGTGGCATTGAGGGCATCCTCGACCCGGGCCTTCTTCTCCTTCATGGCGATCTCGGTGGGGGCCCCCACCTTGATCACGGCCACGCCGCCCGCCAGCTTGGCCAGGCGCTCCTGGAGCTTCTCCCGGTCGTAATCCGAGGTGGTCTCCTCGATCTGGGTGCGGATCTGCTTGATCCGGCCCTCGATCTCCTTGTCCTTCCCGGCCCCTTCGATGATGGTGGTCTTCTCCTTGTCCACGACCACCTTCTTGCACTTGCCCAGGTCGTCCAGCCGGATGTTCTCCAGCTTGATGCCCAGCTCCTCGGAGATGACCTCGCCGCCGGTGAGGACGGCGATATCCTTCAGCATCTCCTTCCGGCGATCCCCGAAGCCGGGGGCTTTCACGGCGCAGGTGGTCAGCGTCCCCCGGAGCTTGTTGACCACCAGGGTGGCCAGCGCCTCGCCCTCCACCTCCTCGGCGATGATCAGGAGGGGCCTGCCCATCTTGGCGATCTGCTCCAGGATGGGGAGCAGGTCCTTCATCCCGCTGATCTTCTTCTCTTGGATCAGGATCAGGGGATTCTCTATCACCGCCTCCATGCGCTCCGGATCGGTGACGAAGTAGGGGGAGATGTAGCCCCGGTCGAACTGCATCCCCTCGACCACCTCCAGGGTGGTCTCGACCCCCTTGGCCTCCTCCACGGTGATGACGCCGTCCTTGCCCACCTTCTCCATGGCGTCGGCGATCAGGTCGCCGATGGTCTTGTCGTTGTTGGCGGAGATGCTGGCGACCTGCGAAATCTCCTTCTTGCCCTTGGTGGGCTTGGAGATCCTCTTGAGGTCCTCGACGACCGCGTCCACCGCCTTGTCAATGCCCCGCTTCAGGGCCATGGGGTTGGAGCCGGCGGTCACGTTCTTCATCCCCTCGCGGATGATGGCCTGGGCCAGGACCGTGGCGGTGGTCGTTCCGTCGCCGGCGACGTCGGAGGTCTTGGACGCCACTTCCTTCACCATCTGGGCGCCCATGTTCTCGAAGGGATCATCCAACTCGATCTCCTTGGCCACCGTCACGCCGTCCTTCGTAATAGTCGGGGCGCCGAACTTCTTGTCCAGGACGACGTTTCGTCCCTTGGGGCCCAGGGTGGCCTTGACGGCGTTGGCCAACTTGTCCACGCCGCGGAGGATCGCCCGGCGGGCCTCCTCGTCGAACATCAGTTGCTTGGCTGGCATGCTCTCTCCTCCTTCACTCTTGGGTCTGTTGGCCTGCCCATATGGGGGCAGGCGTCATCCACCTCTCCGTTACTGCAGGATGCCGAGGACGTCCTCCTCCCGCATGATCAGGTACTCCTCGTCGCCGAGCTTCACCTCGCTGCCGGAGTACTTCCCGAAGAGGATCTTGTCCCCGACCTTCACCTCCATCGGCTGCCGCTTCCCGTCCTCTGTCACCTTCCCCGGACCGACCGCCACCACTTCGCCCTCCTGGGGTTTCTCCTTGGCGGTATCCGGAATGATGATGCCTCCCTTCTTGACCTCCTTCTCCTCCAGGCGCCTGACCAGGATCCGGTCCTGCAACGGCTTGATCTTCTTCATTGCGCGTCACTCCTTTCCAAAGAGTCGAGCCACCATCCTTTGTCTGTGGTGCCTGTAATGAAAGGGAGAACCCTGCGGGCTCTCTCCTCCCCCGCAGCCTGCACGTTTTCGCCTGTGATGAAGTTCCCTGTGGCAGTCCGGTAAGCGGCTCTGGGTTTTCGTGTCCTGTGGCTGTTGGCACTCACCAACGTGGAGTGCTAACGGCAGCGGGAATTTAGTTTTTCAGGCTGGAGATTGCAACCTGGATTTTTCCGGGAAGAGAATTACCTTAGGGAGATTTATGGCTGATATTTTGATCTTTCCTCGTTTTTTGCCATTTTTACCAGGACATCGACCGCAGAGTTTTCCGCCAGCACAGAATCCTCTACGTTTGCAACTACCTGTGTTTTCTGCTATCTTCCGCGCTGGTAGACTCCCGATCCTGCTGCGAGGATTCCAGGGTGCGCCCGACCTACGCAGAAGTCGACCTCGCCGCGATCGCGGCAAATGTAGACCTGGCATGTCGCCTGGCCGGCCCCGGCGTGGAGGTCATGGCGGTAGTCAAGGCGGATGCCTACGGCCACGGGGCCGTGCCCGTCGCCGGCACCGCGCTCGAGGCGGGGGCCACCTGGCTGGGGGTGGCGATCCCGGAAGAAGCGATTTCCCTGCGGATTGCGGGCCTGACCTGCCGGATCCTGGTCCTGGGTCCCATTTCCCCGGAGCAGGCGGACCTCGTCGCGGCCTACGGTCTGGACCAGTGTGTCTGCGATCTCGCCCAGGCGGAGGCCCTTGACCGCGCCGCCCGGGCTCACGGTCGAAAGCTCTCCCTTCACCTGAAAGTGGACACCGGTATGGGTCGGATCGGCCTCCGCCCCCGCGAGGTCCGCGGGGTGGCGGAGAAGATCGCTGGCCTCCCCTCCGTCCGGCTGGCGGGCCTCATGACCCATTTCGCCGATGCGGAGGCCGAGGAGCCGGACTTTGCCCGCGAGCAACTCGCCCGCTTCGTCGAGGTGGCGCGAGATCTCTCCGCCGTCCCGCAGGGCGGGATGCTGTTCCGCCACGCCGCCAACAGTGCCGCCCTGCTCTTGCTGCCCGAGGCGCGGCTGGATCTGGTCCGGCCGGGCATCATGCTGTACGGGTATCATCCCCGGGGGCGGCAGCGCATGGCCGACCCGGGGCTCCGGCCCGCCCTCCGGCTGCGGACCGCGATCAGCCAGATCCAGGCCGTGACCCGGGGCGAGTCCGTGAGTTACGGCCGGACCTTCGTGGCGCCCCGGGACCTTCGCGTGGCCACGCTGCCCGTGGGCTACGCCGACGGGGTGGGGCGCCTCCTGTCGAATCGGGGGCAGGTCCTGATCCGGGGACGGCGGGCGGCTATCATCGGGCGGGTGTGCATGGACATGATCATGGCGGATGTCACGGATGTCTCCGATGTCCGCCTGGGCGACGAGGCGGTCTTGATCGGCCGGCAGGGCGCGGAGGAAATCAGCGCGGACGAGGTCGCAGAAGTCCAGGGGACCATCAGCTACGAGATCCTCTCCCGCATCAGCCCGCGAGTGCCGCGCGTGTACCTGCCTCGATCCCAGTCTCCCGCTCCCGCGAACTGACCGATCCACTCATCCACAGCCCTTGGCTTCCGCTCCCGTGCTCCTCAGCTCCTCCGCCCCTCGGCTGTCGTCTCTTGGCTCTCCCGGTCTCCTTGTCCCCGTGTCTCCCCCTCTCCTCTGCCCCTCCGCTCCTCTGCGCTGCGTTCCCTGCCTCCTGCCAGCTGCCTGCTGCCTCCGGACTCTCCGGGTCGTACCGTTCACTCCTCCTTCACCTGGATGGTCTCGACTCTCACCCTCGCCGTGCCCTTGGCGTAAAACCCGAGGCGAGTGGCGGCCCCCATGCTCAGGTCAATGACCCGGTCGCCCGACCGCGGGTTCTGGTCGCTGGGGAAGGGGCCCCGGTCATTGACACGGACGATGAGTGACCGGCCATTCTCGAGGTTCGTGACCTGCACGAAGGTGGGAAGGGGCAGGTACTTGTGCGCGGCCGTCAACCCATTCGGATTGAAGGCCTCGCCGGTGGCGGTCATGCGACCGCTCTCGTACCCGTACCAGGAAGCCACCCCGTCCTCCCGGTACCGCTGGGCCTCTTCCAGCGACATGGGGACGTATCTTTTCCCCTTGACCACGTACGGGGCGGTCTTGACCCGGCCCTGGCGGATCGCCTCCCGCGCCGGGAGCCCGTCGATGCTCTCGATCTCCTCGTGGGTCAGTGCCCACTCGATCGGGGCCTTGACCACTTCGTACGTGAATTCCCCGATCCGGTAGACGACCTTGGTCGTCCCGGCGGTGACCTCGTAGGTGGTCTTCACCACCCAGACGCCCCCGATCACCGCCCCCTTGGCGACCTTGAACGGCGCCGAGACGAGCGAACAGCTCGCCGCGCCGAGACAGAGTCCTGAGAGAAGGAGCAGGCGGCAACATCTCTTCCGCATCGCGGGTGGCGATCCCCTCAAGAGAACGGTTGGATCTGCTGGTCGGTCCCGGTCAGAAGCTAGGCCTGGCGGGCAGGTCTGTCAATGGGAAGGCCGGAGCCGTACCGCTCCACGGGGAGCCGAGCACGGGGAGCCAGCTGGCAGGAGGCAGCGGGCAGCAGGCAGCTGGCAGAGCTGAATTTCGAACACCCAGCGGGTACTCGAATTTCGCGGACTCAACAACTCAAGAACTCAAGAGACTCAACGGACCTGGGGACGGGGCAGCGGGCAGGGGGGGGCGGAGGGGCGTCCTGGCGTCCCAGCCTCCGAGCGGAAAGGTGGGGAACGGCCTTGACAAGGTTCGCAGCACACGCCTATAGTGCGAGAAGCATTCATTTTTCCGCGCTTCACCTCATCCGCGCAGCGCAGGGGAGCTGACCGCATGAACGCCGTGATCATGGCCGGGGGCTTCGGGACCCGCCTGCGACCCCTCACCCACAACCTGCCCAAGCCGATGATCCCCATGGCGAACAAGCCCATGATGGAGCACATCGTGGACCTGTTGCGCCAGCACGGGATCACGGAGCACGTGACGCTGCTCCACTTCCAGCCGGAACTCATCGAGGGCTACTTCGGGGACGGCTCGGAGTTCGGGGTGCGTATGCTCTACGTCTCGGCCGCCGAGGACTACGGGACCGCCGGGGCGGTGAAGAACGCCGAGGCGCACCTCACCGGTCCGTTCCTGGTCATCAGCGGCGACCTGCTCACCGACTTCGACCTGGGTGCCGCCTGGCAGTTTCACCGCGAGCGGGGGGCCGATCTCACCATCTGCCTCACGCGGGTGGAAAACCCGCTCCAGTACGGCGTGGTGATCACCGAGCCCGACGGCCGGATCAGCCGCTTCCTGGAGAAGCCGACCTGGAGCGAGGTGTTCAGCGACACGGTGAACACGGGGATTTACCTCTTGGAGCCGTCGGTGCTGGACCTGATCCCGAAGGGGCGCGAGTTCGACTTCAGCAAGGACCTCTTCCCCCTGATGATGCGCGAGGGGAAGAAGCTCTCCGGCTACATCGCCCCCGGCTACTGGCGGGACGTGGGGGACCTCCTGGAGTACCGGCTGGCCCATCAGGACATCCTGGCCGGGACGGTGAAGGTGAAGATCCCCGGCCGCAGGGTCGAGGGCCTGGACAAGGAGATCTGGCTGGGGTCGGGGACGCGCGTGGACTTCACCGCCGGGCTCCGCGGCGCCGTCCTCATCGGGAAGAACACCCGGGTCGAGGCCAACGCCCGCATCACCAACAGCGTGATCGGGGACAACTGCATCGTCGAGGACGGCGCCATCATTGCCGACTCGATCCTCTGGAACAACGTGTACGTCGGCCGCGGCGCCATCCTGAAGGAGAACGTGGTCGGCCGGGGGAGCGAGATCAAGTCCCGCGCGCGTCTCTTCGAAGGGGCCCTGATCAGCGACGGGTGCCGGATCGGCGAGGGCTCGATCGTCAAGGCGGACGTCAAGGTCTGGCCCCAGAAGGTGGTGGAGGACGGCGCCACCCTGTCCACCAGCCTGGTGTGGGGCGAGCGCTGGGCCCGTTCCCTCTTCGGCACCTACGGCGTCACGGGCCTGGGCAACATCGAGATCTCGCCGGAGTTCGCCGCCAAGCTGGGGGCAGCCTTCGGCGCCACGCTGCGGGAGCACGCCGTGGTGCGGACGAGCCGCGATCCCCACCGCAGCTCCCGCATCACCAACCGGGCCATCATCTGCGGCCTCCTGTCGGCGGGGGTGGACGTGCACGATCTGCGGGTGACGCCCATCCCGGTCATCCGCTACCAGATGGGGGCGAAGGGGGCGGTGGCCGGGGTGCACGTGCGGAAGTCCCCCTACGACCCGGAGCTGCTCGACATCAAGTTCTTCGACGAGCGGGGCATGGACATCTCCGCCAGCCGGGAGAAGGGGATCGAGCGCCTGTTCTTCCGGGAGGATTTCCGCCGCGCCAAGATGGAGGGGACGGGCGTCCTGAGCTTCCCCGAGTACGACGTGGAGTACTACCAGGAGAGCATCCTGAGCTTCATCAACCGGGACGCCATCCGCGCCCGGGCCCCCAAGGTGGTCGTGGATTACTCCTACGGGAGCGCCGCCACCATCTTCCCCGCCATCCTGGGCAAGCTGGGCTGCGAGGTCATCGCGCTGAACGCATACATGGACGAGACGAAGATCACCAAGACGGCCGAGGAGTTCCAGCGGTCCCTGAAGCAGCTCTGCGAGATCGTGCGGATCCTGGGGGCCGACCTGGGCATCATGCTGGACACCGGGGCGGAAAAGCTGTTCCTGGTGGATGACAAGGGGGACCTGATCTCCGACGAGCTGGCCCTGGCCGTCGTCGCCCTGCTGGTGGCCCGGACGCAGCCGCCCGGCACGCTGGGCGCCCCCATCACCGCCAGCTCCGTGCTGGAAGAGCTGGTGGCCCCCCACGGCTTCAAGGTGCGGCGGACCAAGAATGCACCCCGCGCCGTCATGGAGGCGGCCGCCCAGGAGGGGATGGTGTTCGTGGGGGATGCCTTCGGCGGGTTTATCTTCCCCCGGTTCCAGCCCGCCTTCGACGCCATGCTGGCCACCCTGAAGATCATAGAGCTGCTTGCCCTGAGCGATCTGACCCTGCACGAGGCGATCCGGCACGTGCCCAAGCGCGTCACCAGCCGGGAGCAGATCCCGTGTCCCTGGGAGATGAAGGGGACCCTGATGCGCACCCTGATCGAGGAGACCAAGCACGAGCAGGTGGAGCTGTTGGACGGGGTCAAGATTCACCTCGGGAAAGACTGGGCGGCCATCTACCCGGACCAGGACAAGCCGTTCTTCCACATATTGGCTGAAGCGGATACCCGGGCGGGGGCGGAGCAGATCGTTGGATCGTACCGGGACAAGGTGAAGGAGTGGCTGGCCCGCGGGGCCGCGGCCTAACTGCAATGGGCGATCTGGCAATCAGGCAATCCGGGAGGGGGTCGATTTGTCGAGAAGTCGATGGGTCACAGGGGAAGTGCCGGGTCGGTCCTTCCGGGGCGAAATGACCATTTGACACGTTGACCGATGACACCAGCGTCGGGTGGTCAACTGGTGAATGAGTGGACTTGCGAAATGAGCACCATCACGTTCGGCACGTCGGGCTGGCGCGGGATCATCGCCGAGGACTTCACCTTCGCAGCGGTGCGAGCGGTCACGCGGGCCATCGGTGAGTATGTCCTGGCCGAAGGCGCGGGAGCGGCGAGGCAGGGCGTGGTGGTGGGCTACGACACGCGGTTCCTGTCGGACGTTTTCGCCCACCAGGCGGCGACCGTGCTGGCCGCTCAAGGAATTCGCGCGTTCCTCACCGACCGCGACACGCCCACCCCGGTCGTCGCCTACGAGATCCTTCGGCGGCGAACGGCCGGCGGGATCATCGTCACGGCCAGCCACAACCCGCCCGAGTACAACGGGATCAAGTTCTCCGCGGCCTGGGGCGGCCCTGCCCTCCCCGCGGCCACGAGGCAGATCCAGGAACGGGCCAATGCGATCCTCGCCACCGGCGACGGTCCGACGCTGTCGCTCGCGGAAGCGGAATCCCGCGGTCTCGTCGAGCGGATCGATCCGCGGCCGGCCTTCCTGGACCGGCTGCGGGCGCTGGTGGACCTCCCCACGCTACGCCGGGCAGGCCTGAAAGTCGTGGTGGACCCCCTCTACGGCTCCGGCCGGGGCTACCTGGACGACCTCCTCCGGGAAGCCGGGTGCCAGGTGACGGTCCTGCATGACTGGCGGGACCCCACCTTCGGCGGGGGCTCGCCGGAGCCGTCGGAGGAGAGGCTACGGGAGCTTGCCTCGCGGGTCGTAGAGACCGGGGCGCACCTGGGCCTGTCCACCGACGGGGACGCGGATCGCTTCGGCATCGTGGATGCCGATGGAACGTTCCTCGAGCCCAACTACTTCCTGGGCCTGCTCCTGTCCCACCTGGTGCGGGCCCGCGGCTGGACGGGGGGCGTGGCCCGGTCCGTGGCGACCAGCCACCTGCTGGACCGCGTAGCCCAGCACCTGAACATCCCGGTGTACGAGACGCCGGTCGGCTTCAAGTACATCGGCGAGTTGATCGCGCAGGACAAGGTGGTGCTGGGCGGGGAGGAGAGTGCGGGACTTTCGGTGAAGAGGCATGTGCCGGAGAAGGACGGGATCCTGGCCTGCCTGCTGGCGGCGGAGATGGTGGCCACCCACAAGGGGGTTTGCCTCGGCGATCTTCTGCATGCGTTGTACGATGAGGTGGGAACGGTTCTGACGCGGCGGCTGAACTACCACTTGGACCCCGCCACCGTGGCGGGACTGCGGGCGCGCCTGGAGGATCCGCCGCGACTACTGACGAACCAGGCGATCATCCAGATCAACCGCCTGGACGGGGTGAAGCTGATCCTGGAAGATGGGAGCTGGCTGCTCCTCCGTCCGTCCGGGACGGAGCCGGTGGTGCGCCTGTACGCCGAGGCCTCGACGGAGCGGCAGCTCGAGGCCCTCATCGCCGAGGGCCAACGCCTGATCGGCCTCACGGCAACTTAAAATGTAAAACTGACAACCGACAACCGATCATTGCGTTGGCCGGTTTTCAGTTGTCAGTTGTCGGTTTTTCATTGGCGTTCATTCCGCAGTCATGAACGGAGCCGGAGCATGAGCGAGATCACGGAAGTGCGCGCGCGCCAGATCCTGGATTCCCGGGGGAACCCCACGGTGGAGGTGGAGGTGCTGCTGGAGAGTGGCGCTCTCGGCCGGGCGGCGGTGCCCTCCGGCGCTTCCACGGGCGCGCGGGAGGCCCTGGAGCTTCGCGACGGCGACAAGACCCGCTACCTGGGCAAGGGCGTGAGCCGGGCGGTGGAGCACGTGAACCAGACCATCGCGCCGGAGGTCGTGGGCCTCGAGGCGACCAACCAGGCGGAGCTGGACCACCTGCTGTGCGAGCTGGACGGGACCGAGGACAAGCGGAAGCTCGGCGCCAACGCCGTGCTGGGCGTGTCGCTGGCGGTGGCCAAGGCGGCGGCCGACGACGCCGGCCTGCCCCTGTACCGGTACCTCGGTGGGGTGGGCGCCAAGGTCCTGCCGGCCCCGATGATGAACATCCTGAACGGCGGCAAGCACGCGGACAACACCGTGGACCTTCAGGAGTTCATGATCATGCCGCTTCACGCCCAGCGGTTCAGCGAGGCCCTGCGCATGGGAGTGGAGGTGTTCCACCATCTGCGGGCCGTGCTCAAGAAGCAGGGGTACAACACGGCCGTGGGGGACGAGGGCGGCTTTGCCCCCGATCTCAAGTCCAACGAGGAGGCGGTCCAACTCATCCTCAGGGCCATCGAGAAGGCCGGGTACACACCGGGGGTGGATGTCTTCCTCGCCCTGGACCCCGCGGCCAGCGAGTTCTACCAGGATGGGCGCTACGTCCTGGAGGGCGAGGGCGGCAAGCGCCTGACCTCCGAGGAGTTGGTCGAGTTCTACGCCCGCTGGGTGGCGCAGTATCCCATCGTGTCCATCGAGGACGGCATGGCCGAGAACGACTGGGAGGGCTGGGCGGCGCTGACGGCCCGGCTAGGCGGACAGCTTCAGCTGGTGGGCGACGATCTCTTCGTGACGAACGTCAAGATCCTGCGGGAGGGCATCGCCAAGGGGATCGCCAACGCCATCCTGATCAAGGTCAACCAGATCGGGACACTCACCGAGACCCTGGACGCCATCCGGACGGCCCACCATGCCGGGTATGCGGCCGTCGTGTCGCACCGGTCCGGCGAAACCGAGGACACCACGATCGCAGATCTCGCCGTGGCGACCAATGCCGGCCAGATCAAGACCGGATCGGCCTCCCGGACGGATCGGATCGCGAAGTACAACCAGCTGCTCCGGATCGAGGAAGACCTGGGCGACGCCGCCGTGTTCCTGGGGCTGGAGGCGCTGTCCCGGTTCCGAAAGGGTTGAACCGCCAAGGCGCCAAGGTCGCCAAGCATATGATAGGTATTTCTTCGGATGGGACAATGAAGAACCGAGGTCATAAGCGTTTCTGGGCCTCGATCCTTTCTGGAGAAAAGGCATGTTCAGACCTTGGCGTTCTTGGCGCCTTGGCGGTTCGTGGGTCCGTGTGATGGCTTGGCTGCCCGTGCCGGATCGACTTTGGTATCGTCCACGCCTCGTGCTGGTGGCCATTCTGCTTCTTTTCTTGGTGGCCGCCTCGTTGGTGGGGGACCGCGGCCTTATCCGCCTGTACCAGTTGCATCGGACCCGGGCGGCCCTCACCCGGGAAATCGAGCAGGTCAGTGCCGCCAACGCGGCCCTGGCGGAAGA
>Ga0214473_10004168_pt1 | contig 17406 bp, 9 predicted proteins | sample RVTome_7_FD_203509 | JGI IMG/M metagenome (GOLD analysis project Ga0214473, IMG submission 203509) | Soil microbial communities from uranium-contaminated site in the Upper Colorado River Basin, Wyoming, United States - RVT98D197 | ecosystem: Environmental > Terrestrial > Soil > Contaminated >... | reverse complement strand
ACCGTGCCCTTCGAGGCGTCGTCGTACGCGGTGGCGGAGGCGAGGATGCTCAGCTGCCCGGCCGCGGTGGGCAAGTAGTTCCAGGTGAATTGCTGTTCTTCGTTCGGACCAAGCAAAGGGACCAACGATGGGCTGGGGCCGTCGACGATGGTCGCTGCCGCGCCATCCGTCGCCGTGATGGTCAGCGCGCCCGGGGCGACGCCCGCCAGGGGCGCTATCCCCGTGTTCTTCACCGTCAATTTGAGCGCGCCGCCTTGCCCGACACTGACAGTCGGTTGGCTGGCGGCGACCTCCGCACCGAGCGCGCCACCCGTGACGACGAACGCCCCGTCGAGCTGGCCCCTGCGGCCGAACGCGTTCTCCACGACGAGTGGTTGCGGCCCGGGCGGCAACCCCGCAGGGACGGTGGCGCTCAGCGTATGCAGGTCGATCCATGCGACGTCCTGCAGTTCCACCCCTGCGAGCCAGGCGCGGTGGCGCGCGTCGGTCTGCGCCCCGCCCGACGCTGGGGTCACGGTGAGCGCGAGGAACCCATCGCCCCGGATGGTCACCGGCGTGGGAGCGCCCGCGTTGCCGGACCCGGGCTCGACGGACGTGGGGAGCGGGTCCTGGTCGCTGGACACGCTGGACCCGCCGCAGGCGAGGACCACCAGCGCCGCGGCGAAGAACGCGACCGCGGCTCCAGGCAGGATCAATTCACGAAGCGGTACTCCATCCGGGTTCAATCCTTGTGGGCTATGTAGGTTCAATCTACATACCTCCGTGCCTCACTTTGCCACTTCCCGGGAGAGCGTGTTGCGGCCAAACGGGGGCTAAGGCCAAAGAGCCATGCCATGGCCCGCCCTTCTCTCGTGAAGTGCTCACCCCATCCCGATCACGGTCCCGATGCGAGCCATCTCTCCGGCCACCACGCGAACCAGCAACGGCCTGTGCGAGTTGAGGAAGAAGTGGTCCCCTGGAAACATGCGCACCTCGAAGGACGCGAGCGTCTCGTGGCGCCACGCCTCCAGGGCCGCGCGGCTCACGCGCCGGTCTTGCAGCCCCCCGAACGCGACGATCGGACACCGCAACGGCTCGCCCGGCTCGTACACGTACGTCTCGCAGAGCTCGACGTCCGCACGCAGGATCGGGAACAACAGCTTTCTCAGCTCTTCGTTCTGCAGCACCTCCTCGGGCGTCCCGTGCAGCTCGCGCAGCCTCTCCGTGAACTCGAGCTCCGGCAAGGCGTGCATGTCCGTCGCGCACCCCGGAGCCCGGACCACCTCGTGTGGCGCGCCATGGCCGGACACGAACAGGCGCTCCGGCTCGAGTCCGTGCTCTGCCCGGAGGTGACGCGCGGTCTCGAACGCGACGAGTGCGCCCAGGCTGTGACCGAAGAAGGCGAAGGGCCTGTCGAGCTGGAGCGACAATGCGTGGACGATCGCCGGGACGAGGTCGGACATCCGCCTGAACGCCGGCTCCGCGAGCCGGGTCTCGCGCCCCGGCAGCTGAACGGAGCAGACGTCCACCTCGGGCGGGAAGGCGTTCCCCCACGCTCTGAAGAGCGACGCACCCGCTCCGGCGTACGGGAAGCAGAAGAGGCGCAGCGTGGCGTCGGGGTTGGGGCGCCGCCTGTGCAGCCAGGATGTCGCCATCGGAGCGGAGGTGCCTTGGGAAGCCATGGCCTGAATCCTGGAAGCTTCGAATCTTTGAATCTTCGAATCCTGAGTCCTGCCGAGCTCACGGCGGAGAGCGGTTGGTCTGACCCTGTCGGCAGGCGCCCGCGTCGCGAGGTGAACGAGGTCGTCGTTCGTCGCAGGAGGGCTCGGGCCAGCTGTCTCTCGCCGTCATGGCAATGGCACCGCTTGCTTCTCGACCGCGGGGAGCTCGCCCTTCCCCTCCAGGCGCAGGTAATCGCGGAACGGTCGGCTCAGCGAAGCCGCCATGGCCAGCGCGGCCGTGCACGTGCCGCAGATCACGTAGATCGACGGGATGTTGCGGTCGAGCAGATCAGCCACGACCCCGCTGAGGCCCATGGCCATCGGCACCAGACCGCCGGCGATCGTCCCGAGCAGGCCGAACACGCGCCCACGCATCTCCCCGGGGGTCGTCAGCTGCAGGATGGTCGTGATGCTGACGATGACGATGCCGCTCCCGAAGCCGCCGAGGGCCGCCAGGACGAGCGCCGCGTAGGGGTCGCGGAGCATGCCCAGGAGGACGAACCCGACGGACTGCGCAAAGGTAAGCGTGATCAGGTTCAGCCTGCCTCCCGCCTTGCCGGAGAGCCGCAGGGCTCCCGCGGAGACATAGCCGGCGAGCGACCCGACCCCGTAGGCGGCCATGATGAAGCCGTACCAGTCTGCCTTCACCTTGAGAAAGTCCTCCACGTAGAAGGGCAGGAGCACCACCACCGGGACGGTGAAGAAGTTCAAGGCCGCCGACACGAGGACCAGCGTCCTCAGGCCGGCGTTGGCCCAGACGTAGCCAAAGCCCCGCAGCAGATCCCGCTTGAACGCGGCGAAGCTCTCGCGCCAGGAGGCGGCGCTCGGCGGTATCGACTGTGGAATGGTGATGAAGCACGCGGAGGCGGCGGCGAACAGGTAACCGAGCCCGTTGAGCAGGAAGAGCGCCGGCGCTCCGAGCATGCGAAACAGCGTGCCGCCGATGCCCTGGCCGAGGAAAGTCGACAGCTGGAAGGACGATTGCGCCAGCGAGTTCGCCGCCGCCACCTTCTCCCTCGGCACGAGCTCGGGGATCGCCGCCGAGACAGCCGGGTTGAAGAACGTGCCCACGACCGCGCTCGCGAGCGAGACCGCGAACAGCCCGGCCAGGATCGTCCGCGTCGCGGCCGCGCCCGAGAACATCAAGCCAGCCAGCGAGAGGGAGGCGATGCCCCGCAACACGTTGCTCGCGATGACGATCCCGCGGCGGGAACGGCGGTCGACGAACGTACCCGCCAAGGGCCCCAGGATGACCGCGGGCAGAGCCGACAGCATGAGCATCAAGCCCATCGTGGTGGCGGATCCCGTCGCATGCTTGATCCAGAGCAACATGGCGACGTTGAACACCTGCCCGCCGAGCTGACTGATAGTCTGCCCCTGCCAGAGCAGGAAGAAGTGTCTGTTGAGCAACCGCGAAGGCTCACGTGTCATTGGGGTTCGAGGGGTCACTTCGAGGGTGGCGTCAGCCCGCTGCCTCGCCGGGCCGCCGGCTCCGGAGTTGACCTGAGGTGCGTTGACCCGAGCTGGTGATGATGTGGACTCCGCGCGGACCCTCCTCGACCAGATGGATGGGATGGATCAGACCAAAAGCACGAGTCAGGGACCCCTCGACCGTTGTCTCGGAATTGCTTTCCTAACCAGGAGATCCCCTCGGACGAAAGAGACCCACTTGAAGCGTCGCGCTGCATCCGCTGCCCGACGGAGGTGTGTTTTCCCAGGGGTTTCACACGCGTTCGGGTCTTGCGGAAGGCTCGCTCCATTGCGGGGTCGCACGAAAGGACGAAAGGCGTCTCCTGGAATGAACGGATGGTGCCTGCACCGGACCACAAGGTTTACCGCGTCGGGGGTGGCCCATTCCGTCCAACCACCATCGCGTCATTCCATTAGAATGGACCGGTTCTCGAGAGCCCATCCGGAAGATCCCGGCCACCCGTGAGCGGAGGCGCCGGTCAACGCGCGGGTGTGTGGACCGTCGAAAGGCAGCCATGGGTGTCATTGTCTCTGCTGCAAACGTGTCCAAGGACTACAGGCTCGGGAAGACCGAGGTCCACGCCTTGCGCGGCGTGTCGCTCGATGTCCACCGAGGAGAGTTCCTGTCCATCGCCGGCCCTTCGGGAAGCGGCAAGACGACGCTCCTGAACCTCATCGGGTGCGTGGACACGCCGACCTCCGGCACGGTGAACATCGACGGCCGCGACACGCGCTCCCTCTCGGAGCGCGCCCTCACCGACTTACGGCTGCACAAGATCGGCTTCATCTTTCAGACCTTCAACCTCGTCCCGGTGCTCACGCTGTACCAGAACGTCGAGTTTCCCCTCCTCCTCCAGGGAGGGCTCGGTCGAGCCGAGCGCCGCAAGCGGATCGAGGGGCTCCTCGAGGCGGTGGGGTTGCTCGATCACGCCCGCCACCGGCCAAGTGAGCTGTCGGGCGGGCAGCGTCAGCGCGTCGCGGTCGCCCGCGCGCTCGTCACCCGACCACCGCTCGTCCTCGCGGACGAGCCCACCGCCAATCTCGACTCGCACACTGGCTCCAACGTCATCGATCTCATGCGGGAGATGAACCGGCGCAAAGGCACCACCTTCATCTTCTCGACCCACGATCCCAAGGTGATGTCCCACGCCAGCGCCGTGGTCCAGATCGCCGATGGGCTGATCGTCGGGCGCGAGCAAGTGAATGGCGTCGCGGCAGCCTCGGGGACATGACATGTCCGCGGCCGGCGCCAACGCGCGATGGAGGCAGGGGCTCATCCTGCTCCAGATCGCCTTCCGCAACCTCTTCGCAAGCCGTACGAAGACCCTCATCGTGGGCGGCATCGTTCTGTTCGGAGCGGCGCTGGTCGTCGTCGGCGACTCGTTCGTGGAGAGCATCGACTCGGGGATGAGGCGCAGCATCCAGGAGAGCATCGGTGGGCAGATCCAGGTCTACAACGCTCGCTCCCGGGACGAGCTGGCGCTCTACGGCAAGAATCTAGGCATGTCCGAGTCGGACCTCGAGCCGTTCCAGGATTTCTCCAGGGTCAAGGAGGCGCTCCAGCCAGTACCAAACGTCAAGTCGGTCGTGCCCATGGGGATCGGTACAGCCTTCGTGTCCACGGGCAACCTCTTCGACGTTGCCCTGGAGCGGCTGCGCGGCGACGTGCGCCGCTGCGTGGCGGGCGGTGAGGGCCCTTGCTCCGGTTCCCCCGGTCTGCAGGGCCAGTATGACGCCCACAAGGACCACGTGCGCCGCATGGTGACGCTCTTGCGAGAAGATCTGGCGCAGGCGCGAGCCGTCGCGGAAGAAGACGGCACGGACGCCGGTCAGCGGGCCCGCGAGCGCGCCGACCTCGCCCTCGCGACCTCCGATCCATTCTGGCAGGGGTTCGACCGCGATCCGCTGGGCTCCCTGGAGTTCCTGGAGAACCGGATCGCTGGGCTGTCGGTCGACGGGGGCTTTCTCTGGCTCCGCTACGTGGGCACGGACCTCGAGGCCTTCCGTGAGGCATTCCAGGGCATGCAGATCGTGGATGGAACGCCCGTGCCTGCCGGCCGGCGGGGCATCCTCCTGGGGAAGCTCTACGCCGAGGATTTCCTCAAGCTCAAGACGGCCCGCCGGCTCGACAAGATCAAGGAGGCTCGCCAGCTGCTTCACCGACGCATCGCCTCGGACGAGGAGCTGCAGCGCTGGGTGAGGGAGAACCGGATGTCGACCCGCGACATCCTGCTGCAGCTCGACCCCATCCGCGCGCGGGAGGCGACCTTGCGCCTGCAGCGGGCGCTCGGGACCCAGGAGTCCGATCTCCAGAAGCTGCTCATGCGGCTCCTCGCGACCAACGACGACACCTTCGACGAGCACTACCAGATCTTCTACTCGGAGCTCGCCCCGCTCCTGCAGCTCTACCTCGTGAAGGTGGGAGACACGATCGCCCTCCAGGGGCTGTCCAGGTCCGGTTACATGACCTCGGTCAACGTGACGGTGTACGGATTCGTGGAGTTCAAGGGGCTCGAGAAGTCGACAGCCGCCGGGATCATGAGCCTCATGGACATCGTGAGCTTCCGCGACCTCTACGGCTACATGACCGCCGAGAAGGCCGCCGAGATCCGACAGCTCAAGGCGGCGGCTGGGGCCCGCTTCGTCTCGCGCGCGGACGCCGAGGCGGAGCTCTTTGGATCTGCTGCGGGATCTGCTGCGGGGTCTGCCGCGGGAGGCGCCGCGGAGAGTGATGCGGGTCCTGCCGCGGGACGCGCCGAGCTGACCGCGACGGCGCGCGCGGCGAACATCGACGAGAAGCAACTGCTCGACCGCGGAAACGGGGCGGCCAAGAAGGACGACCTGCCCTCCCGTTCCTACAGCCAGGCGGAGATCGACGGAGGCGTCGCCAAGAACTGCGCCGTGATCCTGAAAGACCCTCGCCGGATCCCGGAGACCATTCGCGCGATCGACGCAGCCGGTAAGCGCGCCGGCCTCGACCTCAAGGCGGTCAGCTGGCAACAGGCCTCCGGCATGGTGGGCCAGTTCGTCATGCTCACGCGGGTGATCCTCTTCACGGCGGTGCTCATCATCTTCGTGGTGGCGCTCGTGATCATCAACAACGCGATGGTGATGGCGACCTTGCAGCGGGTGAAGGAGATCGGCACCCTGCGCGCCATCGGGGCTCAGCGCCGCTTCGTCCTCGGGATGGTGCTCCTGGAAACCGTGGTCGTCGGGCTGGTGTTCGGCGCCGTCGGCGCGGCCCTGGGCGCAGGCGCCGTCTGGCTCGTCGGCTCCGCCGGCGGCATCCCGGCCGGGAACGACCAGATGCGCTTCTTCTTCTCCGGACCGAGCCTCGTCCCGCACCTCGGTGCCTCTGGCCTCGCCATCTCGCTCGCCGTCGTGATCGTGGTGAGTTCCCTCTCCGGCCTCTACCCCGCTCTCATCGCCACCCGCGTCGCCCCTGCCAAGGCGATGCAGGCGGACGAGTGACCATGCTGCTCACCGACCTCCGGATCGCCGCTCGCAACCTCGTCAACCATACCCGGCGCAACGCTCTCCTGGCGGCTGCCGTCGCCACCGTGACCGCGCTCCTGGTGCTGCTGGGCGGGGTCACGACCGGAATCCGCGCGGCCATGTTCGAGTCGGCCACCGCGCTCCTCACCGGCCACGTGAACGTGGGCGGGTTCTTCAAGATCACCTCGGGCAGCGAGGCGGCACTCGTCTCCGACTTCGAGAAGGTGCTCGCGGAGGCGCGCAGGGTGGTTCCGGAGATCCGCTTCGCCGTGGTGCGTGGGCGCGGTTATGCCAAGGCGATCTCGGAAACGCAATCGGTAGACCAGGTGCTGTTCGGCATCGACGTCCGGTCCGAGCCCGTGTTTCGCGAGGTGGTCCGCCTCTCCGCCGGGAGGCTGGACGATCTCTCGCAATCTGGAACGGTCCTCCTCTTCGAGGAGCAGGCGCGCCAGCTCGGCGTGCACGTCGGGGACGCCTTGACGCTGTCCGCCCCCACGACCCGAGGAGTGAGCAACACGGTCGACGTCCGCGTCGTGGCGATCGCGAGCAACGTGGGAATCCTCTCATCGGGCACCGCCTTCCTGCCGTCGGAGACGCTGCGGCAGCTGTACCAGCTCAAGCGAAGCACCACCGGCGCCATCATGCTCTACCTCCAGGATCCGGCTGCCGCTCGGCGCGTCGCGGCGCGGCTTCGCGGGGCGCTCGCCTCGGCAGGATGGCGGGTCATGGACGCCGATCCCCGCCCCTACTGGGAGAAGCGCGCCGGCGTGAAGTCCGAGGACTGGGTGGGGCAGAAGCTCGACGTCACAACCTGGGAGGACGAGCTGTCCTGGCTCATGTGGATTTTGAAAGCGCTCCAGGGGCTCGCCGGGCTGCTCATCGGCGTCCTCACGGTCATCGTGATCGTCGGCATCCTGAACACGCTCGCCATCGCCATTCGCGAGCGGACCCAGGAGATCGGCACGCTCAGGGCCATCGGGATGCAGCGCGCGAGGGTGCTGTGGCTCTTCCTCCTCGAGGCGGCGCTGCTCGGCGCCACCGGGACCATCGCTGGCGCGCTCGCCGGAGCGGGGATCGCCGGCCTTCTCAACGTGGCTGGCATCCCGATGCCCGAGGCGGCGCAGACGATCCTCATGCAGCGATACCTCACGCTCTCGGTGAGCGTCGGCACCGCCGCGGGCTCCGCGGCCGTGATCGCCGCCGTCACCACGGTCGCCGCGCTCTACCCTGCCTGGTACGCGGCGCGCCTGCCGCCCGTCACGGCCATGCATCACGTCGGGTAGAAAGGCGAGTCAGTACGGCACAGTAGGAGACCGCAACCACCCCGCCTTGGATCGTGTGAGCCTCGTCACATACGGCTTCTCGGAGTCTCTAGATAGTGACCGCAGCCCGGGAGCAGCGTGCTCGCGAGGCTCAGCGCCGATCAAGCCGTTTCGACCGGGAGGCACAGATGTCCATGACGAGCGCAGCAGCGATTCCCATGCCGGAGAAAGCGTTCGCGACGCGTATCCATACCGGCTGGTCGAGCTTCGGGGTGGCCGTGGCCAGCGTGGCCGCTGGAGTCGCGTTGTCACGTGCCATCGACGATCAAGGTGGAAGCGCTCCCTCGACCTCAGCTCCAGCGGAACGGCTCCAGCGGAACGGCTGCAGCGCAGCGCCGAAAGAGACCGCGGCTACCCCGCCCAGCGGCAGCGCCTGCGTCATCACGGCCGGGGGCGCGCTGATCAAGCGGTCTGTCCCGCTTCCATCTTCCTCCGGAAGCTGAGCGGCCTCATGTCGGTCCAGACCCGGCCGATGTGCTCGAGGCACTGCAGCAGCCCGAAAGACCTGGTGGATCAGGGCGCTGCTGCCGGCTCGCTCGGGGGCGCGGAGCCCGTGCGCCGCGACTCGGCGCGCTGCCAGATCAGGGTCACGAGCGCGAGGAGCACCATCCCCGTGAGACCACCCACGAAGAAGGGCCGGCCGGTTAGGAGAACCGCCAGCGCGCGGAGCAGCACCGGCTGTGCGTAAGCCCAGCGGCGCACCGTGAACACCGTGCGCGGTCGTAGCGGATGACGACCTCCGCCGCAGCGGGCACCGTGAGGAGCCGGCGGAAGAGCACCAGGCTCTGCACGTGGCCGACGATCACGACGAGCCGCGTGACGACGAGCATGCCGAGGAGCAGCTCGGGGAGCACAGCAAGCGGTATCCCCTCCGGGAGCGGCGTGACGTCGAGCGCGACGCCCACCGCGACGAACGCGACCGCGCCAAGCGCCAGCGTCAGCACGAAGCGCCGGGAGAACCAGGCGCCGCGATCCACGGCACGCTGGAAGACCGGGTTCAGCTCGATGCTCCCCCGGCCGAGGTCGATGCGTGATCGCAGCCCCCGCGCTGGTACGTCCGGGCGTTCACGACGGTCAGTAGGTAGTCCGCCGAGTGCAGCAGGATCCAGGCGAGCACCAGACCCATCGGGCTCCAGGCCCATTCCATGTGGGCCTCCCTATATTGGTAGCTTGATCCAGCAATGCAATTCCCCGCGTCCACGTCGACGGCCATCGCTGCGGACATTCGGGCGAACCGCGCGATGTCACGCGCCCCGGATTCGCCCTCGACGAATGCTGGTACGAAGACCGGGCGCATCACAGCAAAGTCGCAAACTGCCTCATCTTCTTCGTGCGACGGGCGAGGCTTCAGCAGGTCACGTATTCTGCAACGGAGCGGTTCACCACCAAACCCGAGGGCGACCTCAATTATCGTACGGTTATCGTTGCGCTCGACCACGTGCGCGGCCGTCACGAAGATGAACTCCTGGCCGTAGCGGAGCGCGGTACACGTGCCCCGGATTCCCGGGTACTCTGGATGGTCCAGCCATCTCTCGGCACGTGGTCTCCTGATATCGCCTTCACGCTTGCACCATCTCGACGTGGCTTCTCCCGTCAAGGCAGCTCACGAGCACGTGGTTCTCGTCGCAGAGTGCCGCCGGCATCGATGCCGCTTCCAGCGCGAGGTAGCGTTGCAGCCGATGACGCCCCGCCCCTCCGTGCCTGCCGAATCGCCAGAGGTCCCACCAGCACCAGTGCGGCCAGGAGGAGCCCGAGGCCGGTGGCTTCCAGGCCGGCGGGCCGCTCGCCCATCTGCGCGGCGCTGGCGAGCATGCCGATGACCGGCGCGGCCAGGATGGCGAGGGCCGCCCCGGCGGCGTCCTCTTCGGCGCGACGATCCTCGCCGAAGGCGTCGATCGGAGTTGGCTCGCCGCTGCCGCCATGGCCGTCTACAACGGCGCGCGCATCCTCGGGAACGCCCACGACAGCCTCGCGGATCGTGAGGCCGGCCTGCGAAGCAGGTTCTCCCGGGTGGACTTCCGAATCATCGGTTCTGTCGCGCTGTTCAGCGCTCACGCCGACCGAGTGGAGGCCGGCCTCGGGACACGCTCACCGTGCCACCCGCCAGCGTCGAGTGTGGCGCGATACGCCAACGTAGGCCAACGTGAGCGAGATCGTTCGGAACGCCTTGGCGAACACCGCCCCGGCGAATTGGCGCCTCACGTCACCATGGGTCATCTAGAACCTGGCTGCGACTGCGCATCCCGCTGAGTAGCGAAACGACTCGTCAATCTCGCGGGCGGCGATCGGTCCTCACCCAGTCAGCACAGACTCACCTTCCCCAGATGACTTGGCGCTACGCACGGGATGTGCGCAGGTGAACCGGCATCGATTTACCGATCGTCACTTCACAGAGAGCCTTCGGCCTCCGTGATGGAGTGGAGCAGAGCACAATGCCTAGATCCGCGCGTGGTGGGGCCGTCCTTGCGGCCGTCCTTGGCTGTCTCTTGGCATGCGGCGAGGGAACGGCAAGCGGTGGCGACGGAGCAGCGGCGCTGACGAGACAGAAGGGCTCCGTGGCTGGCACGCGATCGTCCGCGCTGGCCACGAAGGCGGTGCCAGAGCCCAGCGTGTTCGCGCTCTTGGCACGGGACTCGATCGCGGTTCGCGAGGACGCCCGCGTCTCGGGCGGCGATGTCGGCGTGAGTGGGCAGGTGGGGCTCCTGCCCAGGACGGCCGCGGTCGTGGTCGAAGAGCGGGCCGAGGTCGCCGTCGCGCATCGCATCGCAGCCGAATCCGTATTGATTGAACGCCGCTCCGTCGTGGGGGACCTCTCGACGGACAAGCTCACCGATCGCGGAGCCACTCACGGCGCGGTGATTCCGTTCGACGGGGTGGCCGCGGGACCCACGATGCCGGCCACAGCTCCCGGCACCGAGACCCTCACGGTCGTGCGCGGCACGGAGCGAGTGATCTGTCCGGGCTCGTATGGGGAGGTGATCGTGAGGCACGGGGCGACGCTTCGCCTCATCGGCGGCGCCTATGAGCTGCTCTCCCTTCGCGTACACGCTGGCGGCCGCATCGAGGCGTTGGGACCCGTGATGGTGAGAATCGCCGGCAAGCTCGACGCCCACGAGCGCTCGTACGTGGGGCCCGCGCCGGGATCGGGGCTCACTGCGAAGGGCGTCCGAGTGGCCGTCCTCGGCGCAGCCGTCCGTTGCGCTCGCGACGAGGACGATGGCGATCACGGTGAGGACGGCGGCGAACGCCACCGAGCGGGCGCTGCCGCGGTAATCGGCGCGAAGAGCGAGGTGCGCGCCCTCATGGCGGTACCGAGCGGGATCCTCGTGCTGGGCCCGAAGCTCAAGGCGACGGGCGCCTTCTTCGCTGCCGGCATCGAGATCCGCCCCCACGCGCTGGTCGCGTTCGAGGACGGCTTTGCAACCTGGGAATCGGCCATCCCGACGGCCTGTGACGACGGGAACGCGTGCACGATCGACACCTGCTCGGCCGGTGCCTGCCAGTACGCTCCCGCTTCTGTCGCCAGCTCCTGCTCCGACGGGGATGCATGCAACGGCGCTGAGACCTGTGATAGCACCGGCGCCTGCCGGCCCGGGGCGCCGCCCCTCGTCGAGGACGGCAACCCCTGCACGGCCGACAGCTGCGACCCTGCGCTGGGCGTCCAGCATGTGCCTGTATCGGCCGGCAGCTCGTGCTCCGATGACAATGCCTGCAACGGCGAGGAGGCCTGCGACGGTTCCGGGGTGTGTCTCGCTGGGACACCGCCGGTCGTCGAGGACGAGAACCCCTGCACGGCGGATAGCTGCGATCCCTTGGCTGGAGTCATCCACGTCTCGATGTCGGCAGGTGCGTCGTGCGCAGACGGCGACACCTGCAACGGAATCGAGCTCTGCGATGGCGGTGGCGTCTGCCTGGTAGGAATTCCGCCGGTTCTCGATGACGCGAACACGTGCACGGCCGACGCCTGCGACCCGGTCCTCGGGGTCGTTCATGCTCCGCTGCCGACGGGCTCCGCTTGCTCGGACGGCAACGTATGCAACGGCGTGGAAACCTGCGATGGCGCGGGTCTCTGCCTCGCGGGCACGTCGCTCCCCGTGGATGACAGCAACCCCTGTTCGGCGGACGCCTGCGACCCGGTTCACGGCGTGACGCACGTCCCGGTGGCGGCGGGAATCGGGTGCTCGGACGGAAATGCATGCAACGGACCTGAGACGTGCAATGGCGGTGGACCTTGCGTGGCAGGCGTCCAGCCCGCTGTGGACGACGGGAACCCCTGCACGATCGACAGCTGCGACCCAGTGCGCGGTGTCATTCACACATCCATCTCGACTTGCGCCGTCGTGCACGGCCAGGTCAAGAGCCGCGACGGAATCCCCATCGGTGGCGTAGCGGTCACTGTGCTCACTCGCCCGGATATCACTGCCGCGTTCACCGGTGACGATGGAGACTTCAAGCTCGCGGTCAATTCGACAGCGTCCTTTACGATGAGCTACCAGAAGAATGGCTATCCCGAGGCACAGCGCCAGGTGACAGGGATAGCGACGAGCAGCGCGGAGGTCGAAGAAGTCGTGCTTGTGCCGTATGACACCGCGGTAACACTGATCGTTCCAGACGGGACCGCAACGCAGGTGGCACGCGGAAGCCCCACGACGGATAGAAGCGGCACGCGGCAGGCTACGATCCTATTTCCGCCGGGGACTTCAGCCTCGATCGTCATGGCCGACGCGACTAGCCAACCACTCTCCAGTGCCTTTCATGTCCGCGCAACCGAATACACCGTGGGTGACTATTGGCTACCGGCCATGCCGGCGACCCTGTCTTCGTCCGACAACTACTCCTATGCCGTCGAACTGAGCGTCGACGAGGCGGTGGCCGCCAGCGCGAGCAGCGTGCGGTTCAGTCAACCAGTGGTGCTATACCTCGCGAACTTCACTAATTTTCCGCCAGGCACCTCCCTGTCGATCACCTACTATGATCGGGCTCAGTCCACCTGGGCTACCGAAGGCAACGGGCGGGTCGTCTCAATCGAGGGTATGAACGCCGGACAAGCCGACTTCGATATCAACGGTGATGGGTTAGTCGATGACCCAGCCGAACTAGCGGCAGCTGGCGTCACGGATGGGGAACGCCAGCAACTGGCAGCCCTGTACCAGCCGGGCGCTACGCTCTGGCGGATTCCACTCGCCCATTTCACCCCTGTGGCCATCGGACGATTGCAGGTTGGCTCGTGCAGCGACGCGGCTGGCACGTCGTGCTCGGATGGCAACGCGTGCAACGGCTTTGAGACCTGTGACGGCGCGGGTCATTGCCTCGCCGGTGTGCCACTGGTGGTGGACGACGGCAATTCCTGCACCATCGACACCTGTGACCCGACGCAAGGTGTGCTGCACACTCCCGACTCCACTCAATGTCCGTCTCTGACTTTGGCGCTCTCTAGCCCACAGAACGGACTCGTGACCACATCGCCCCAGGTACAGGTCCAGGGCGTGATCGCGGGAGGAAGGCCGCCCTACAGCTTGACGGTGAATGGCGCGAGCACACCAGTCGCGACCGACGGTGGATTCACGACCACGCTGGCGTTCGCGCAGGGGCCGCAGACCGTCACGGTGGTCGCGGCCGATGCAAACGGGAAGCAGGCGAAGCAGGTCGTGCAACTGACGATAGGCGAACCGCAGCAGTGCCCGGCGCCCGAGCCGCTGGGAATGGTAGTGTCGGTCTATGACGATGAGCCGCAGAACTGCTTCGAGCTTCACGGCAGCGGCACCTCGCAAGGCGCGGTGGTGCACACCGGCTCTGCGGCCATCGCCTTCGACCCAGGCGACGGGAACCAGATATCGCTCAGCCGGTCTGGGTTGCGCGTGAGCTACAGCGGGCTCCGGTTCTGGATCCGCGGAGGCACAGGCGGTGGGGAAGAGATCGATCTGGTCATTGCCACGAGGGATTACGAGACCACCTGGTCGGGTCTTGCGTCGTTCATCAGCGGTCCGTTGCAACCAGGTCAATGGACCTACATCGACCTCCCATTCCCAGACCCGACGGCCTCGGACACGTTGGAGATCAGGCTGGTGGGGACTGCCAGTGGAGACACAATCTACCTTGACGACATCAGCCTGGTGACCACGCAGTCCGGAACGTGCACGGTCAGTGCTGGCGCGTCATGCACGGACGGGGACGCCTGTAACGGTGAAGAGCTGTGTGACGGAACAGGCCACTGCTTGGCAGGTATTCCACCCGTCCTGGACGACACCAACCCCTGCGTAATCGGTAGCTGCGATCCTATGGGCGGAGTGACGTACGTCCCGGCATCGGCTGGCGCGCCCTGCTGGGATGGGAATGCCTGCACTCTAGGTGATCTATGCGACGGCGCTGGCACCTGCCAGCCCGGAGCCATACCGAATGTGGACGACGGCAACCCCTGCACCATGGACGTTTTCGACCCGGTCAACGGTCGAATGAATATTTCGCTCCCCGCCGGTAGCTCGTGCTCGGACAATAATGCCTGCAACGGAGCCGAGACCTGCGACGGCCTGGGGACCTGCGTGGCGGGAACCCCTCTTCAGGTGGACGATGCCAACCTATGCACGGAAGATGCGTGCGATCCCGTGAACGGGGTGACGCACCTGCCCGTGACGGCAGTGATGGCCTGCCACGACCAAGACCCGTGCACTTATGACGATCACTGTGACGGTTCAGGCCAGTGCACGGGCACCCGCATCACCTGTGCCTCGGAGGACTGCGTCAGCCGCTGGTGCGACGGGACGTCTGTTTGCCAGGTGGCCTATACGACCAATTCCTGCGACGACGGCAACGCTTGCAGCTTGGGCGACCGATGCGATGGGGCCGGCGCCTGCGTAGGGACTGCCTCGTGCTCGGCACCCACCGGAGACGCGTGCTCGATCACGGTCACGCCTCCCACCAGCATCGTGGGGCCGGCCACCTTCTACTACGACGCAGCCGGCAACCTCTTGGCCGTAACTGCAGCCATTCCGCCCGAACCGCCGGTGGTCGGCTTCGCGGTTGCGGGAGGCGGTTGGCTGGGAGTGCCGTTCAGTTTCACGGACGGGTCCATGGTGGCCAAAGGATGCATCGCGGCCTGGGCCTGGGACTTCGGCGACGGCGAGACCTCGGCTGAACAGAATCCGGTGCACGCTTATGCCCGCGCAGGGAGCTTCGTGGTGACGCTCCAGGCCACGACGGACCTGGGCGCGAGCGCCACGGTGAACCAGACGGTGGCGGTGGCGGGGAACGCGGCGCCCGTGGCCAGCTTCACCTACCAGCCCGGGACACCCACGAAGCACGATCTCGTGGTCCTCACCGACACCTCGACGGACGACGACGGGATCGCCATTCGGGAGTGGCAGATCAACTCCAATACCTCGTCGGCGAGCAGTGTGGCGCTGACGGTGTGCGCCGACCTCGACGTCACGCTCACGGTCTACGACCACGCTGGGCAATCGTCCACGGTGAGCCAGGTGATTGCGTTCGCGCCAGGGCCGGTCATGGATATCCCTGTGCCGCCGGGCGGAGACCTCGATGCTGCCCTGGGACGCGCATGCCCTGGGGATGCCTTGTGGCTCGGGGCCGGCACCTACGGAGGCGGTGTGGATCTCGTGGACGTAAGCGTGGTGGGCGCTGGACCAGGTGTGACGACCGTACTCGGCTATGGAGCGAGCCCCTCCGCGTACGTGGTGAGTGCAGCGCCGTCAGCTGGATCGGTCGTCCAGGTTCGGGGCGTGACCATCGCCGGCGGAGGCATCTCTGGAACCGGAGGAGGGGGCGTGCAGGTGCGTGGTCTGGGCACGACCGAGCTGTTCGATATGGAGGTCCGCGACAACGTAGGAGATGGCGGAATCCGCGTCGACTGGGACGCCATGAGCCTGGAGGTACGCCGGGCCAACGTCCACCACAACGCCAACGACCATCTCTACGACGGAGGAGGCGGGCTGGGCATTTGGTGCTGCGGAGACGTGACTATCACCGATAGTGAGTTTGCCTACAACGCGGCGCCCTTGGGAGATGGCGGCGGCCTCGCAGTGAATGAGACGTCGTCGGCGGTAGTGACCGGCAACTACATCCACCACAACAGCGCGAGCCGCAGTGGGGGCGGCCTGGTGCTGGACCCTGTCGGGGGAGATCGCCGCGACAAGTTCTCGCACAACCGAGTCGTCTCCAATTCGGCCAGCACTTGCGGAGGTGTGGCGCTTGATCGCAGCCTGCTCTTCGTAGGGAGCTTGGTGGCAGGGAACACCGGAGGAGGTGTCTGCGACTTCGCGTACAGCGGCTCCATGCTGGTGAACTGCACTATCGCCGACAACGCCGGAGCCGGGATCGCGTCGAACAGTACCGTGGGTACCCAAGTGGTGAACAGCATCGTCTTTGGCAACGAGGTGGACGTGAGCGGGCGGCTCGCGCCATCGAGTTACGCCAACCTGATCTCGCCGCCGACATCACCCTTCGCCGGGGCAGGCGATTACCACCTGGCCGCGAGCTCAAGCGCGATCGACCAGGGAGATAACAGCGTGGTTACGTCACGGCTCGACGCCGAGGGCAGGGTTCGCATCAGCGATGGTGACGGCGATTGGTGGCCGATCGTGGACATGGGGTATCTGGAAGCAGGCCAAAGGATCGCGTCCTGCAGCGCTGACCCGAGCGAGGCGAGCCGATGAGCACCCTGGTGAGAAGGAGGGGGAGAGGGGCCATGGAGCAGGTTCGTGGATGGACTGTTCTTGGGGCGGCGGCACTTGGGTTGGCGCTGTTGACGTATGCAAGGCCGACCACGGCCGCCGAGGTGTTCGACCAGTTCTTCCGGTACGCCGATTCCGAACACCGGGCGTACTACAAAGGGCTACCGCAGGAGAGCGTGGATCCATTCTCGGGGAGTCTGAGCATCGTCCAGACCGAGGTGGTGCTGCCAGGCAAGGCCGGGCTCGATCTGCGCATCGTGCGGTCGTACAGCAGCAAGATGTGGGAGCGGACCGACTTGGCCGGGATGAGTTCGCTCCTCGCCGAGAATGCGCGGTCGGTGCTGGGGTATGGCTGGTCGTTCCACATGGGGCGGATCAGGAACCCCAACGCGAGCGGTCAACCGACGAGCCCGTGCTCGGGAGACTACCCCGTGCTGGAGATGCCGGACGGCTCGGCGCGTGTGTTCTACCGGGTGTCGGCGGCGGTGTCCAACCTCTACGTGTCCCGCGACTACTGGCGAATGGAAACGAACTGCGCGCTCCTGGGCGGCGGAGGCAAGGGGAGCTGCGTCTGGTCGACCGACGGCGTTCGGTATGAGTTCTCTAGCGCGCTGGCCTCGTCGTTCACGTATCTGGATGGAACGCTGGCCTGGCCGGTGAGCGCGATCGTGGATCGGTATGGGAACCGGATTACGGTCGCCTACACGCCGGATCAGACTGGAGCGGTCGCGGCCA
>Ga0214473_10004167_pt1 | contig 17407 bp, 17 predicted proteins | sample RVTome_7_FD_203509 | JGI IMG/M metagenome (GOLD analysis project Ga0214473, IMG submission 203509) | Soil microbial communities from uranium-contaminated site in the Upper Colorado River Basin, Wyoming, United States - RVT98D197 | ecosystem: Environmental > Terrestrial > Soil > Contaminated >... | reverse complement strand
CCGAAAGCGCGACTTTGACTTTTTTACCGTTGCCGAGAATTTATCGATCGCCGCGGGCATTCCCAAACCCAAGCTCTACGTCATCGACGATACCGCGATGAACGCTTTCGCGACGGGCAGAGACCCTGAACATGCCGTCGTATGCGCGACCACGGGAATTCTCTCGCGTCTCGACCGGCGGGAACTGGAAGGCGTCATCGCGCATGAGTTGTCACATGTTAAAAATTTTGATACCCGGCTTTTAGCGGTCGTTGCAGTACTTGTTGGGACGGTTGTATACCTCTCGGATATGTTCATGCGGAGTTTATGGTGGGGCGGGAGGCGTCGCGAGGGGAGGGGTGAGGGCCAGGGATTATTGCTCATTATCGGTGTGGTATTTGCCATACTGACGCCAATTCTAGCAACGCTCATGCAGCTTGCCGTATCACGAAAACGGGAATATCTCGCAGACGCATCCGGCGCCTACCTCACGCGCTATCCCGAGGGACTGGCACGGGCGCTTGAGAAATTAAGCAAAGACCGTGAAGTGTTAGAGGCAGCAACGAATGCAACTGCGCATCTTTATATCACGAATCCCTTTAAGGGTAAGGATTTTCGTGCATGGTTTTCCTCGCTCTTTGATACCCATCCGCCGATAGAAGAGCGCATACGGATTCTCCGCAACATGTAACATGCCGGTCGTGGCTATAATCCTTGGGAAGTGCATCGCATTCGTGAGCCGGGTTCTGCGGCTCGGCGCCGGACAAACGTGGCCGGGAGAACTTGCATTGCACATTGATCCGCATATTCTCACATCATTTGATGAACAGGGAAAGACCGTCATTCTCATAACCGGAACGAACGGCAAAACGACAACGGCAAAAATGCTCGAGTCGATCCTTTCGCGCGCCGGAGTACAGGCGCAACGGAACACCAGCGGCGCGAACCTGGAAAACGGCATCGTATCGACGTTTCTCCTGGATGCGGACATGAGGGGAAACCTCCGATCAACGCATTTTATCTTTGAAGTGGACGAGGCAGTCGTGCCGCTGGTTCTTCAGAAGATACGACCCCGTGCAGTTCTTGTTTTGAACCTCTTTCGGGATCAGCTTGACCGGTATGGAGAAGTTGACGTTGTGGCAGCAAAATGGAGGCAAGCACTCGGGACATTGACGAAAAAAACGACGGTCATACTCAATGCCGATGATCCGCAGGTTGCATTCCTCGGCAAACAGACACATGCACGTATACGGTATTTCGGACTCAATGAAAAAAAACTTCTGGTCGATACGCTCGAACACGCGACGGATTCGACGTTTTGTCCGTCCTGCGGTTCAAGACTGGATTACTCGGACGGCGTCTATTACTCGCATATTGGTTTATGGGCATGCGCGCATTGCGGTTTGAAACGGACAAAACCAGACCTTGCCCAATGGAAGTCATCGCTCCCGGGTCTTTACAATCAATACAATACAATCGCTGCCGTTCTTACGGCGCGCGAACTTGGGATACACGATTCGACGATAGCATCAGCGCTCTCCCACTATTCACCCGCATTCGGCAGACAGGAGGAATTCACCCTTCGGGATAAAAGGATCAAGATATTCCTATCCAAAAACCCTGCGGGGTTCAACATGTCACTCCGGACGGTTTTAGAGATGAAACCGCGCGTACTTCTCCTTGCGTTGAATGACCGGATTCCGGACGGACGCGATGTCTCGTGGATCTGGGATGTTGATTTTGAAATGATTCCCAAAGGAGTTGCCGTTGTGGTCACCGGAGATCGTGCCGGCGACATAGCAGTGCGCATGAAATATGCACGTGACGGGGAACGGTATCTTTTTATTGAAAAACAGTTATCCGCTGCAGTTACGAAGAGTCTTGAATTGCTTTCAAACAAGGAAACGCTCTACGTGCTTCCGACCTATTCTGCCATGCTCGATATACGGAAAATTTTAATCGGAAGGAAAATTCTCTAGTAGCATGACGAATCTTTACTATAAATCGATTGATTTATAGTAACAAACGAGTAATACGGTATGAAGGAAAAGAAAATACGGATCGCGTGGCTCTATCCGGATCTTATGTCTACGTATGGGGATCGGGGGAACATTATTTGTCTTACGAAGCGCTGTACGTGGCGAAACATTCCAGTTTCTATTGCGTCAATAACTCTTGAAACTCCAATCTCGAAATTTGAAGGATGCGACGTAATCTTCATGGGCGGGGCGCAGGACCGGCAGCAGAAACTTGCCTCCGGCGATTTTCTGACAAAAAAAGGTCCGGTCGTCAAATCGATGGTTGAGAAGGGAATTCCGGCATTGTTTGTCTGCGCCGCGTATCAGCAAATCGGACATTATTACAAGCCGTTTGAAGGCGATCCGATACCGGGAGCAGGTATATTCGACCTTGTGACGGAACACCCCGGCGATCAGAAGAAGCGGCTTATCGGGAATGTGACCGCAGAGATTCTGCATCCTGCCGAGCTTCGGGAGAAAACAATCGTCGGGTTTGAAAATCACGGCGGGAGAACCGCATTAGGACAGAAACTCGAACCTTTCGCCCGCGTGACGCGTGGATGGGGGAATAACGGAGAAGACGGGTATGAAGGCGCGGTATACAAAAACGCGATCGGCTCGTACTTCCACGGTCCACTCCTGCCGAAGAATCCTTACGTTGCGGACTGGCTTTTAACGAAAGCGCTTGAGATTAAATATAAGGAGAACGTGAAACTTTCCGAACTCGATGACACGCTCGAACAACACGCCCATGCGTCGGTCATGAAATCCGTCGGTGTCTAGCCGGCACACCCCCGGGGTGTGAGAGCGATGCAAATGAATGATATACGATTTGTCTATTTCGATCTCGGACGGGTGGTTGTGGATAATGAGGCCTCGTTTGCGTTATTGTCCAGAAAAACGGGTGTATCGTACGAGCGAATTACTGAATTCTTTGACCGTTATTGGAAAGCGGCGTGTCTTGGTAAAATTTCCTCTGTTGATCACCTTGCCATCTTCAAGAAAGGGTTGAAGATCCGGACGGATGCGCCTGATTTTGCCGAGTTTTGGAGTGCCTTTCATGTACAGATCAAAGAGACCGTCGGTTTGATCAATGACCTGAAAGGTCGCGTGAAGCTCGGTGTTCTTTCCAATGCCGAACCTGGGGTATTCGAGAAAAACATGGAGAGAGACAAAATCCCGAATCCGCCATGGGACGCGACGGTCATTTCCTGCGACGTCGGATATGTGAAGCCGGATATTCGCATATACAAAATTGCCCAAGCGCGCGCCGGCGTTGCGCCCTCGCAAATTTTTTATACGGATGACCGGCAGGAGAATATTGACGTAGCGCGTGTACTCGGATGGCAGACGCAGTTGTTTGTCAAGGAAGACATACCCGCGACCATGCGGAGATTGCGGAAAGCCCTCGGATTGAACTGATTTTTTCCTGCGCGCGATTGCGCTATAATGCCCTCATGAAAGGTACGACATTTTCCGCAAAGGATGTGACGCATATCGCTGCGCTTGCAAATATCCCCGTTACGGCACAGGAAGAACAAAAACTTGCGGACGGATTTAATACCACGCTCCATGTCGTCGATCAGCTCTCTGCCGTCAACGTCGATGGTGTAGAACCGACCAGCCAGGTGACCGGATTAGAAAATGTATTCCGAAAGGACGAAGTTGACGGAACGCGCATGCTCTCGCAGGAAGAGGCGCTCCGCAATGCACCCCGTACGCATAACGGTTTCTTTGTGGTAGACCAGGTGTTAGAACAGAAAAGCTAAGGGTTAGATGGCTCCATGGTTAGATGGTTTCATGGTTACATGAATGCTTAGATTATATGAAACTCAATACACTGACATTAACGGAGACTATCGCGAAATTGCGGCACAAGGAGATAACGCTATCCGATCTTTATACGGATATTCATGATGAAATTGCCGAAAAAAACGGAATATTGAACGCATACCTTGCACTCGATGATGAAGCCGTTCGGAAGGCGGAAGCCGTGAAGGAACTGCCCCTCGCCGGAATACCCGTTGCCGTCAAAGACAATTTTCTTGTTCCCGGGTTGCCGACCACCGCATCCTCAAAAGTCCTCGATGGCTTCATGCCGCCGTATGAGTCAACCGTAACGGAAAGGCTTCATAAAAACGGCGCGATTGTGGTCGGGAAGACAAATATGGACGCATGGGCGCACGGGTCAAGTACGGAAACGTCCGATTACGGTCCGACGAAAAACCCCCGGAACCTTCTGTACCTTCCTGGCGGTTCCTCCGGCGGAAGCGCGGCTGCCGTTGCTGCCGATCTTTGCATCGCCGCAATCGGTTCGGAAACTGCCGGCTCCGTCCGTCAACCCGCGGCATGGTGCGGTTGCGTGGGGTTAAAGCCAACCTACGGCAGGGTGAGTCGTTGGGGCGTTGTCGCGATGGGTTCATCATTGGACAGTCCGGGTCCTTTAGGCAAGACCGTGACGGATTGCGCTGTACTTCTCAATGTCATCGCCGGCCGTGATCCGTACGACGCGACAACGTCTGACCGCCCGGTACAGGATTTCGTACGCGGTATCAGTCGGGGAGTGAAAGGCATGCGTATCGGTATGTGTTACGTTGATCATCCGAAGCTTCACAGTACTCCCGTTGATCATGCGGTACGGGAAGCAGCAGATGTATTCCGCAAACTCGGCGCGGCAGTTGACGTCGTACGTTTGTCCGAGAATGGTGCCCCGAATACGATTGTAACTCCCGATTATGCCATCGGCGTCTACACAGTTGTTCAGCGGAGCGAGGTAAGCAGCAACCTTGCGCGATACGACGGGATTCGCTTTGGACATCCGCGAAGTGCATTCGGAGAAGAGGCAAAGCGCAGGATCATGCTCGGAACTTTTACGCTTTCGCGGGGATATGCGGACCGGTACTACATCCGTGCACAGCAGGTTCGAAGTCTGTATATCCGTAATTTCCGCAAGCTTTTCGATCAATACGACATTCTCATTTCCCCGACGTCACCGGGATATGCACTAGAACACGGCGCGAGTGCAAAAAGCCCGATGTTCGGAGAACTTGAGGATATGCTGCTTGAACCCAGTTCCATCTCCGGACTTCCCGGAATCAGTGTTCCGTGTCATCGCGATATCTCAACGGGTCTTTACCTGGGGCTCAATATCGTTGCGGACCAATGGCAGGAAGAAAAGATACTGCAAGCGGCATACGCGTATGAGCAGGCGACGGAATGGAACGCATGGGCGAAACGATAATCAATTAACAATTATCGATTAAGAATTATGAATGACGATACATTTGAGCCGATTATCGGACTTGAAATACACGTCGAGCTCAAGACCGCCTCGAAGATGTTCTGCGGATGCAAGAACGACCCTTTTTTTGCCGGCGCGCCGAATATCTATACGTGTCCGGTGTGCCTGGGTCTTCCCGGCGCGCTTCCGGTCCCGAACCGACGTGCGGTTGAGTGGACGGTATTGCTCGGACTGGCATTGGGGTGCGAGATACCCGAGCTTTCAAAGTTTGACCGGAAGAATTACTTTTATCCGGATCTTCCCAAAGGGTACCAAATCTCCCAGTATGATCAGCCGCTCGCCGTCAACGGACGGCTCGAGGTCAACTACCAACGAACAACGAACCTGTCTGCGCAGGCAGGAAACAAACAACCATCAGAGAGAACAATACGGATACGGCGGGTGCATCTTGAGGAAGATACGGGGAAACTGTTGCATGCAACAGTCGACAGCCCAACTTCGCCCTCCGGTCTACGAGGGGCAGGTAAGAAAGTGACGCTCATAGACTTTAACCGTTCAGGGGTACCTTTGGTCGAGATTGTGACCGAACCGGATATCCGAAGTGCGGAAGAGGCAAAAGTATTCCTCAAAAAACTCCATCAGATCATCCGGTACCTCGATATTTCCGATGCGGATATGGAAAAAGGGTCGATGCGGCTCGAACCGAACGTTTCCGTAAGGAAAAAGGAAAACGGAAAAAGGAAAAAGACAGATGCGTTGCCGGACTATAAAGTAGAGGTGAAGAATATCAATTCATTCCGGTTTGCGGAGCGGGCGATTGATTTTGAAATCCGCCGTCACATCGGGCTCCTCAAGCAGGGGGAGACGCCTGTTCAGGAAACGCGCGGCTGGAACGAGGGGAAAGGTGAAACCGTATCCCAACGAAGGAAAGAGGAAGCCGATGATTACCGGTATTTTCCCGAGCCCGATATCCCCCCGATGCGGTTTACCAAAAATCAAATAGCACAAATCAAAAATCAGATCGGCGAACTGCCTGACGCAAAAACGGAACGATTCGTCACGCAATATGGTTTGAGCGGTTACGACGCGAACATTCTCACCGAAACACGAGCGCTTGCCGGGTATTTTGAAGAGTGCGTCCGCGTGGCGCAAAAGACGAAAGAGCACGACATAACGCCCAAGAAAATTGCCAACTGGATGATAAACCGGCAGATTGATCTGGATGAAGTTATGCCCGCGGCGTTTGTCGAACGGATTGTCGCCGCAACGCATCAGGTCGCGATTCCCGAAGAAGAACTTGACCGCGCCATCGCAGACACGATTGCGGAAAACCGGAAAGCAGTCTCGGATTATCGGGAAGGAAAAGAACAGGCCGTTATGTTCCTCATGGGCCAGATTCAGCGGAAACTGAAAGGAAAGGGAACGCCGGATGCGATTCTTGCAAAGCTCAAAGAAGTGTTGAGATAACGTACTATGTCAAAAGATCGTGTCAATGAAAATCTCAATAAGGATCGTCTCAAGCGCAGATATGATGAGGAAATCGTGGGTATAGGCCAGAAATTAAGATCTCGTAAAGGGGGACAGGAGGACGAAAAATTTGGATCCACGGTTCGCGTCGCAACAGCGGAGAAATTCCGTCAGATCGTCCGGTCCGACAAAGATGAATTAACCGGGTTATGGAAGAAGCACGCATTTCTCGAACAAATTGAGGGAGCAATCAATCGCGCCCACCACACGGACGGCAGTCTCAATGTTATTCTTATTGATCTTGATGGATTTAAAAATCTAAACGATACCCATGGTCATCAGGCAGGAGACGCAGCGCTGAAAGCAGTAGGAGAGGTTCTACAACAGGCAGTTCGATCATACGATACGGTTGCACGTTTAGGCGGCGACGAGTTCGGGATTTTGCAGTACAACGGAGAAAATGATGCGGCAGAGATTATCGCGGAACGCGTCAAGCGGAGCTTACGCGTGCACTCCGCACATATTAAAGGGCTTGACCTCATTGATGCGAGTTTCGGCGTCGCACGACACATGCACGAAGACTCCTTGCTTCCTGCGAACGAACTACTTAAACGTGCTGACACGGCCATGTACGTTGCAAAAGAGGGCTTGACCGGAAAAGTGGTCCATTGGAAGCCCGGCATAGAGAAGCCCGTTAAGGTTGGGAGATAACCGTATGTCAGATTTTGTCCATCTCCACGTCCATAGCGAATACTCCCTCCTCGACGGCTTGGGGAAACTCGACCATATGATCGAGCGCACCAAGTCGCTCGGCATGGATTCGCTTGCCCTCACGGACCACGGGGCGATGTACGGAAGCTTTAAGTTCTATCTCAAAGCCAAAGCCGCGGGCATAAAACCGATCGTGGGTGTCGAGACGTACGTTGCCAAACGGAGCCGCTTTGACAAAGAAGCAAAGGTGGACACCGATCCCTATCACCTCGTTCTTCTTGCGGAAAACGAGACCGGCTACAGAAACCTCATGAAGCTCGTGTCGCACGCGCATCTGGAAGGCTATTACTACCGCCCGCGTATCGATTGGGAGGTCCTCACGAAACACCATGAGGGGCTTATCTGTCTCAGCGCATGTCTCCAGGGGCAGGTCGCCCAGAATCTGCGTGCAGGAAACGATAAAGAGGCGGAACGCGTCGCGCGGCAGTACAGCGAACTTTTCGGGCCGGACCGGTATTACATCGAACTCCAAAAGCATCCGAAGATTCCCGATCAGGACCTGGTCAATGAAAAGCTCGTCCCGCTCGCACAAAAACTCGGCCTTCCGCTCGTTGCGACCAATGACGTGCATTACGTGGATCCGGAGGACGCTGAAGCGCAGGAGATACTCCTGTGCGTGCAGACACAACATACGATTCTGGAGAAGAACCGCCCGCTTTCCATGATCGGCTCGCCCGATTTCTACGTGCGATCCGTTGACGAGATGAAGGGACTTTTTATCCAGCATCCGGAGGCGATTGACAATACGGTTCGTATTGCCGCCATGTGCGACATGACGCTCAAGGTCGGTCAGTGGATCCTGCCGAACTTTCCCCTGCCGGAGGGGGAAACGCCGAATTCGTATTTGGAGAAGCTCGTATCGGAGCGAATTGGCACCCACTACCGCACCGTCACAGACGACGTGAAAAAGCGCGTGTCGTATGAACTTGACATCATCAACCGCAAAGGGTACGCGACGTACTTTCTCATCGTCTCTGACTTTGTCAATTGGGCAAAGGAACAGGGAATTGCGGTAGGACCCGGACGCGGATCGGCAGCCGGTTCCGTCGTCTCGCATGTTCTGGGCATTACCGGCGTGGATCCGTTTTACTTTAAGCTTCCGTTTGAGCGGTTTCTCAATCCGTCGCGTCCGAGCCCTCCGGATATTGATCTGGACTTTGCCGATGATCGGCGTGATGAGGTCATTGCGTACGTCACCGAACGGTACGGGAACGATAAAGTAGCGCAGATTATTACGTTCGGCACAATGGAAGCGCGGGCCGCCATTCGGGATGCGGGAAGGGCGCTCGGGATGCCGTACGCCGCGCCGGATCGCATTGCCCGTATGATTCCGCCGGGTTTCCAGGGGAGCGCCATGACCATTGAACGGGCCCTCGAAAGCGCGCCGGAACTTGCGCTTGCCTATCGGACGGAACCGGAAACCAAACGGCTTCTCGACGTAGCACGGAAGCTGGAAGGCGTTGCGCGCCATTCGTCCGTGCATGCCGCGGGCGTTGTGATTGCGGATAAACCGCTCGTCGAGTATACGCCGCTCCAACGGGAAGCGCGCGGGGAGCGCGTCGTGACGCAGTACGATATGTACACGGTCGGGGAAGACGGCGTCGGGCTTCTGAAGATGGATTTCTTAGGCCTTCGGAACCTGACGATACTGTCCCAGGCGCTCTCGTTTATACGCGACGTGCAGGGCAAATCCATCAATCTCACGTCATTGCCGCTCGATGATAAAAAAACGTATGAGATGCTGTCTCACGGGGAAACAACCGGTGTCTTTCAGCTTGAGTCATCGGGAATGCGCAGGTATATCAAGGAATTGAAGCCGACGAATATTTTTGACCTCATGGCTATGGTCGCCCTGTTCCGACCCGGCCCCATGCAGGTCATACCGGAATTTATCCAACGCAAACGCAATCCGAAGCTCATCACCTACCCGGATCCGCGTCTCAAAGATGTCCTCAAACAGTCGTACGGTATCATCGCGTACCAGGACGACGTTTTATTGACGGCAATTACGCTCGCCGGTTACACCTGGGGGGACGCGGATAAACTGCGCAAGGCGGTCGGGAAGAAAATACCGACGGAAATGAAGAAACAGAAAGAGAAATTTATCGACGGATGCGTCAAAAACAACATTCCGGAGCAGAAAGCGGAGCAAATATTCAATCTCATCGAGCCGTTTGCCGGGTACGGATTCAACAAAGCACACGCCGCGTGTTATGCCATGATTGCATACCAAACGGCGTATCTCAAGGCAAATTATCCGGTTGAATACATGACGGCGGTTCTCACTGCGGAATCGCGTTCGAATACCGGTCCGACACGGGACGAGAAAATCTCGCGCATCGTATCGGAGTGTCGCCGCATGAAGATTGAACTCCTGCCGCCCGATATCAACCGCTCCATGGTCGAGTTTACCATCGAAAACGGCAGGATACGGTTCGGGTTATCCGCAATTAAAAACGTCGGAACCGCGGCGATCGAAAGCATGCTCGCGGCACGCGCAGAAGGGCCGTTCACGAGCCTCGCGTCGTTCATATCGCACGTCGATTCGTCGAAAGTGAACAGAAAAACCCTCGAAAGCCTCATAAAGGCCGGTGCGGTCGACGGGTTCGGGACACGGGCGTCGCTTCTTACGGCCCTCCCGCGCATCATGGACGAAACGCAGAAGCGGAAGCGCGCGGTGAGCGCCGGTCAGGTCGGATTCTTCGACGATGCCGACGATGCCGCAGAATCGAACCAAACCCTTCCGCAGGTTGCGGATATTTCAAAGTCCGAACGGCTCGCGTATGAACGTGAACTCCTGGGTTTTTACCTGACGTCCCACCCGTTGGATCACGTGAGCGGGAACGGAGGGGACGGACAGTCGACGGCAATTTCCGAGATTACGTCGCAACGGGTTGGTGAACACGTGACCGTCACCGGCATTGTCCTGTCCGTGAAAAAAATAAGCACGAGAACATCCAATAATGAAATGGCCTTCGTACGGCTGGAAGATCTGACCGGTACGCTTGAGCTTGTCGTTTTTCCGAATATCTACGCGCGCACGCGCGAACTCTGGTCTCGCGACGTGATTGTACGGGTTTCCGGCCGCATTGACGAAAAAGATGAGCGGATGGTTATACTCGCGGATGATGCGCATCAGGTCGTCACGGACGTTGGTTAAGAAGCGCCGGATCATATTTTTCGTGTTGACTCACGTCGCGGAACTTTTATAGAATAAGAGGTGTATTCAACGCAGACAAACCGGAACGACCGCAAGGTGCCGGAAGCGTACGATTTGGTGATTGACGAAGGACGAACGGAAGCGAGACGAAAGGTCAGGAAAGGGAAAAAGGGCGGGTCGAACGATTCCCCTTGGTATATTCTCGGCGTCGTCGGTCAGCTCGGATACGTCATTGCGTTGCCGATTGCCGGAGGGGCGATACTCGGGAGAGCGATAGACGGGAAATTCGGTACGTACCCGAGGGCGACCCTCGCGTTCCTTATGCTCGGTATTCTCATTGCCGGATACGGCTTCATTCAAACCGTACGCGACGTCATCGGATCACAGAATCGGAAGGAATTATCGTAAAAAGCGCGCCATGCTTCATATTTCACTCGCCGCAGAGACACTCTGGACGTGGAGGGGATTACCGATCACCAATGCCCTCTTGACGACGTGGGTCGTCATGGGAGTACTCGCCGTTCTTTCATTCTTCGCAACGCGGAACCTGTCGCGTGTGCCTTCCGCATTCCAATCCGTCGCGGAAGTGTTGGTCGGCGGGATGCATGATTTTCTGCGGAATGTGACCGGGAAACATATTGATACGTTTTTTCCGCTTCTCGCGTCGCTTTTCCTTTTCATTATCACGGCAAACTGGATCGGATTATTGCCCGGAGTCGGAACCATCGGATTTTTCCGTAACGAAACTGCGCACGCGAACGCTGCGTCCGCGGAATCGTCATTTGTCCCGCTTCTCCGGGGAGCAACGTCCGACCTCAATACGACACTCGCGCTTGCCGTCGTTGCCGTCATCGCCATTCAATACTACGGGTTTAAAACGGTCGGCATGCATTACAGCACGCGGTTTATCAATTTTTCCAATCCGATCTCCTTCTTTGTCGGTGCGCTTGAGATTGTGTCCGAACTGTCAAAGGTTATTTCATTTGCCTTCCGGCTTTTCGGAAATATATTCGCAGGCGAAGTACTCCTTGCCGTGATGGCATTTCTCATGCCGTTTATCGTCCCGTTGCCGTTCCTGATGCTGGAGTTGTTCGTCGGATTCATTCAGGCACTCATATTCTCGATGCTGACGGCAGTGTTTCTCAACGTCGCGATCATGCACGGTGAGGAGCACGAGCAACATACGACAGGCGTTTTACCCCACGACCCGGCCTTCGTAGCCACTCTCGCCTCGCCGGAGCCTTCGGCGAAGCGCGGGTCGGCGAAGGAGGCAGCTTTCGCGAAGGGGGGTGAGTCGAATGGATGAGGCATCTCTGAAATTGGTGATGACCGGTATTACGATTGCGCTTGGCGGTGCGATGCCGGCGCTTGCGATCGGGCTTCTGTCCGCCAAAGCGATGGAAGCGATCGGCAGAAATCCGGAGTCGGCCGGCGACATCCGTACGAGCATGATTCTTGGGCTCGCGTTCGCAGAGGCCATTGCCATCTACTCACTCGTTGCGGCACTTATCATTAAATTCGTATAAACGTGAGTTGGGAGACGGAGGCAGAGAGAACGTATGGATAAGCTTGGTATAGAGCCGAGCCTTTTGTTGGCTCAGGTTGTTAATTTTCTCATTATCGTCGTTGTTCTGACGAAGCTTCTCTACAAGCCGATTCTGACGGCGCTCGAGAAACGGCGCAAGGAAATCGAAAAAGGCATTGCGCTGACGGAAAAGATGCAGCAGGAAGACATAAAACTTCAGGAAAAGAAACAGCGTATTGTCGATGAGGCACGAAGCGAGGCCCTCACGATCATCGACGAAGCGAAGAAACAGGGAAGTGTGGCAGGCAAGGAGATTACCGCACAGGCGCATCGCGATGCGCAGGAAATCATAACGCGGGCGAAGGCCGAAAACGAAAAGCTGCGGCACTCGCTCGAGAAAGATATCCGGCGTCAAACCGTAGAGCTTGCCGCGCTCATGGCAAAGCGCCTTCTCACACAGGTCTTAACCGCGGAGGATAAGCACAAAATCATCGAAAAGCATCTGCGTGAACTTTCTTCCGAAAAGCAGGAGGTTTCGTAAGGAGTGAATATGGACACACTGAATAAAGATGCGCGCGGATTTGTCGATGGGGTCGTCCGCTATTTGAAAAGCGAAACGCACGCGTCACCCAACATTCCGAAAGTCCGGTCTTACCTCATGCGCATGACCGCTTCCGCACGCCGCGAGACGTCTGCACGGGTAGAAAGCAGTGTTGCGCTCACGAATGGCGAAAAGGTGCTCCTTCGCACATATCTGACGGGCTTGGTCAATCATACGGTCACGTTTCATTACGCTGTCGATGCCCGCCTCGTCGCAGGACTGCGCATTCGCATCGGCGACTGGGTGGTCGATACGACGCTTGTGAAACAGCTCGACGATTTATCCGCATCGCTTCTATGAACGATACGTCCGACATATCACGGGATATCGCACGGGATATCGCACGGAAGATTCGTACGTACGAGACCCGCATTGCGACGAGACGCGTCGGGTATATCATGTCCGTTGCTGACGGCGTCGCTCGGGTGAGCGGACTGCCGCACGCAGCCCTTATGGAGATCCTCCAATTTCCGCACGGCGTACGGGGAGTCGCGGTGAACCTGGAGGAAGAAGCTATCGGCGCGATCATCCTCGGCGACTATCTGACGCTTGAGGAAGGCGACGAAGTAACGACGACCGGAGACCTGTTGTCTCTTCCGGTTGGGGAGGGATATTTAGGCCGCGTCGTCACCCCCCTTGGGGACCCGATCGACGGAAAAGGGCCGATTACCGCAAAAGAGCGATACCCGCTGGAACGTCTGGCCCCGGGCGTCACGGAGCGACAATCGGTCAATACCCCCATCCAGACGGGCTTAAAGGCGATCGATGCCATGATACCGATCGGCAGGGGACAACGGGAACTTCTCATCGGCGACCGGAATACCGGCAAAACGGCCATTGCGATTGATTCGATCATCAATCAGCAGAAAAGCGGCGTTCTCTGTATTTATGTGGCGATCGGTCAAAAAGCCTCACGCGTTGCGCACGTCATTGCGGATCTCACGAAACACCGCTCAATCGCGCATACGATCGTCGTTTCGGCAACGGCTTCCGATCCCGCGGCACTCCAATATTTGGCTCCGTATGCGGGGTGCGCACTCGGCGAATACTTCATGAATAAAGGGCGCGATGCGCTCGTTATCTACGACGATCTTTCCAAACATGCGTGGGCATACCGTCAGATTTCGCTCGTGTTGCGGCGGCCTTCGGGACGGGAAGCATATCCGGGAGACGTTTTCTACCTCCATAGCCGGCTTCTGGAGCGGGCATGTAAGCTTTCAGAGAAGAACGGCGGCGGATCCCTCACTGCCCTGCCGATTGTGGAAACGCTTGCCAATGATCTCTCGTCCTACATTCCGACCAACGTTATATCCATTACCGACGGACAGATATATCTCGAATCGGATCTCTTCTATGCAGGCCAGCGGCCTGCCATAAACGTCGGGTTGTCCGTTTCCCGCGTCGGCGGGGCTGCGCAGATAAAGGCGATGAAGAAAGTTGCCGGGAATCTGCGTCTTGACCTGGCGCAATACCGCGAACTTGCCGCATTTGCCCAGTTTTCCACCGACGTTGACGAAGTCACCCGGAAACAGATTGACCGCGGGGCACGCATGGTCGAACTTCTGAAGCAAAACCAGTACGTCCCCATGCCGGTCGAGAAACAGATTGCCGTCATGTGGGCCGGAACGAACGGACACCTTGACGACGTACCGCTGACGCAGATTGCCGAGTTTGAACGACGCTTCGTTGAACTTCTCGAATCGCGCTATGCAAAGGCTCTCGCGAAACTTTCGAAGGAGAAAGTTTTATCAAAGGATATCGAGGATGAGCTTCTGAAAGCGGTTACGGAGCAGAAGAAGCATATGACCTAACCTATGGCGAACATCAGACTCATTAGGAGACGAATTGGATCCGCAAAAAATATCGCCCAGATAACGAAAGCGATGGAAATGGTCTCCGCTTCAAAAATGCGGAAATCGCAGGCTACCGCGCTTTCCGGCAAACTCTACGCATCAAAAATTCACGAAATGGTCATGCGCTTATCCTCGGTTGTTGATATCTCCCATGATCCGCTCCTCGTCAGACCGAAGGCACCGTCCGGCAAACGGATAATCATTTGCATCTCGACGAACAAGGGCCTGTGCGGCGGACTGAATGCCAACCTCTTCCGTTTCTTTCTCTCGACGTATCCTGAAGGGAAGAAGCACGGGTACGTGACCGTGGGAGCGAAGGGGGCAGCAATGGTCACGCATACGGGCGGAGAGCTTCTCGCGGATTTTTCCGGTACATTGCCGTTTACCGCATCCGTTCCCGCGCTCACGGAACTCATTCGGACGCGGTTTCTTTCCCAAGAGTACGATGCGGTCGATCTGCTGTTCAACGGGTTCGTCAGTATTTTACGGCAGGTTCCGGTGCGAAAAACCATTCTCCCCCTGACCATCGGATCACGGAACGAAAGCACGGATGAGCGGACGGCACGCGACATGCTCATCGAACCCAATACGGAATTGGTCCTCCAAGCGCTCCTCCCGCACTATCTGGAAAATCAGATACGGGATGCCATCCTTCAGGCGGAAGCGAGCGAACACTCGGCGCGTATGATTGCGATGCGTAACGCCACGGACAACGCCCTCTCCCTCATGGAGGACCTCACACTCCTCTACAATAAAGCCCGCCAGGAAAAAATTACCTATGAAATATCCGACATGGTGACCGCGCGCATGGCCGTCGCGAACTAACCTATGCCGACACGCAAACCGGAACAAGATGCAGGGAAAGAATCAGGGATGATCACCCAAATTATGGGCGTGGTGGTTGACGTCTACTTTGCCCACGGCAGCGTACCTTCTCTATACGAAGCGATAGAAATACAACGGACGGACGGGGAGGAACCGCTCATTCTGGAAGTTTCCGCCCACCTGGGAGACCACCGGGTCCGCGCAATTGCCATGGGCCCGACCGACGGACTGCGGCGCGGCGATACCGTTTTTCCCACCGGCAGTCCCATCACCGTTCCCGTCGGAAAGAAAACGCTCGGCCGGATATTCAATGTCGTCGGCAGGCCGATTGACGGCAAGCCCGCGCCGACGGGCGCGCCCCGGCACCCGATCCATCGGGCCGCTCCGCCTTTAACCGAACAGAGCACCAAACAGGAAGTTCTGGAAACCGGTATCAAGGTTATTGACCTCATCGCGCCATTCGTCAAAGGAGGAAAAGTCGCGATATTCGGCGGAGCGGGAGTCGGGAAGACCGTTCTTATTCAGGAACTCATCCATAACGTCGCGGAAGTGCACGGCGGCGTATCGGTATTTGCGGGCGTTGGAGAGCGTTCGCGCGAAGGAACGCTCCTCTGGGAAGAGATGACGGAATCGGGAGTGATAGATAAAACAGCGCTCGTCTTCGGACAAATGAACGAACCGCCCGGTTCACGGTTGCGCGTCGCATTGTCGGGCCTGACGATGGCGGAATATTTCCGCGATACGGAAGGTCAGGACGTCCTTCTTTTCATCGACAATATCTTCCGGTTTGCGCAGGCAGGCAGTGAAGTGTCGGCACTTCTTGGACGGATTCCGTCCGCCGTCGGATACCAGCCGACCTTAGCGTCGGAAATGGGATCACTGCAGGAACGGATTACGTCGACGAAAAAGGGATCGGTCACGTCGGTTCAGGCGGTGTATGTCCCGGCGGACGACTATACGGATCCGGCGCCCGTTGCAACGTTTGCGCACCTTGACAGTTCCATTTCCCTTGAGCGGTCACTCACAGAGCAGGGACTGTATCCGGCCGTTGACCCGCTTTCATCCAATTCGCGCATTCTTGAGCCAACAATTGTCGGGGAAAAACACTACCAGGCAGCACGCGGCGTTCAGCGCGTCCTCCAGCGGTATAAGGACCTGCAGGATATCATTGCGATTCTCGGAATGGAGGAGTTGAGCGATGAGGATAAACTCGTCGTCTCGCGTGCGCGGAAGATTCAACGGTTCCTCACCCAACCGATGGCGGTTGCCGAAGCATTTACGGCCCGAGAGGGAAAGTACGTCCCCCTGGAGAAAACGATACAGGGATTTCAGGAAATACTCGACGGTAAGCACGACGGAAAGAACGAACAGGCATTCTATATGGTAGGGACCATCGACGAGGTCAAGTAATTTCGTTGTCAGTTATCAGTTGTTAGTTGTTAGTCATTTATGCAGTTTCTTCTTGACATCATCACGCCCGAACGCCAGGCGTTTTCAAAGCAGGTAACGGCCGTGACCGTGCCGACCGTCAACGGTACGATCGGCGTACTGCCGCGTCACGTTCCGCTCTTCAGTGCTCTCACTGCGGGTGAAGTGAAGATAACCGAGGGAAACCGAAACTATTTTCTCGCAATCGGCGGCGGGTTCATGGAGGTGACAGTGAACGGAGTCACTATTCTCGTGTCGCGAGCCGTCCATGCCGATGAACTCAATGAGACGGAAATACAAAAGGCGCGGGACGCCGCACAGCAGGTTATCGCGCGAAAGACGCAGGGAACGGAGTTTCATGACGCACAGGCGATTTTGCGGCGGTCGCTCCTGGAATTGAAGGTTGCCCGTCGGCGGCGGTCGGTCCCCTATACATCAGCGATGCCGACGTCGCACGATTGATCCGGATTTCGGGCAAGAGTTGACAGATGAAGGAAACACCGGTAAACTAGAAAATTTAAAGGCAATATGAAAATCAG
>Ga0214473_10004166_pt1 | contig 17408 bp, 11 predicted proteins | sample RVTome_7_FD_203509 | JGI IMG/M metagenome (GOLD analysis project Ga0214473, IMG submission 203509) | Soil microbial communities from uranium-contaminated site in the Upper Colorado River Basin, Wyoming, United States - RVT98D197 | ecosystem: Environmental > Terrestrial > Soil > Contaminated >... | reverse complement strand
GCGGACGGCTACGGCGGCCTTCAGATCATCAACGTCTCCAACCCTGCGGCACCGTACCGCGTGGGCAGGTGCACGAGCGGCTACGGCCGGGGCGTAGCCGTGGCCGGCAGCTTCGCGTACGTCGCGGGCTACGGCGCCGGCGTTCAGATCATCAACGTCTCCAACCCCGCCGCGCCATACCAGGTCGGTGGGTACGACACGAGCGGGTACGCGTTTGGCGTGGCCGCTTCCGGCAGCTTCGCCTACGTCGCGGACGTCGACGGCGGCTTGGCCGTGGTTCGTGTGACGGCCGGCTGTTCGCCGGCTGGCGACCTCAACTGCGACGGGGCCGTGAACAACTTCGATATCGATCCGTTCGTGCTGGCCCTTACGAATCCGAACAAGTACGCGCAGCAGTTCCCCAACTGTGACCGCATGCTGGCGGACATAAATGGCGACGGAAAAGTGAACAACTTTGACATTGATCCGTTTGTGAAGTTGTTTGTCAAATAGGCAACGAGGCAACAAGGCAACGAGGCACAAGGGCACGAAGGCACGAAGGGACGGAGGCACGGAGGCACGAAGGGCAGCAGAGGCAGCCGGGCGGCGGGCGGGACGCCCGCCCCACCCCGCGGGGACGGCCGGCCCACCCAGCGGGGATGTGCGGGCGACGGCGCGGGACGCGGAGGTCCGGCGCTACGGTTTTGCCGCGTTTCACGCAGCTGACGTCGGCCACGGAGAGCCGACGCTACGCCGGCGGGAAGCCGGTACACCACACCACTGCGGAGGCCGACACGCCGCGAAACGTGCTGGTGTGCGATCGCCAGTGGGTGTCGCCCCCGCCTACAGGTGCGCGCGAATGTATTGCAGCTCCAACTCGCCGTAGTGCGGCCGCCCGCGGCCGATCCCGTGCCGGTCGCGCGGGTAGACCATCAGATCGAACATCCGCCCGTGCTCCTGGAGGGCGTCGATCACCTGGGCCGCGTTCTGAAAGTGCACGTTATCGTCGAGCAGGCCGTGTACGATCAGCAGACGCCCGTGCAAGCGGGCCGCGGCCTGCGCCACGCTGGCCGCGTCGTAGCCCTCGGGGTTGTGCGCGGGCGTCTGCATGTAGCGCTCGACGTACACGGCGTCGTAGTTCCGCCAATCCGAAAGCATGGCCCCGGCGATACCCATCCGGAACATGCGGCTGTGCGTCAGCGCGTAGGCCGCCATGTAGCCGCCATAGCTGTGCCCCATGATGCCGATCCGTTCGGGGTCGGCGTAGCCCTGGCGAATCAGCCACTGAAGGCTGTCCTCCAGGTCAGCCAGCTCGGTGACGCCGAGTCGCCGATACGCACGCCACGCGGCTTGGGCGACCCCGCCGGTCGCCGAGTGCGGGTCGCACCGCCAGATGAGGTAGCCCTGCTGGGCCAGATACTGATAGAGGAGTTGGCGGTTGCCGCCCCAGCGATTGCGGACGACCGGCGCATCCGGGCCGCCGTAGATCGGGCACAAGACCGGGTACTTCTTCCTGGCGTTGAAGTTGGGTGGGCGGATGAGCTGGACGTTCATCGGCAGGCCGTCGCGGTTGGGGATTTGCAGTAGCTCGGGCACGCTCCAGGCGTATTCCGCGAGCGCGGCGACCGTATTCTCACTGACGACCCGCACCCGCGCGCCGTCGTGGCGGCGCAGGTGCACCTGCGTCGGCGTGCCGGCGTTGCTGAACGTATCGAAAAAGAAGCGGCACTGCGGATCGAATTCGACGCGATGGTCGAAGCCCGGCTCCGTCAGGCGCTGGGCCTCGCCGCCGGCGAGTGGCACCCGGTACGCGTGCGCCTCGAGCACGGTCTCGCGCGCGCCGGTGAAGTAGACCCAGCCGGCGTCCGCGTCACAGCCGACGATGGACCCCACGGCCCAGTTTCCGCCGGTCACGGGTTGGAGGAACTGGCCGTCGCGCGTGTAGTGGTAGATGTGGCGATAGCCGGTGCGGTCGCTGAGCCACAGGAACGAGCCGTCGGGCAGCCAACGGGGGTGCGCGAGGTTGTCGGTCCAGGCGGGCGACGTTTCGCGAAGCAGTGTACGCAGCGCGCCGGTCTCGGGTTCCACCTCGTCGAGATCCAGCCAGCGCTGCTCGCGATCCTGCACCGAGAGAATCAGGCGACCGTCGGGGGCCCAGCTCACGCGTACAAGCAGGATATCCGTCCCGTCATACTTGGACAGGTCGGCCCAAAGCGTCTCTGCGCTCGTCGGCCGTACCAACCCGATCCGCACCGTCGGAAGCGGATCGCCGGCTTTGGGGTAGCGCGTCTGCTCGATCGTCGAATGCAGCGGCATGTAGTCCACCAGCGTGTAGACCGGGACCTGGGCCTCATCGAGCTGCAAGTACGCCAGAACCTCGGCGTCGTCGCGCCACCAGAACGCGCGCCACTGGCCGCGGCCGTAGATCTCCTCCTGGTAAACCCAGTCGAGGACGCCGTTCAGCAGGGTATCGCTGCCGTCGTGGGTGAGCGGCTGCTGCGCGCCGGTGTCCGTGTCGACGGTGAAGAGGTTGTTGTCGCGCACGAAGGCGACGAAGCGGCCGTTGGGGGCCAAGTCGACCACGCGACGCGGTTGCGTGTCAGCCCCGATGCGCTTGAGCTGCCCGTCGGAGAAGCGGTAGAAGTACAGGCCGTCCTGGTGCTGAAGCTGGACGGCGGTGCGATCCTTCGTCCATTCCGTGGGTTGGCGCGCCAAGCGCTTGGCGGCGGCCTCGTCGAAGTCCTCGTGGCTGCGCAGGGCGGCCTCCAGCGCGTCTTGATCGTAGGCCGGCTCCGCTACGTCGGTGAGCGCATCGACGCGGATAAGCCGACCCTCGCGGCGGTGCAAGTAGTGCCGGCCGTCGTCGAGCCAGGTCATACCGCGGGCGTAGGAGCCGTCGAAATCGACGCCGCGCCCATCCAGCAAGTCGCGGGTGAGCGGTTTGCGGCCGGGCCGGGCGCCGGGGGGAGTCTGGCAGCCGGCCAAGCCGACGAGCGTCAAGACCAAGGTCACACAGACCACGTTCAGCGTCAACCGCGCGCGCCGGCCGTGAGCCGCGAAATCGGGCATGGGGATTCTCCTGCCTGGGAGTGTCGCCGGGTCGAATATCGGCTTGTGACGCGGTTTCTTCAAGAGCGCGCGTGGCGATTGATCTGGCGCGGGGCGCTTACTCGGCGATTTGTTCCGCAAAGTAGCGCGCGGTCAGCGGCTCGCCGGTGGCGCGTTGGGCCAGCGCATGCCACGCGAACAAATCCCCCGGGCCGAAGATCTTCTCCCGCAGGTACGCCCCGGCCTCCAACCGGCCGCAGAAGCTCGCCGCGCGCCAGTCCTCGATGCGGAGCACGCGGCGCGCGACGTGATGCTTTACCTGCGCGGCGAAGAGTTCGCCCATCAGATAACTATGGTAATACACGGGCGTCGTGAGCACGTGGGCTTTGGCGGCGTAGTCCGGGCGGTCAACCGTTTCCGGCGGGTTCAGAAGTTGATAGCGGGCCTTGAGGTCCCACCACAGCTTGCCCAGGTTCTGATCCGGGCCCGTGTACATCCCGTGCTCGAAGTGCACCATCACCTGCGCCCAGCGCGCGAAGAGCAGCTTCTCGGCGCGGAGCGAGGCGCGGGCCGCGCGGCCGACGCGCTCGGCCTCCGCGGCGTCCAGCTTGCGCACTTTGGCGAGCCACTCCTCGTTCTTAACGAGCGCGCCGAACATGATCGCGATGCCTTCGGTGGTGATCGCATGGGACGCCTTGTGCAGAAGAAACGGGACCTCCCGCGCGATGTACTTGTCGTATACGCCATGGCCCAGTTCGTGCAGCGTGGTGTCCGCCCAGTAGACGTTGGGCTTGAGATTGCACAGGACACGGATGTCGCCGGCCCGGTCGATATCCGTGCAGAACGCGTGCGGGCTCTTGCCGGGCTTCTCGAAGAGGTCGCTGCGGGCCAGGATGTCCTCCGCCGGCAGGCCGATACCGGCATAGTAGGCCTTGGCCAGGGCCAGCAGGTCGGCGTCCTTGAACACGTCGTCGAGGTTGACGGCCTGGCCGCCGGGCGCCTCCTGGAAGAACAGGTCGCCGAAGTGCCAGGGCCGCAGTTCGCTCGTGCGGATGCCGAAGCGCGCGGCGCGGGCCGCGTCGATCTCCTGCTTCAACTGGGCGAACGGTTCGCGCGTCAGCGTGTCCAGCTCGTCAAAAACCTGGAAGAGCTGCTTTCCGTCGATTTCCTGGAGCACCAGGCGCAGCGAATAGAAGTTGTCGAAGCCGAGCTGCCGCGCCAGCTCGTTGCGCAGGCGCACCAGCTCGCGCAGCTTCGGATCGGCTTTGCGGCCCACCTCCATGTACGCCTTCCAGGCCGCCTCGACCTGGGCCGAGTCGGTGGAGTTGGCGAGAATCTCGCGGATGTCATTCTCCGTCAGCGTTTTGTCGCCAACCTGGCCGCGATGGGTGTTGAAAATCTGCTCGACGTCGTTCTCGAGCTCGACGATGCGGTTCTGCAACGCCGGGTCGGCCTGGCCCGGCAGGTACGCGCGATACATGACGTCCAGCTCGCGGCGGAGGACCGGGTCGGCGATCTGGTTGGCCTGTCTCAGCTCCTTGAGGCGCGCGAACTCATCGCGGTTACTGTGCAGCTCGACGAGGGCTTTGTCGGCCGCTTTCTTACGGGCAAACGCCGCGTCTGCACCCGTGATGTTGGCCTCCCACCAGGCCGTCTCCGCTTCGATGTACAGCGGCCGGAACCGCGCGACATAGCGGTCCCGCAGTTCTCGAAACGCCGCGTGGGTCGGCGGCTCGGCCAGCGCGGCCGCAGCCAGCATCACCAGGCTCAGCCCTGACACTACGTGGTACCAGCACCTCATCACAGGAACTCCTGACAGCTCGGCCCGTGTGGGCGGGCATTGTACCGCCGACCACTGAATTGGGAACGCGTCCAGTAACTACACCTGCAAACCGCCAAGACGCCAAGCGGCGCCAAGATCGCCAAGCGGCAAGGCGGGCCGACGTTTGCAGCCTGCCGAGATTGGAGCAGGTCTCGGCACGCTCGGGCACGCCGCCGCGGGGCTACTCGCACCGGCCACGTCTGGTTACCTTGGCGTCCTTGGCGCCTTGCCGGTTTCGATCGAACGAACGCGAATCAGCCTTGTAGGACTAGGGATGGTTGGCGCGTGTGGCAGCCCGCCTAGCGGCGCCGCAGGGCGGCCGCCAGAAGCGCTAGCGGCACGAGCGTGGCAGGTTCGGGCACGCCGTGGAGGGTGAAAACAAAATCGTGCGGGATCGCGGCGCTCTGCTCGCTCACTTTCCGCCAAGTGCCGTTGAAGAATTGCGAGGCGTTATCGTTCTTTGAGCCCGGCGTCGTGAAATTGGCGAACGGACCCGCCGGCAGGCTGCCGCGCAGGCCGACGCTGATCCAGTAGTTGCCCTCGGAGAGCGGCGGCAAGCCGGACAGATCGATCGTGTTCTTCATCACCGGGCGCTGTGTGTCGCCGATCTGCGCGTAGAAGACGCGGTACACGCCGGACCACGTGCTGGCGGTGAGCCGGTTGGATTCTCCCTTCCACGTGGGTCCGCCGCCCAGGAACGGGTCGCGGTTGTAAAGCTCCACGTACGCGTCGGTGAAGGTGGACTGCGTGCCGCTGCCCGTCTGGTAGGCGTAAAACTCGAGATGTGTCAGCGTCCAAATCTGGCCTTCCGGCACGTTGAAATCATCCGCGCCGCGCCCCGGCTCGGCCACGTCGGTACCGGTAGCCCCGCTGCCGCCGATCGGCAGTTCGATGGCCTCGCTCCATGCGGGCGTGCCGGGATGGGTGATCCACGGGCCGTTGTCCCATAACAGCGCGGCCCCGGCTGGCGCTGCGACGCATACGACGACGCACACCGCGACCAGCGTTCTCACAGTCCGACTCCCAGCGGCGGACAAAACGACCGCTCACGACGGCCAAGCGGCCAGACCAAACATCCTGCCAAGAACTTATATTCCGCCGCGCGGCGGGAAGTCAAAAACGGATGGCGCCGCGCGTGGGTTTCGATAAACCGCCTCACCGGGGACACTTAGAACCTGTATCAGAGTCCCCCTCCTGTTTGGGGAGAGGGGCAGAATACCGCAGCCGTGCCGACCGTCCCCCTACCCCCTCCCTGAAAGGGAGGGGGGCTGGGGTTTGGCCCTTTCGTAGTCATCGCCGGATGAGTCAGCGGGAGCCAGGCGGCGCAGGCGGGGCGGGAGCCCAGCGGCGGGGTAGTCTGGACGGTGGCGGGGTACGCGGTTATCTATGTTTATAACTAGATACCAGGAGACCCCTCTGGGTTACCCCACCTGCGTCCAGTTCATGGAACGCCAAGCCAGCGAGTAGGGGTACATCAACTCCCCCGGGCCGATCGCACGGGCCATGGAGTTCGACCCGGGCGAGGTCGTCGAGTGGGTTATTCCGGACCGCCTGACCCTCACGCGGCACCGCACCGCCCAACGCGCCGCCGCCCAGACCGCCGCCACCGAAAAAAAACGCTAGCGCTGCTCCCGGAGGTCCTGGCCGTGTGGGACGACGGTCGGACGACCTTCGCCCAAGACCGCACCGCCCAGCGAGGTCAACCACCGCGACGAGAAGCCGATCATCGGCGTGGGCGAGGCCCAGGTGCGTTCGCCGCGTTCCGTGGATCGGCCACCGGCCTGGGCGGTGGCCAGCTACGCCATCCTGTTATGGGCCACGGCCCGCGCCTACGGCACCGAAACGCCCTGCGGTCGCCAGCCCTGACCGAAGGGGTACCCCCCATCGGCCGAGCAGCGTCTCTCCACGGCTGAACTCGTGCGCCAATGGCGAAGCGAGGTGTGGAGCTATGCCCTGAACCCAGCTACCACCGAATTCCAACAACTTCGTGACCGCGCCCCCAGCGAACACAAAGTCCTCGGAACCACCCTGGCCGGCGGCCTCCGCCCGGCGGTACGCCTCCGCCGGCTGACAAACGCCGCCGCTGGCCATACGCCAGGTCACCAACTGGCCCAAAAAGGGCCAAACCCCAGGCCAGGGCTCAAGAGCCGTGGCATGGGATACCCGCCCGAGACCTGATGAACCCGCTCTAGTCCCAAAACAAGCGAATGCCGCCGCCGCCGCCGCCAGCTCGTCGGCGGGCAAAGACGAAGACGTCATCGACGCCGAGTATGAAGTCAAGGAAAACAAGTAGCGCCGGCTGGCCAGTCGGACGCTACCGCGGGGGTACGCGCCCGCCGGGCGCTGCCCCGGCCGAACGTAACCGGCCGATCCCCGTGTCAATGCTGTCGGGGACTGCGATCGCACGCGCGCGGGTGTGGCCCTGCTCTTGAGCGGTGCGTTTTCCGCAGATGAGCGGGCCGCCGGGAGAATAGGGACCGCCACCTACTTCGGCGCGCGAAATAGGTGACTGTCCCCCTGGCCCTATGGCGTCAACAGCCTGACGAACGGATCGATGTCGAAATTGTCCACCTTGCCGTCGCCGTTAATGTCGGCCCGCATGCGGTTGCAGTCGGGGAACGCGGCTGCGTAGCCAGCCGGGTTTGTCAGGGCCAGGACGAACGGGTCAATGTCGAAGTTATTGACCACGTTATCGCAATTGAGGTCCCCGTCGCGCCCGGCGGAGATCCAGACCAACTCGATACCCTCCCCGGTACCAAGGTTGCGGCTGTACTGCTTCTTCTGCGCGCTGTTCCAATGTTCGTGCACGCCGAGGCTGGGCAGGTTCTGGCCGGGTCCATCGGGCTCGTATTTCGTGCCCGATGGCGGACTATCGGCCAGGGCCGCCTCGTGCAGGTAATCTTCCGCCCCGCCCTTCAGGCTGCCCGGCTGACCGGTGCCGCCGGTCACGATATCGGGCCATTCGGCCAGCAGGAAGTCGTAAGCCACCGAGTCGATCCCCACGGGATCGAGCGAGGCAAACAGGCTCGACGGCCAGTCGGCCTGCTGCTGGCCATCTCCAAATGGCGGTAGCTTCCACTTGAATGGGTGCCCCTCGGCCCAGTAGCCGCCGTACAGTCCGTCGATCAAGGACAACAGGGTTTTGCGCCCCAGATGCGCATGGCCAAGGATGTCTACATGTGCACGGTAGCGCCCCATCCCCGGACTCCACTGCTCGTTCGGTAGACTCAGGTGCAAGTCATAGTAGTTGCCTTCGTTCGGCAGGCGGATGAACGAGCCGTAGTGGCTCTTTGCGCACAGGGTGACGCCGGCCGAGTGGCCCTTCAGGCAGGCGAAGTTGATCTGGTACGCAGCTTCGGCGTAGTTGATGGGCAGGTAATCCGGCGTTTTGCCGCCGGACGCCGATGTGCTCCAGTAGGCTCGTTTCTCTGAGGGTTGGCCTTGCGACGAGACGGCTTTCTCGCGGCCCAGTAGACCACTGCAATCGAAGTAGTGCACTTCGGGGAACTCCCCGTGGCACGGATTCCAGTAGTGATTGGGGAAATAGGTGGTCGTGTCGCCCACCCAGATGTCGCGCTGCCGCACACCGACTACGTTCACGAGCTGGCGCAGGATGGCCACGATCATCTGCGGCGCGGTATTAACCCAGCCGAGCTGGTACGTCTGGTTGCCCTGCGGATCGATGATGTTGGGGAACACGCGGTTGGCCGTAACCAGGTTGACCTTAATCGTGATCGTCTCACCCGGTTGGTAGCCAACATCGCCCTTGCCCGCCTGCTGGTTGAAGTAGCGAAAGATGGCGTCCCACGCGGCGGCACCTGTCGTCTGGCCCGCCAGCGCGCGGATGGCGCGCGAGAGCATGTCGTCCACGAGCTTCTGGTTCGTGCGCTCCGGTTGCCACCAATAGCCAAAGCCGATGTCCTCGCCCTTCCAGTTTGTGCCACCCCAATCCGTAGCATCCGGGTTGTGGACCCACACCACGCGGCCGAGATGCACGCCGCGCGCGATGCCGAGCGGATCATGCCCGGCCAGCGGGCCGCCGGCCGCGGCGAGCTCGGCCGGGCGGCCTACGAAGGAGATCAGGCCGATGGCGACCGCGACCACCAGGCACACGAGCGCCAGCCCCACCTGCGAACGCCGCCACAGCCCGCGCGCCTTGTGATACGCTAGCGCCGATCCGATCAGCGCCAAGACCCACGTCACGAAGCCGCCGGCCAGCGGCGCTGCCACCCGCTGACACGGATACGCGGCGCGCGACGGTTTGGGCACGACCCGCACGAGAAACCACAGCAGCGACAGTAGTCCGGCCACGGGCAACAGCCACCGCAGCCAGCGCCAGTGTTGCGACCCCGGACGGCTTTCCATCCCGCGCGCCAGCGTGCACACAACATCTTCTGGTCGGAGCCCTGACATGTTCGCATCCTCCCGGCCCCCAGCCGCTCCAATCGCGGCAGGTGGCCTGCCATCGTGATACCAGCCCGAGAGTTGGCCTGGATCGCTAACTGGTTGACCAACACGTAAAAGTATACCGCGCCCAGCGCCGGGACGGAAGGTTTTCTTCAACATGACCCGCACCCAGAAGGCCACCACGGCGTAACCGCTGCCGGGGAAAATAGGGGAGAATAGGGACAGCCACCTATTTCGTGCCGGCGCGTGCACGACGCCGACTACAGCGACGAGACCATGCTGCTGACCGCCACGGCGGTGGACGACGACTGGAGGGCCGGCTACGTGGGTCTCTGCCACTACCGGGGCGGCTCGGCGGTCCCGCAGTGCGACGACGTAATCGGCGGCGAGTGCGGGCACGAGGTCAGGGAGCGCAAGTAGCTGGTCCTCGGCCGGGATTCGCCAGTGCGAGCGCGCACGAGCGGCGCCGACAGGACCACAGCCTGCGGTGCATGGCCAGCGACCCTGTGTCGATCCCAAGACTTTGCAAACCTTGCGTCTCCCACGCCCGGGACGGGCCCCGGCCGCTAGATTCGAGCCGGATGCCGGTCGCGCCGGCGCGCCCGGGCGAGAACCCTGTCAACCACCTGGTTGCGGCGTGCGGGCAAAGTCGTAGGCGCGCAGGATGAGGTCGAGCACGGCGATGCCGTCCTCATACGTCTGGATGGGCGGCGTGCCGCTTTCCACGCACTCCACGAAATGCCGCACCTCCAGCAAAAACGTGTCCACGTCGGGAAAGCTCAACACCGCCGGCTGCATGCGGTTCGGCTGAAATCGCAGCTCCTGGCTGCCGCCGAAAAGCTCGCCTTTTTCGCCGATGACGTGAAACAATTGGTGCCCAGCGGGTACTTCCATCGCCCAACTGGTCCGCACGAGTCCCGTCGCGCCGCTGGGGAACGTACACAGGACGACGGCCGTGTCCTCGGCCGGCAGCGTGGTGAGGCGGTGCCGCGCGGTCAAAGCCAGCACCCGGTCCGGCGACTGGCCCGCGAGGTACAGCAGCCGGTAGCACGGGTGATAGCCGGAGTCGATCAGCTCCCCGCCGCCCATCTTCGCCAGGTCGGCGCGCCACGAGCCCACCGCGACCGGGCTCGGCGCGTCGGGTCGCACGATCGTCCCCGGCGTCGGCTGGCCCATGATGAAGCCGCCTTGCGAGATAATGGTGTAGACCTGGCCGAGATAGCCTTCATTCAGCAGACGTTTGGCCTCCAGCAGTGCCGGCATGAAGATCTCGTTGTGGGCGCACATGCCGATGACCGGTGACGCCTGCATCGCTGCCCGAATCTCCTCCGCCTCCGCCCGCGAGATGCACAGCGGCTTTTCGCAGAGCCAATGGACGTGTTGCTGGCAGGCGGCGACGAGGCAGTCTTTGTGCAGATGGTGCGGCAGCAGGATGTCGACCGCGTCCGGCTTGGCGTCGGCGAGCAGCTCCCGGTAGTCGTCGTATTCGCGAAGCGAGTCGTTGAAGCCCGGACCGCGGCGCTGGTGCTCCAAATGCTCGCGCAGGCTGCGCCGGCGGTGCAGGTCGGGGTCCGCCAGGCCGGCGAACCGGACTCTTCCGCCGAGGGATGCCCAGCCCCGCGCGTGGGCCCAAGCGACCGCACCGCAACCGACCAGCCCTACCCGCAATGACATTCGCCGACTCCTGCTGCTACGCCACCACAGACGATCGCAGTGGGTATCATGTTCCGGTCCGAGACGCAAACCCAGCCGTCGGCCACGCTCCCGCATCGTGCGTCAGCGACCGACGCAGCGGGAACCCGAGACGCCCGTTCGGCGTCTAACGGAGTGAGCCAGGCGACGTGAACCGGCACCCGGCCGATCCCGGTGCCAGCGACGTGCACCTGGTCCGCCAGGCGCAGCAGGGCAGTCCGGATGCCTTCGCCGCGCTGGTCGCGCGTTACCAGGACCGCGTCTACAACACGTGTTATCGGCTGTGCCGGGACGAAGCGGAAGCGCTGGATCTGACGCAAACGACGTTTTTGAAAGCCCTGGAGGCCCTGGGGCGCTTCGAGGCGCGCTCCAGTTTCTACACATGGCTCTTCCGCATCGCCGTCAACGAGGCGCTCTCACAGCGTCGCAGCCAGCGACGCCGTCCCGTCGTCTCCCTGGACGACGGGCTTCCGCCGGCGCGGCACGCCCTGGCCGACCGGCACGACGTCAGCCGTGGTCTGGAGCAGGCGGAGCTGCACGAACAGCTCGAGCACGCCCTGCTGCAACTGGAGCCGGAATTCCGCGTCGCCGTGGTGCTCAAGGACATCGAGGATCTCGACTACGCGGCGATCGCCGAGATTTTGCAGGTGCCCATCGGGACGGTGAAGAGCCGCATCTATCGCGGGCGCATGCTGCTCCGCGACTTACTGGCGAAAGCGGGATTCGCGCTTGACCGACGAACGACGTGACAACCTGGGCCCGGACCTGTCCGCGTACCTCGACGGCGAGTTGCCGGAGCAGCGTGCGCGGGACATTGAGCATCTTCTGGCGCAGCAGCCGGCGCTCCGCGACCAGCTTGAACAATGGCGGGCGGTGTCGGATCAGCTTGGACATCTGCCGCGCCAGCGCGCCCCGGGCGAACTGGTCGCCGCGATGCACCGCGCCGCCGAACGTCGCGAGCTGCTGGGCCCGACGCGGCCTTCGGCCGCCCAGCGTACGCTCAAGCTCTTCGTGCGGGTGACGGCAGCGGCGGCGGTACTGGTCGGATGCATGCTGGTCGGCTGGCGCGTCATGCGCGACGACCGTGCGCCGTCGGTCCGGCGCACGGCTTGGGAACAAAAGCACGCGGCGGCGCCCGCGACGGAGGGTCCTATGGTCGCCCGCGGAGTGCGCGCGGAGCCGGGAACCACTCCGGCGGCGCCTATCGTGTCGGAGACGCTGGCCGACAAACCTGCCAAAGAGCTCGATGCCGCCGGGCCGCCGGGCGTACAGGTCTGGGTTACACCGCAGGATGAACAGCAATATGCAGCGGTTCGTGCGGCGCTGCTGGAGTCCGATGCGCTCGCCGTCGGTGCGTTTGGCCCGGGCGCGAGCGCCACACCGACCGGCGCGCGCGAACCAGCGGACCGCTGGCCCAGCGTGCAAGTGAGCCGGGTCATTCCGACTGCCCAGTTCGCAACCTTTGTCAGCGAGATGGAAGCACATGCGCCCGGCCAGGTCACGCTGTCCATCACGCTCAAAGCGTCCGACGTGGATGCCTGGTCGGCGCTCGCCGGAGGCACCAGTGAGGGCGAAACATCCGTGCAAGCGGCCGGCGCGGCACCCAGCAGTGCTGAGCGCATATCGGATGTCGCGGACGCCAGAGCGCCGGGGACGAGCGCGAAAAAGGAGGCGGTCGGCAGGCCGGCGGCGCCGCCATCCGAGACGCTTCCGCGACAGATGGCGCGGCGTGGTCGCGCACCTGCGTCGGCGCCGGTCCCTGGTGGCGCAGCCGGCATGGCGTTGTACGAAGCGTCGGCGCCTGACGCGCCCGCCGCAGCCGCCCGAGCGGACCTCCTCGTTCCGAAGGAATCAGCGCAACCGCCCGCGACAGCGCGCACGGAGGAGCGCGCGGTTCCGCCCGAGACGGAGGCCCGCGCCGGCACGGTTTCTCGCCACGTACACGCCGTGCTCCGTAGCCTTCTAAATTCATGGGAACAAACGACCCAAGCGGTCACGAAGAGGCCGCCGACCGGCGTGCTCGTGCGCATTCATCTGCTTCCGCCGCCGTCCGGCGCGACGACGTTGCCGGCGACTTCCGCGACTTCGGTACCCACGCCCCCACCCTGACGCGGCGCGCCGCTTGCCGCCGCAACACCCACTGTGGCGCAGGAGGCCGCGCGCTCATCCGCGACATCCGCGGTCGGGAGCAAAGCGACGCCTCGCCAAGCTAACCGATTTGGCTACCATGCGGCCAAAAATGTCATTCGCCCAAACGAGGTGAGGTATGAACTGGGTGGCGATGACCACTCTGCTCGTCGGATTCTGGGGGCTGTTTGCATACTCCGCGCGGCAGCGCTGGCGCCTGATGCGGGTCGCCCGCGCGCCGGAGAACCGCGCTGACCGCATCCGCGAGCGCTTGTGGAGCGTCCTGATCTACATGTTCGGGCAGAAACGCATGGTGCGCTACGCCGCGGCCGGCTGGGCGCACATCGCCGTCTTCTTGGGCTTCCTCGTGCTGCTGCTCAATTCGCTCATCCTGTGGGGCCGCGGCTACGTCAAAGACTTCGACTTCTGGGTCTTCGGCCTGGACCAACCGCTCGGTCTCGTCTACGCGCTGCTGCGCGACATCTTCACGGGGCTCGTCCTCGTCGGCGTGCTCGTGTTCTTCTACAACCGCCTCATCGCGCGATTGAAACGCCTCACGCTCAACGCCGAAGGGCTGCTCATCCTCGGCATCATCTTCGCGATGATGATCGCCGATCTGCTGTACGAAGGCGTTGAGATCATTCATCGGACCGACCCGGGCGCGCGACCGTTTCACGGCGGCATGCCGTTCGGCTCGGTGACCGCGCTAATCCTCTCATCGCTGTCGCCCGGCACACAGAACGTCCTGTGGCAGATCGGGTTCTGGGCCCACTCCGTGCTCGTGTTGGTCTTTCTGAACCTGCTGCCGTACGGCAAGCACTTCCACATCCTGACGGTGCTGCCGAACGTTTTCTGCCGGAATCTCCAGCCGAGCGGGCGGCTGGCGCCGGTGGCGGACATCGAAGGGCGGCTCGAGCGCGAGGAAACGCTGGGCGTCAAGAAGGCCGCCAACCTCAGTTGGAAGAGCGTGCTGGACTTGTACACCTGCACCGAGTGCGGCCGGTGCAGCGACCACTGCCCGGCCACCAAGACCGGCAAGCTCCTGTCCCCCAAACACCTGGCGATCGACTTACGCGACCATATGTATACCCGGGCCCGCGACTGGCTGGCTGCGGGCCGTGCAGCCGCTGCGGAAGACGACCAGAACGTGCTCGTGCCCGCGACGATCAACCCTGAGGTCCTGTGGGCCTGCACGACCTGCGGCGCATGCGAGCAGGAGTGCCCCGTTTTCATTTCCTACGTCGACAAGATCGTGGATATGCGCCGCAACCTGGTCATGGAGCGCGGCGAGTTCCCCGAGCAGTTGCAGACCATGTTCCGCGGGCTGGAGACCGTCGGCAACCCGTACAGCTTCGCCAACGAGCAGCGGGCCGAGTGGGCCGCCGGCCTGAATATCCCGCTGCGCTCGGGCAAGCCGGACACGGAGTGGCTCTTCTGGGTGGGCTGTTCGCCATCGTTCGACGATCGCGCCCGCAAGATCGCCCGCGCTACCGCCGAACTGTTGCGCGAGGCCGGCGTCGATTTCGCGATTCTCGGCCCCGAGGAACGCTGCAACGGCGACCCGGCGCGGCGCGCGGGTAACGAGTATCTGTTCCAGATGCTCGCCCAGGCCAACGTCCAGACGCTGAATGGGTACCACGTCAAGAAGATCGTGACCACCTGCCCGCACTGCTACAACACGCTCAAGAACGAATACCCCGATTTCGGCGGCCATTACGACGTGCGCCATCACTCCGAGCTGCTTGCGGAGCTGGTGCGGCAGCGCCGCCTTCAGCCGCAGCACCGCGTCGAGGCGCGCCTCGTTTACCACGACGCCTGCTATCTCGGCCGGCACAACAACGTGTACGACCCGCCGCGCGACGTTCTACGCGCGATCCCCGGCGTCGAGCTGGTCGAAGCCGTCGAGAGCCGCGACCGGGGCATGTGCTGCGGCGCCGGCGGCGCCCAGATGTGGAAGGAAGAGGAGAAGGGCACCGCGCGCGTCAACCACACGCGCACGAATCAGTTGCTCAAGGTGCTGCCGACCGGCGGCCCGGCACGCACGATCGCGTCCGCCTGTCCGTTCTGCATGACGATGCTCACGGACGGCCTGCGCGACCAGGGCCACGACGAGGTGCAACAGCTCGATATCGCGGAAGTCCTGCACCGAGCGATCAAGGGCCGTACCTGATCACTGCGCACCCAGGGCGAGGTATCGGCTCAGGTCCCGATGCCCTGGCGCGCAGGCTGGGACGTTTTCGGTTTCCGGGAATCCGTCACCGCCTGCCGCGCGGCCCTTGACCTGGCCGCGCCGTTTTCCTAAAAGTGCCCTTCTTCGGAGCGGAGATGGTGTCGGCGATTACCCCGTTCGTTTTTCCAAGTTGGGTCAACCAGGTCAAGTGGGTGGTGCTCGGCGCCGCGCTCGTCGTGCCGCCGTACGTCGTGCTGGTCGTGGCGTACGGGGCGTCGCCGAACGCGACCGACGTCGGCTACCGACCCCAGCAGCCGGTGCCGTACAGCCACGCCTTGCACGCCGGGCAGCTTGGCATGGACTGCCGCTATTGCCACGTGGCCGTGGAAACCGCGGCCCAGGCGTCCATCCCCTCGACGAAGGTCTGCATGAACTGCCACACGACGATCTTCGGCCAGAGCGAGAAACTGGCCCAGGTCCGCGAGAGCTACGGCACCGGTGAACCGATTCCGTGGGTCCGCGTCCACGACTTGCCGGACTACGCGTACTTCAACCACAGCGCCCACGTCCGCCGCGGCGTAGGCTGCGTGACGTGCCACGGGCCGATCGACAAGATGGAGGTGGTGTATCAGGCCAAGCCGCTGAGCATGAGCTGGTGCCTGGAATGCCATCGCAACCCGGAACGCTATCTCCGGCCCGTCGCAGAAGTTCCGAACATGAGCTACGTTCCGCCCGGCGGCGACCAGTTGTCGCTCGGTCTGCGGCTCAAGCAGGAATACAACATTCACGCGTCCACGGACTGTTCGACATGCCACCGCTGAGCCAGCCGACCACCGGACAAAGCTACTGGCGCAGCCTGGAAGAATGGGCGGATACGCCCGCGTTCCGCGAGCTCGTGGAGCGCGAGTTCCCCAGCCTGGCACCCGAATTACTGACTTCGGCGACGCGCCGGCAGTTCCTCAAGCTGATGGGGGCCTCGCTCGCCTTGGGAGGGCTCGCCGGCTGCCGCTGGCCCAAGGAGAACATTGTCCCCTACGCCGACCGCCCGAAGAACCGCACGCCGGGAGTGCCGGTGCAATTCGCGACGGCCCTGGAGCTGGGCGGCGTCGCAACCGGCTTGCTGGTAACTAGTTACGACGGTCGGCCCATCAAGATTGAGGGAAACGACCGACATCCGTTCAGCCGCGGGAAGACGAACGCTATCCAGCAGGCCACTATTCTGGAGCTGTATGACCCCGATCGCAGCCGCTGGTCGGCGCGACGCACGGGGGCCAGCGACGGCGGCACACGGACGAATCAGACGTGGGACGCTTTCGCGGCGTTCGCCAAGACGCACTTTGCGGAGGTGCGCGGCCAACAGGGGGCCGGGCTCGGCATTCTTGCCGAAGCGTCGGCGTCGCCCAGCTTGCTGGATACCAAGGCTCGGCTGCTCAAGGCTCTACCGCAAGCGCGATGGTTCGAGTACGAGCCGCTCTCACGGGACAACGAGCGTGAGGGCGCCCGGCTCGCCTTCGGCAAGCCGTATCGTACGCATCTTCATCTCGATGCGGCTGACGTGATCGTCAGTTTCGATGCGGACTTCCTGATGACGCATCCGGCGGCGGTGAGATACGCGGGGGACTTTGCCGCGCGACGCCGGGCCGACGACGGCACGATGAATCGGCTCTACGTCTTCGAGAGCAATCTGTCGGTCACGGGGTCCAACGCCGATCACCGCTACCCCGTGAAGTCCGCCGAGATCGGGCTCGTGGCCCGAGCGCTCCAGGCGGAACTGGGCAAGCTCCTGCCTGGGCTGGAAGCTCCGCCGAACGCGCCCGGTGACGCGCCCGTAGGGCGCGAGAGTCTTGTCGCGGTGGCGCAGGACCTTGTGGCTCACAAGGGCCGCTCCGCGATCGTCGTCGGACCACGCCAGCCCGCCGAGGTGCATGCGCTCGCCCATTGGCTCAACAGCGCGCTCGAAAGCGTCGGCCGCACGGTTACATACACCGAGGAACTCGAACCGGACCGACCGACGCACGTCGCCGCCATCTTCGAATTCTGCCGGCGGATGCAAAGCGGCGAGGCTCAGACTGTAGTGATCGTTGGCGGCAACCCCGTGTACAACGCACCGTCCGATCTGGGGTTCGCGCAGGCGCTGGCTAAAGTCAAGACCAGTGTTCATCT
>Ga0214473_10004165_pt1 | contig 17409 bp, 13 predicted proteins | sample RVTome_7_FD_203509 | JGI IMG/M metagenome (GOLD analysis project Ga0214473, IMG submission 203509) | Soil microbial communities from uranium-contaminated site in the Upper Colorado River Basin, Wyoming, United States - RVT98D197 | ecosystem: Environmental > Terrestrial > Soil > Contaminated >... | reverse complement strand
GCCAATCGATCGCAAGGTATCCAGAACCAAAACAAGAAAAGAAACTTTACAATTAAGAAAAGCGAGCGTCATTATGAGAAACAATAACAAAGGCTTCACGGTAGTAGAATTCTTGGTGGCTGCGCTGCTGGCGGGTATAGTCACCTCCGCGGCGTTATCGGTTTATCTCACCCAGCACAAGCAGTTGTTCGTGCAGGAGGAAGTCTCCGACATGCAATCGAGCTTGCGCGCCGCCATGGGTGAACTGGCTTCTCGTGTCCGTATGATAGGGTATCGTCTGCCCGAGGGCCTACCCGCGGTTGTCGCCAGGAATTCCAATCCCGATACCATTAAGATACTTTTCGACACCAATGAGCTGGGCGACATTCAAATCGAGCATGCCATGCCTACGCCCTCCGCGGAGCTGCGCTGCGACGGCCACGACCTCACGGGAATCAATGAGGGGGATACGCTTTATATATACGATCCCTTCACCATGACGGGCGAATTTTTCATCGTCACCGAGGTTCAGTTGGAATCCTCCCATATTCAACATAACACGAACACTCTCAGTCACAGTTACCCGCGCGGCAGCACGATCGTGAAATTGCAGAGCGTTACTTATTATATCGATACAACCGATCCCGATCATCCCATGTTCATGTATCAATTTCACGACCAGCCGACTCAAATCTACGCCGAGAATATCACCGACCTTAACCTGCAATACGTGCTTTCAAGCGGCAATACTGTCGATGTGCCGCCGGTGACACACATGATTCGCGAGGTTGTCATTTCGCTTTCCGCCCGCAGCGACAGGCAGGACAGCGAGTTTCAAACGCCTTATAGAAACAGGTCCTTAACGACCAGGATCAAGGTGAGAAATCTGGGAGCTAATTAGGCCCGAACGGACCTATTCCTGATAGAACTGACATTGACAAGCGACACCAAATGAGAGAATCGGAGCAAATATGAGAAACATGAAAGGGTTCACAGTCCTCGAGCTACTGGTCGCGGCGCTTCTGGCCGGAATGGTAACTACCGCCGCCATGTCTCTATATATTACTCAACACAAGCAGTTGCTTGTCCAGGATGACGTTGCGGATATGCAGTTCAGCATCAGGGCGGCAATGGCCGAATTGACGGGCAAAGTTCGCATGGCGGGTTATAAGGTTCCCGAATGGATGGCTCTGAAAGCATCCAATACCGACCCCGATACTGTAACCATTGCCTATGACGCCGGCGTCACTCTCGACGATATCCAGATCGAACACTCCATGCCTCAGCCGTCATCGGAATTGAGATGCGATGGCCACGATCTATCGGGGCTTGAGGATAACGATTTGCTCTATATATATGATCCCGTGACCATGACCGGAGAATTCTTCCTGGCAACGCAAATACAATATTCCTCATCCCACATTCAGCACAACACTATGGACTTGAGCCGCGCCTATCCGCGTGGAAGCAGGATTCTGAGGGTCAACCAATTTAAATATTTTATCGACGGGAGCGACCCCGATCATCCGAATTTGATGGTGCAGGCGGATAACGAGTTGCCGCAGATCTACGCCGAAAATATTACCCATCTCAATTTTTCGTATCTGCTGTCGTCCGGCGAGGTAGTGGACGTGCCTTCTTTAGCGGAAATGGTCAGGGAAGTGGTTATCACCGTTGCGGCCAGAACCGACAGGGCGGATAACGACTTCCATTCACGATATAGAATCAGGTCATTGACCACGAGAGTAAAAGTCAGAAATCTTGGAGTAAATTAACAACTAATACTTTAAAAAAGGAAGCGACATTATGAAGCACGCAAACAACATAATTAAAAGTGGCGAAAAAGGAATGGTGCTGGTCATTTGCCTTCTTCTCTTACTGATGCTTTCTCTTATCGGCATCACCTCTATTACCACGTCGACTAGCGACCTGAAAATAGCCGGAAATGAACTGAATCAGACAGGGGCATTTTACGCCGCCGAGTCCGGCCTGGAACAGGCTGCCGCCGTCATAGTTACCAGCTACGAAACCTCGGGCATCCCTCCCAATCCTCTCCCCAGCGGCAGTTTCGCGTCCGGCCCGTTTCAATGCAATTATAGCACTGCCACCAGCGGCGCTCCGTCGCAGTTCACTTTGACCGACGGCTCTTATCGAGGATTGTATGGAGTCGTCAGGAAGTTCGAGATTACATCCACCGGTCAGGACTATGATGGATCATCCGTTACCCTCAAGATGGCCATCCAGGAGGCCTTGATACCGCTATTTCAGTTTGCGGTTTTCTATGAAAACGACCTGGAGTTTTCTCCAGATATATTAATGACGCTTGGGGGCCGAGTCCATTCCAACGGCAGGATTTATATGCAGTCCTCAAACGGCCTGAATATCGCCTCCTACCTCACTTCCGCCGGCGGTATTAATCATGGGCCAAAGGACGGAAGCGGGCTGGGCACTCTTTCGGGCGACGTGATGATAAAGGATAAATTTGGCGCCTATCAGAATATGGAAAACAACGACGGCAGCTGGCTCGATTCACAGGACGCCGATTGGGTTAACTCCTCTCTCTCTCGATGGAGCGGCCTGGTCGAAGATAATTCACATGGCATAACGGAATTAAATATGCCCGTGGTCACCGATGGTCCCCCCACGGATCTAATCGATAGAGGCGATGGAAACAATGACAGCTATGAGCTTAAAGCCGGCCTGAAGTTTGTCGACAGCCAGGCTTTCTATCTGAGCGGCCCCGGTATATGGACTAACGTGACGGCTGCCATGATAGCGCAGGGAGTAATCACCGTCGGGACTTTCTACGATGAACGGGAGCAAACCAATGTGACGGCTCTCGATATTAACATAGACGCATTAGACAACAGTGGCTATTACCCCACCAATGGAATTATCTATGCCTCGCTACCGACCGTGCCCGGCACGATTTCAGCGGTGAGGTTGCGCAATGGCGCGGAATTGCCGGTCGCAACAACCTTCGCCACGGATAATCCGCTGTATACTCTGGGCAATTTTAATACCTCCCGCAAGAAACCTGCCGCAATTCTGGCTGACGCAGTTACGGTCCTTTCAGGAAGCTGGGATGATGCCAGGAGCGATCAGAATGTGAACCAGCGGAACGCCTCGGCTACCCAGATTAACGCCTCGGTAATCGCCGGCACAACCGAGACCGGCGCCAATGGCCAGGCCTACAACGGTGGTATGGAGAACTTTCTCAGGTTCCTGGAAAAATGGACTAATACTGCAATGACATGGAGAGGCTCGGGCGTTTCGCTATGGAATTCCCGGCAGGCTATCGGGGAATTTGGCACAACTAACTACTTCACGGCTCCCAATCGCGACTGGGCCTTCGACGTTGACTTGCTGGACGTTATCAATCTTCCTCCCGGCACGCCCATGATAAATATCGTTCAGAGAACCCAGTGGTACCAGACTTACGCCGATGGGAATTAGTTCGTCTCAAACGTTTCTTGGTAAAATAAATCGTAATCTGCATTTTAAAAGTGCGGAATTGAGTAGAGGAGTATCGATATGAAAAGGTCAATGAAATTCAAAAATAAGAGCCAAAAAGGGATGGTGCTGCTCGTCTTTATAGTACTGCTTCTGATGCTGTCCCTTATCGGAATTTCATCGATCATCACCTCGACCGGTGAAATGAAGGGCGCGGGGAACGAGCTTCGGCAAACAGGATCGTTTTACGCCGCGGAATCGGGCATCGAAAAGGCTGCCGCCGAGATTTCGACAAGCTACGAAACGATGGGAGTGCCACCCAATCCACTCCCCAGCGGTTCTTTTAACGAGGGCGGGTATCAATACGATTTCAGCACCGTGGATGGCGGGCCTGCCGTGCAGACCATGCTGAGCGATGGCGGCTTTCGGGGCCTGTTCGGTTTTGTCAAAAGATTTGACATCTCCTCCACAGGCATCGATAACTTGCGTGAATCCTCGGTCAAGATTACCATGGCCATGCAGGACGCTCTCATACCCATATTCCAGTTCGCGGTCTTCTATCAGAACGATCTCGAGATAGCTCCCGGCCCCAACATGACTCTGGGTGGCCGGGTACATTCCAATAGCGATATCTACCTGCAATCCAACAATAACCTCTATGTCGATTCCTACCTGACGTCGGCCGGCGATATATTGCACGGCCGGCGAGATGGAAGCGGACAGCCGGTGGGATCCGGGGATGTCTTCATAATGGATAGGAACAGTGCCTATCAGAATATGAAAAATACCGATGGCTCTTGGCTCGACTCTCAAATCAACGATTGGGTGCCCAACTCGCTTTCGCGCTGGGGCGGTCGAGTCGAGGATAGCAATCATGGGATAACCGAATTGAATATGCCCGTGGTGGTCGATGGGCCGGCGACGGACCTGATAGATCGCGGCGGCGGCAACAACGATAGTTTCGAAAACAAGGCCGGTCTGAAATTAATCGACGGGCGGGCAATTTATCGACATCTGGATGGCTCATGGCAGGATGTCACCGCACAACTGATACTGGATGGCGCCATTACAGTTGGCGAATTCTATGATGGTCGTGAGGGAGTGGACGTTAATTCGCTCGACCTCGACATAGAGAAGCTGGACGACAGCGGCTATTTCCCTCTCAACGGAATAATTTATAACTCACAGCAGCCTGTCGGCGGCATTATAACCGCCATGCGACTGACAAACGGGGTGGAACTACCAGCCGCCCTTACGGTCGCCACCGACAACCCGTTGTATACCGTTGGCAATTTCAACACTACCCGTAAGAAGCCCGCAGCCTTGATGGCCGATGCCATTACCATTTTATCCGGCAACTGGCGCGACATCGAAAGCCGTCACGGCCTGGGCAGCAGAGTTGCCTCGGCAACTCAGGTCAACGCATGCTTTATGACGGGCAATGTAGAAACCGGTGTTGACGGCAACGGATACAGTGGTGGCCTGGAAAACCTGCCGCGCTTTCTCGAAAAATGGGACGGCGTCGAATTCTCGTGGCGGGGTTCAATGGTCGACCTCTGGTATTCACGTCAGGCAACGAGCGCCTGGTCCTACGGCGGATACTATACAGCCCCCGATAGAAACTGGGCCTTCGACCCCGACCTCCTCGATATCGCCAACCTGCCTCCCGGTACCCCTATGGTAAACGTGGTGCTGAGAAGCAAATGGTTTCAACAGGTCGGCGAAAGCCCAACTTCCTAAATAGTCTGTTAATAATATTAGGCCCCGCTCGTTGCGGGGCCTTTTTTTTAGCCGCTCCGAGTAAGCCCATTTTCGCTTTACTCATTTCCAGCTTTATGGTATTATTATCTTATTACAAGGAGAATTTATGTGGATCGGTCTATTTCTGATTCTTGCCGGTATCTTAGTGCTGCTGAATAACATGGATTTTCTGAGAGGCGATGCGTGGGATTATATTTGGCCCTCGTTTTTTATCATCCTCGGCGTTTCCATGGTAATCAAACGGGTCAAGTGCTCGTCAAGAAGTGGCTATTACTCGAATGGCTCGGGGGACAAGGGATCGTCGAGGAATCCGCCCCCCCCTTAGAAAATGTTCTAACTCAATACAACTCTACCGTCTGCATTTCACAGGAGGATTATATGAAAGGTGGCGGTTCACCAAAAAAGCGCGAAAAAAAGCGCCCCAAGAAGGAAAAGAAGAAATAAGTTGCCTGGCCCCGTCATTATCGACGGGGCCTTTTTAAAATTTAAAATCACAAAAAAGTGGCCCGCTCATTAAAGGTATTGACATGGCGGGACATCATTTTTAAACTATCTCCATAATGATCAAATTAACCTTCGAAAAAGCTTCCCTGCCTTGCGCAATCTTTTCTTGCCTGGCGTTGATATTGGGCCCGGGGTGCGATAACAGGACTTCGGTTAATCGCTCCAAGCCTGAACCGACTTTCACCGCCGACATAACGGTTGTCAAAGATAATATCCGGCAGGTCGATTTGGCCGATATAACGTTCTATCGTGATGGCGAGGTCATGGCCGATGGCGTTGTGCTGCTCAACGACATAATCATACCCGATGACAATGAAGATGGCAGATACACGCAATCGACGGCCCTTGGAATTTTGCAGAGCGGACTCAATTCGATCACTTTCTCCAATCCCGACGACGAGTATTCGGAAATTGTCACGATCGATATGCCCGGCGCTTTCGAAATTACGAATATTAATCCGCGCCATAACTCAGGAGTCGTCGACGTCGCGCTCGAATGGTCTCAACCCGATAATGCCACGATGATTATCCTTGCGGTGGTAGCCCGGGAATACCCATTTAATGGGACCGCCCCGCATGTCATTGTTCTTGATGCCGACGTGGTCACTCATATTGTGCCGGACACGACTTTCGAGGACGGCTCCGGCTTTCCTGTGAATGATATCTATTATGTTTATCTTGTGGCCTTCAATCAAGGCTTTGGTGAATACTCCGGAATCCCATTTCCACTGCCGCAGGGATTGCCCGCGCGCCGAATTTTCGACCCCGACGGCCTCGCCAGGTATGGCGCCGTGGCGCCCTATGATTCGATTTTAGTCCTGCCTTGAAAAAGAAACCGATAAGCAGCGCCATTGAGCCTCCTCGGGGCCGCCAGGTATTCGACGAGCTGAGAAGCCTCGTTACCGAGAAAACAAATCCCCGATCCGCACGGATCGACCGGCTTCCGATTGAAAAGATTCTCTTAATCATAAACAGGGAAGACTCATCGGTGCCGCGCGCCGTAAGAAAAGAGCTTCCTTTTATTGCCAGGGCAGTCGAATTGGTGGTGTCGCGACTCGAGCGCGGCGGGCGCCTATTCTATCTTGGAGCCGGGACGTCGGGGCGCCTGGGGGTGCTCGATGCTGCGGAGTGCCCGCCGACTTTCGGCACCAGTCCCGATATCATAATAGGGATAATCGCCGGAGGATATGAATCGTTGCTTCTTTCAAAAGAGGGGGCGGAGGATAATGTCTCGGCCGCGATCGATGACGTTCGCTCGCAAAAAATCGGCCGCAAAGATATAGTCATTGGAATCACAGCATCTAAACGGACTCCTTACGTTCTGGCCGGATTAACTGAGGCCAGGAGGCTTGGGGCTGCCACTGTCTTTATAAGCTGCAATCCGCGAAAGATGGCGCCCCGGGAATATGATCTTGCTATTTGCCCGGTTGTAGGCCCCGAGGTGATTGCCGGCTCTTCGCGCATGAAAGCCGGGTCCGCCCAAAAGATGATCCTCAATATGATCACCACTGCCGCCATGATTCGCCTCGGGAAAATATATGGCAACAGAATGGTTGACTTGAAGGCCACCTCAGAAAAGCTGAAGGAGCGGTCAAAGCGCGTCATAATGGACACTTGCGGTCTTTCGTATGAAGCTGCCGAGACCATCCTGTCGGAGGCCGGCGGCCAGGTCAAGACCGCCATCGTCATGTCACGGATGCGATTGACCAGATCGGCTGCGGAAAAACTCCTGCGCTCCAATTCGGGAGTTGTTTACAGGGCCCTGGGTGAACTCGAATAATTCACGCCCTTTCGCTACTACATTTTCCTGTTCCAGCGTCCCTTCCTCGCAGAATTGAAAATTCGATTTCGGGCTAATCAGATACCCCTTTTAAGCCGAAATATAGAATAGGATCGGCCCTGGGTCGGATTTTGCGAAAAATGTAGTGAATTAACGATTAATATCTATGGAAGAACTGTTAGAATTATCTAATTTGAATTCGGCTGAAATCTCCGAATCATTAAAAAAGAAAATAGTCGAGGCTTTTAATCTTTTTATCAAAACGGTTAAGGCCAGGCTTGTATATCCGGCTTCATCGAGATTGCCGCAGCAGTTCAAAGACGAGCTCTTTTCGAGATATTCCGCCCTGTGCGATGAATTTGGAGGAATAGGCTTCAAGGTCGAGGCCGACCGCATACGCTACGAAGGGCTTGAGGTCTACAGGGCGCCGAGCAAGGCGGATAATTTCGCGCATGTTTTCTTCCGCGACGGTATTCTGAATTTCAATCTCAAAAAAGGGCTCGAGGAAAATGAGCTGGATACTTTCATAGAAATCATAGCGCGCATGCTTCGCTCGGCATCGGTCGACGACGATCTTGCCACCCTCTTGTGGGAGTCCGGTTTCGAGCATATCACCTATAAGCTGATGGACGACATCTTCAATATCGATACTTTCGAATATGGCACGGATTCTCTGAAAAGCGCCTCCCCCTCGATGGCCGACCTGAACAATCTGTTCGAGAGCGAAATAAATCTCGATATTACCGCGGAGGATTTCGAGGTGCCGTCGGAGGAACAGAAGAAAAAAGGGCGCACCAGCCAATATGTCGATGCTGCCGGTTCCGTAAGCGAATTCATTCGGAGAGTTGCGACTTACGACGAGGCGGAGAAAAAGGCCATGTCGGAGAACCTGGCCGCCGACGCCAGATTTGACTTCAAAGAATACTCCGTAAACATCCTGTTCGAAGTTCTGGGCCTCGAAACCGACAATGCCGGGTACCACGAGAGCCTGGAGCTATTTGGCAAAGTGCGGGATGATTTCATAAAGGCCGGCGATTTCAACTCGGCGCTGATCATTCTAACGAGAGTCAGGGAGCTCGAACAGGCATTCAAGAACTTAAAGAACCTCAAGCTCGACAAAATCCAGGGGTTCATAGAAAGTTTCGCGTCATCCGATAAAATAAAAACTATCGTGACCACCCTCAACCTGCAGAAGGATGTCGATCACGATGACGTCACCAGGTATCTGAAGCTTCTCCCGTGGCAGGCTATCGCGCCTCTGGTGACGGCCCTTGGAGAGTTGATTCACTACCCCGCCAGAAAAGCGGTCTGTCGAGCGCTGGTGACGCTGGGTGTCGAAAAGATCGAGCTTGTCGCCAGAGGGTTGGACGATCCTCGCTGGTATGTGGTCAGAAACATCGTCTCGGTTCTGGGGCAGATAAACGACCCTCGGGCGATTATTTATTTCAAGAGGACGATAAAGCATCCGGATATCAGAGTTCGCAAAGAGACTTTAATGGCGACTGCCAGAGTCAAAGGCGAAGAGGCCTACGATTTTCTCATCATGGCCCTCACGGACGACGACGAAAAACTTCAAATTCTGGCCCTCAAGGAACTCTCCCAATACAAAATTTTGCGGGCGTACCCTCAAATCGAGAGAATCGTGCAGCAAAAGGAATTCAAGGATCGCCCACCCGACCAAATAAAGGTATTTCTGGAGGCCCTGGGCCAGCTTGGTGGAGAAAGGGCCTTCGATTACCTGAAAAAAACGGCCACGCAAATGTCGCTGCTGGCATCGGCAAAACAAAAACGTTTGAAAAATTATGCTATCAGGGCTCTGGGATATGTGCAGACGTCGGAGGCCGCCAGGCTGCTCGAGAAAATCGCCAATTCCAGGAACCATGTCCTGGCCGACACGGCCAGACGGGCCTTGATCAAGAAGACTAAAGGGGAGTGAAGAGCGTGTTCACCAATAACACAAGCGACATCAAGCAGCAACAGCAGGCATTCGAGGCGTTTCTCGAGGAGAGCGGCCGCAAGCTGCTTGCTATCCTCCACGCTACCATTAAAGTGGCGGGCATGTATGAAGCCAACAACAATCGCTTTATCGATCAGGCCACCAGGTTGCGCGAGGTCTTGACGGAAATATTCAAACAGGAGAGTGATTTCACCTTGACCACCAAGGGGGGCTACTTTTTCATGTCGGATGTCAGGCTGAGGGCGGAGAAGGACCTCGACGCCGTTCTGACATACTTTCTCGAAAAATGGCCCGCCGTGGGAATCTCCGGCTTTTCATTCAGCAAATCGCTCGACCCCCGCGAACTCGATAAGTTCATTTATGCTTTGAGCGGCTTTGAATCATCGAGCGACCCCAAGGAATCCTTTCAGCGATTCAAGGAGCGGCTCAATCAGCTGCAGGTCGAAAAAATCGTTCCGGTATGGATAGGCGACGATCAGCCCAAAAAAGATATAACTGACGACAACAGGCAGACGACGCGGGCCGAAGCTCGCAAAACTTTTTTCAGCGCCATCGGCGCCGTTCAGGAAACCCTCAATCAGGCCAAGAATGCCAATACGATAAATATATCCAAAACCAAGCGGGCGGTGCAGGAGCTCATAAATCGACTGATCGAGGACGAAGCCGCAATGCTCGAGCTCACTTCCTTGCGGAGTTTTGACGATTACACCTACGTTCATTCGGTCAACGTCTGCGTGCTGTCATTGATGCTGGGATATCACCTGGGGATGGACAGAAAAACCCTGTCCAACCTCGGTGTCGGCGCCCTCCTGCACGATATCGGCAAAACCAAGCTCCCGGTGGAGTTGCTCAATAAGCCAACCACATTTGACGAGTACGATTGGCAGGTCATGAAAAAACACCCGGTCTTCGGGGTCAAAGCTCTCTTAAAATCTCGCGTTGCCGATGAGACCACGGCGCGCGCCTGCTCGACCATTTTCGAACATCACCTGGCGCCAGATGGCAGCGGCTACCCTGAATTGCTCGTGAAACGCAAACCGGCCCTCTTTGCCCGCATTGTCGCCATCGCGGATACCTATAACGCCATGACATCCGGCCGCATCTACCATGTCAAACGGCATCTTCCCGACGAGGCCATTACCAACATGGCCAATCGCGTGGAAACGACTTTCGACCCCTTGCTCCTGAAGATCTTCATCAATACGATTGGAATCTATCCCGTGGGCACGGTGGTAGCTCTGTCATCTAAAGAGATTGCCATAGTCTCTAAGACCAATCCCAATGATCTCGAGAGGCCGGAGGTAAAAATAATAGCCAACGAGGAGGGCCTCTTCGAAATCGACGAGGTCAAAATACTGGACTTGTCGCAGGAAAAGGACGTCAGGGTTACTAAGATTATCGACGAAGACAAATTCAATATCAATATTGCAAATTATATCGATATTGGATAAAGGGTAAAGCCTGATTTTCCCGGTTCGCCCGAGGTTGCCGCGAAACCTCGGTTTTTTTATTGGCTGCTCGCCAGGGAATCGGCGTAGATCTGATTAAGCTCCTTAAGCCAGATATCGAGCGAGAAAGCACCGGGGTCCTCGTTATATTGAGAAAAATCGCCGGACTGGCTTAAAAGCACCTGTTTGTATGCCTGCTTCTCGGCATCCCAATAATAGGCGTAGAAATAAACTGCCCCGGCATCGTATGCGCTGCGGCTATATTTGGAATATTGGCCGTCCATGCACTCCGCTATCGAATTATATTTATCCAATAGATCTTTCGGCGGTATAGCAAAAATAACACGATCGGCCAGATTATAGTTTGACTCGAGCGCTTCGGGCAGGAAATATCCACTGTCGGGACCGGCCGTTTCAGGCTTATGCCACATGTCGCCCTCCGCAATTCGGTAAGCCTTCATATTCCCGTCCCTGTCGATAAACCATCCCCGGTTTTGATATCCCCAGGCATAATTGACGAATGAATGCTGAAAGAGAACCAACTGTTTTATTCCGTTTCCCGGCGGCGTCCTGCCAGCCGTTCGAGCGCACGAGATGCACGTCAACGCCAGCCCGCATAGAATTAGATGCGAATATTTTATCATCGGCTTCTCCGGTTTCATGTCTGAATTCCAGGGGGAAATAACGTCGTTCCAGCATGATTGTCAAATCATAAGAACGGAATCCGCATTTGTCCCCTTGCCTCTTATGAATTCCTGCGTTAGATTATCCAGGGCTCGCAATTTTGCGTCAATAATCATATTAATCGACTTAGCGCAGTCTTAAATTGGAATCCAAGAAAAGAAAAATCCTGTTAACCGGCGCCAGCGGTCAATTGGGACGGCGGCTGTTGCCGGCGCTTATGTCCTCCGGTTTTCTGGTCCGGGCTCATTACAGGACCCCGGAGCGGGCCAGGAAATATTGCCCTGCAGGGGTCGACACTGTTTGCGGAGACCTGATTGAGCCGAGTTGGCTTGATGATGCCGCGGCAGGATGCGATATCGTAATACATGGCGCCGCCAAGGTCTCGCTTCGGCCCGGCCAAAACGACCGGCAATTTAAAATAAATGTCGAGGGCACCAGGAGAGTAATCGAGGCCTGTGCTCGCAACGAGGTCAGGAGACTGATCTATATTTCAAGCGTGGTAACAGTGGGGGCCTCGGAGGACGGCAGCCTGCTCGACGAAAATGCCACGTTCAATCTCGCCGGATACAATATCCCGTATGCCGAGACCAAGCATCAAGCCGAGATTCTAACTTTATCCGCCAACGGGCCGAAACTCCAAGTGATTGTCGTCAATCCCTCGATTATGATTTCGGCTCCGGACAGGCCGGTGACCCCAAAAGAACTCCGCAAGATACCCCGCTTTATGCCGGCCTATTTTGATTTCGCAATTAATGTTGTGGAGACTGAGGATGTGATCAAGGGCATTTTGGCCGCTGTCGACCGTGGCCGCCCCGGCCAGCGCTATCTTCTGACCGGCGAGAACCTCACTCCCCAAAGGGTATTTGAGCTGGCGAAAAAATATCTTGGCATAAAAAAGCCGCGGCTGAAAATACCGCTGTTTTTTTTAACGCCGATTGCAACAATTGTAGAGGTTGTTTCGAAAATTAAGGGAGAGAGACCGAAATTCCATCGCGGCCTGGCCCGCATGGCGCGATTGAAGTTTTTTTACAGCTGCGACAAAGCCAGAAGAGAGCTCGGTTTTAATCCGAAACCGCTGGAGCAAACGATTGAAAATATATTGTCCGGAATACCGGGATTAAAAAAATAAGCGAGGATTGATATGGTAAAGAAATCAGATGACCGAAGGCTCGAGCTCCTCTTGGTGTTCTTCGACAAGGCATTCGATGGAAGCGCCTGGCACGGCCCCACGCTTCGCGGCTCAATTCGGGGAGTCGATTACCGCGAAGCCCTCTGGAAACCCGCTCCGAAACATCATAATATCTGGGAATTGGTACTGCATACGGCCTACTGGAAATACGCCGTCAAGCGTCGTATCACGCACGGGAAACGCGGCATGTTTGTATTGGAAGGGAGCAACTGGTTTAAGATTCCTGCCAAGCCCAGCCGCGCCGCCTGGAAAAAGGACATCGCCATGCTCGAAAATTACCATGTCGCTCTGCGCCAAGAAATCGAAAAACTTGACCTGCCGAAGTTCAGGCGCCTCGACCTGATCTATGGCATAGCATCTCACGACCTGTATCACGCCGGCCAAATACAACTGCTGAAACGCCTGCAACGCGGCGGGATGGCTTCAGCGTCAACATAGAATATCGGCGGTTATCGCAAGCGCATTCTAAAATTGGTTTATATTGAAATGACGCTTGGAAACCACTATAATATGCTCGGTTTCTGTTGATGTCCGGAACATGGGCCACTGGGCCGGGAGGATTTCATGAGGCTGGTGCGGATTTTAGTATGTATCGTTACTGGGCTTTTCGCAACAAGCGTCCCCGCGTTGCCTGCCGTTGACGCCGCCGATATTGTCTATAATATCGAGAAAAATGATATACAGTCAGTTCTCGTGGGCCCGATCGATTCACTGTCGATTGTTCGCGGTAACGCGCAGTTTCATCTTGGCCCCGGAAAACTGACTCTTTTTGATTTTGGAAGCGGGCGAATTGCGGCCATGGTTTTCGAAGGGACCGGCCGCTTCCGGTACGCTCCTCCTGACGACGTGGAAAGATATCAGCTTCGACGATTCACCAAGATAGATACTCTCGATGGTGGTTTCGATAAGCTGACGATATTTTTCACAATCCAGTTGGAGTCGTTTCCGGATACAAGCGGATTTATCCGCGCTAAAGTGAGCGAGGGGGCCTGGAGCCAGCTTACCGACGCCGCCTTTGAAGAGTTCGATCACATGTGGATTGACGTGACCAATGATCTTCTCGGCGATTTGCTTGCCGAAGGTCCCGGTTCATATTTCAATGCTTATTTCAGCTTCGACGAGCCGGGGCGCCTGGTCTTTATTGGAAATCCGTTATATGATGATGTGTACTCATTGTACAACCTAACAACTTACTCCGGTGCATCCGTGGCAGACCAGATCGGCGGCTATTCCCCCAATCACGACCTGCCATCCCAGCGCGGCATTGTTCCTGTCGACATTACCCACTACAGCATCAAAGCCAGGATCGAGGGCAATGGCGATATGAAGGTTGAAACCTGGGTGCACTTCGTGCCGCTCCGTTCTGGCCGACGATATTTCCAGCTTTTCTGGAATAGCAGAAACAAGCTCATCTCGGCGTTCGACTCGGATGGCCTTCCGCTTCTGGCCGTGCGAAAACAGAAAGGGCCGGGCCTATTCCACTGGAAGAAAGATGACGGAAATTTTGGTCTGGTGTTTAATAACCAGTTGCAGTTGGCAGAGTCGGATTCCGTTTTGATCATATTCGAATCGGACGCATTGGAAGAAATATACAGCTTGTATTTTATCAAAGATGGCATTTACTGGTATCCGCATAACAGCATCAGGGACGTGGCCACATTCGACATGACTTTCGATTGCCCAAAGCAATATCAGGTAGTCGCGTGCGGCGACTGCATCGAAACGTCAGTAAAAGAAAACCGCCATAATTCCCGCTGGGAATCAAAGTCGCCAACTGATTATATATCTTTCAATATTGGATCATTCAAGAATCGAGATTTCAAAAGTGACGGTTTGTCGCAAGTTAAAGTGTATGTATCCGATAAATTCCGACACGCCGATATGGCATTATCGGATTTGGCATATTATGGTGAGCTTTCGACTGCCGATATGCTCGGAGCAATGGGCAAAGATGTTATAAATAGCCTGGCCTTTTTCACAAGCATAATGGGCCCCTGCCCATTCGATACCGTAAGAGCGGTGGAGATGCTGCATAAGGTCGGATATTATTCGGTGATGGACACCATGGGGGCCGCACTTACGTTGGATAATATTGACTGGGATATTGAAGATAGATACTCAAATTTGGATAAGACCGTCGTGATATTGCCAAGATACTTGGTGGGCCAGGGCTCCCCGGGACTGTTAAACCTCTCATACGAATTGTTTCAGTCGAATCGAGTCGGGGGGTATTATGATAAATTTAAGGCCAATATTATTGCATTCCAGTGGTGGGGGCACCTCGTGGACACTGAAATCGACCGGGATTACTGGATCCTATATGGCCTGGCGCACTATTGCGGTCTATGGTATTACGAGATGTCCTCAAAAAACCAGAAAAGCGTAGACGATTTGTTGGAACTATCTCGCCAAAAAATCATGTGGGGTTATGGCTCTGAATCGGTAGGGCATAAAGCCGGCCCGGTTGTAATGGGCTGGAGGCTTCTGTCGTCAAAATCCGACGATTACGACAATGTGGTATATCACAAGGGCGCCTATATTTTTCACATGATTCGTTATCTGTTTCACGACTATAAAACAGGCTCCGATGATGCCTTCGCCGCCTTCCTGAGAGACCTGGCCGCACGATATGCGGGCAAGGTTATCACCACCGAGGGCCTTAAGGCGCTGCTGGAGAAGCATATCGGCGATGACATGACGTGGTTCTTTGATCAATGGGTCTATGGCACAGAGATACCGAAATACTACGTCAAGATCGAATGGGATGAAAGCATCGGTAATAAATACCAGGTCAAATGCCACGTGGTGCAAAAAGATGTGCCCCCCGATTTCAAAATGATTGTTCCGATAACCGTATTATTCGATGATGATAAATATATTCATTTTAAGTCCTGGGTGGACAAGCCCGAAATGGAAATAATCCTGCCGTTGATGCCGTATAAGCCCCGAAAAGTGATCTTCAATACGTATGATGCGGTTCTTGGCGAGGTATCTTATCGATAACTGTGGCGGTGCTGCCTCAGATCCTCTCAAGCCCCTGTTGCAGGTCGGAGATTAAGTCCCTGACGTCTTCTATTCCTATCGAAAGGCGAATGAAGCCATCGGTGATACCGAGGGCCGTCCTGGTTTCCGGATCGACGGAGGCATGGGTCATTATTGCAGGATGGTCCACAAGCGATTCGACGCCTCCCAGCGACTCGGCCAGCTTGAAAACCTCCAGCCCGGAAATAAATTTCCCGGCATTTGCCAGACTTCCCAAGTCCAGCGAAATGATGGCGCCGTGACCGCATGCCTGGCGGCATTGGACGCTATAACCTGGATGTCTGTCATCCCCGGGATAATATATTTTCTTGATCTGCGGTTGAGATTTCAAAAATTCGAAAATCGCCCGTGTATTTTCCTCATGGCGCTGCATGCGAAGATGCAACGTCTTGATTCCCCGCAACGTTAGAAAGCAGTCCATCGGTCCCGGAACTGCGCCGGCGGCGTTCTGAATAAAATGAAGTCTCTCCGCCAGCCCGGCATTGTTCGTTACGACGGCGCCACCAACAATATCGGAGTGGCCGGCGATATATTTGGTAGTGGAATAAAGAACCAGATCGGCGCCATGTTGAAGCGGGCTCTGGAAATATGGGGACATGAATGTATTATCTACAACCAGTAGCGCCTTGCAGTCGTCGCAGATCTCTCTGGCCCCTCTTATGTCCGTCACCTTCAGGGTTGGGTTTGTGGGTGTTTCAATCCATATGACCCTGGTTTTCGATTTCAAAGAGGCCCTGACATTGGCCAAGTTTGAACTATCTACGAACGAAAACTCCAGGCCATAATTGCGATATATTTTGTCAAAGAGCCTGAATGTCCCGCCGTAAACGTCGTCCGAGCAGATTATATGGTCCCCCGATTTCAACAATTGCATGACTGCGGATATGGCGGCCATCCCGGATGAAAAAGCGATCCCGAATTCGGCCTTTTCGAGGGCCGACAGAGATTTCTCGAGCGCCGTCCGAGTCGGATTCTGAGTGCGCGAGTACTCGTACCCCTTATGTTTGCCGGGGGCTTGTTGAACATAGGTCGACGTTTGGTAAATAGGGGTCATGATTGCGCCTGTCGATGGGTCTGGCTCGACGCCGGCGTGAACGGCCCTGGTGCCTATCCTCAATTCCTTGTAATCTTTCAACCTTTGCTCCGCGCTAAATGTGAGATGAGGTCTATCTTGGTCAGTACTCCCAACAACTTGTCATCCTCCATGACGAGAACGGCCTCGCTCTTGTCAGTGAATATTTCCGCCAGTCGGGCGAGCGATTCGTCCGGCCCGATCCTGGAAATCTGGCGCTCGGCCACGTCGCGCACGGAATCATCCGGACCGCCGGTGCGGGCGGCCAGCGCTCGCAGCAAGTCAATTTCATACACCATTCCGACTATATCACCATTGTCGCGGACGGGCAACTGGGATATTCCATATTTCTTCATTAATCCAATGGCATCCTTGATCGGGCTTTCAGCCTGTATCACTACCGGCTTGAGATGCCCCGTATTCAGGAGCTCCGAAACCTGTCCGGGTATGGGTTCAAACGCGAAGAAGCCGTTATCCGCCATCCAGCCGTCATTGTAGAATTTCGAAAGATATCTTGTGCCCGAATCGGGAAGAATCACG
>Ga0214473_10004164_pt1 | contig 17409 bp, 11 predicted proteins | sample RVTome_7_FD_203509 | JGI IMG/M metagenome (GOLD analysis project Ga0214473, IMG submission 203509) | Soil microbial communities from uranium-contaminated site in the Upper Colorado River Basin, Wyoming, United States - RVT98D197 | ecosystem: Environmental > Terrestrial > Soil > Contaminated >... | reverse complement strand
GCCGGTAGCGCCGCTCGGCGGTATGGGAGGGAAGGCGCCTGGCCAGCTCCGCCTCGCCGCCGCCGCCGAGAGCGGCCGTGCTGATTCCGGTGAGGATTCCGGTCGGCTCGCCCGAGCGTGGATCCTTCTCAACCTCGTGGGCGAAGGGCACGCGCTCGGTCGCCCGGCTGATCCCGAAAGCGCGCAGCGCCTCCCGGTTCAACCAGGCCGTGTGGTAGTCGTAGGCCATCAGGAAGGCCGGCCGGCCGCCGGTCAGCCCTTCGAGATCGGCGGCCCGCGGCAGGCGGTGACCCGGCATCGCCGAGTAGTTCCACCCTTCCCCCTCGATCCATGGCAGATCCGGCTTCCGATCCGCGAACTCCCGGATGCGGGACTGCAGCTCGCCGAGCGTTCGGGCCCCCGCCAGGCTCGCGATGTCGGGGTCCGCGCCGGTCTGGATGTGATTGTGGCTGTCGATGAAACCGGGCAGAAGCAGGCGGCCGCCGGCGTCGATGACCCGGGTGCTCTCCGAGATGAAGCGCCCGGCGTCGCGGTCCGGCCCCACCCAGGCGATCCGCTCACCCCGCACCGCCACCGCCTCGGCCCGCGGCTGCGCCGCTTCGACCGTATAGACGCGGGCATTGCGGATGACCAGGTCGGCCGGCTCGCCGCGGCCGCAGCCGCCGGCGGAGATCGCGGCGGCGAGCAGGAGAACGGCGCCACCCGCGCTCCCCGCCCACACCGCGCGACCCTTCCACCTGCCCGTCCGAATCATCGAGCTTGTCTCAGCGCTCGTCGCGATGGACGACGCCCCCCTTCATCACGAAGCGCACCCGCTGGAGCTCGGTGACGTCGGCGAGGGGATCGCCGGCCACGGCGATCAAGTCGGCATACTTCCCGGGCTGCAGCGTGCCGACCCGATCGGACCAGTCGATCGCCTCGGCCGCGACGCGGGTTGCCGACTCGATGGCGTGCATCGGGGTTTCTCCCTCGGCGATCCGCGACGCGAACTCGCGGGCGTTCTGGCCGTGCGGGAAGACGCCGGCGTCGGTGGCGAACGGGATCGACAGGCCGGCGGCCAGCGCCTTGCGGAACGTGGCGCCCCGGTATTTCATCATCTGGCGCGAGCGCTCGATCTCCGAGTCGGGGATTCCGAGCGCCTTCCCCTCCCGGACCACCGCCTCCCCGACGTACAGGGTCGGCACATAATAAGCCCGGCCCGCCTTCAGCATCCGGATCCCCTCGTCGTCCATCATCGATCCGTGATCGATGGTGCGCACGCCGGCGCGCAGCGCGGCTTTGATCCCCTCGGCCCCGTGCGCGTGGGCGGCGACGTGGCGCCCCCAGCGCCTGGCTTCCTCGACGGCGACCTTCAGCTCCTCGTCCGAATATTGCTGGGCGCCGGGCGGGATTCCTTTCGACAGGACCGCGCCGGTGGCCAGAATCTTGATGAAATCGGCCCCGTGCTTGAAGTTGGTCCTGACGGCGTGGCGCACGGCGTCCACACCGTCGGCCAGGTTCTGCACCGTCGGTACGTCCACATAGATCGAAAATTGCCGGGCGTCGCCGGCGCCGCCGGTGGCGGAGACATAGTTCCCGGCCACCAGCAGACGCGGACCGGGGACGACACCCGCCTCGATGGCGTTGCGCAGATCGACGTCGACGTACGGCCAGTTGGGGCCCATGTCGCGGCAGGTGGTGAACCCGGCCAGCAGCGTGTCGCGGGCGTTGCGCACCCCATGGATCGCGTCCCGCCCAGGCGTCGAGCGCAGGAGCGCGTCCTCCCAATGAGTGTCGGTATCGCCGGTCAGGTGGGTGTGGAGATCGATGAGTCCGGGAAGGACGGTGGCGGAGCCCAGGTCGATCAGCCGGGCACCGGCCGGCACGTTCAGGTCGCCTCCGACCGCCTCGATCCGCTCGCCACGGATCAGCACGACCCCCGGAGCGAACGGAGCGCGGCCGGTGCCGTCGATCATCCGGGCGGCGCGCACCGCAATCAGCGCCTCGCCCTCGCCAGGCGAGGTCGGCGACACGGCCGCCGAGATCAGGATCACCGAGGCGGTCACCACGGAAGCTCGCAGCGCAGCAGCCGTCCGTGTCGCCGTCAACCGGGCTCGCAGCGTTGCCGGCCACGGCATCACCTTCCCCTTCACTTCGGCCAACGCCAATCGAGCCATCGACGAACGTCGGTGCAGCATCAGATCGTCCTCACGAAACGGGTGATTCCGGTCATCAGCATCTGCACGGCGATGACGATCAGGATCATGCCCATGAGCCGCTCGAGCGCTGTGAGCACGCGGTCGCCGAGGATCCGCCGCAACCCGCTCGACAGATACAGGATCATCCCGGAGATCAGCCAGGCCAGGACCAGCGCCAGCAGCCATTCGAAGCGCCGCTCCGGCTCGGTGCTGGTGATCAGCAGCACCGAGGCCATGGCCGAGGGGCCGGCCACGAACGGGATCGCCAGGGGGACGATGAACGGCTCGCCGGCCAGGTTCAGATCGAACGCTCCCTCGCGGCTGGGGAACACCATGCGGATGGCGATCAGGAAGAGCAGCACGCCCCCCGCCACCGTCAGCGATTGCTCGGAGATCTGCAGCGCCTGCAGGATGGCGCGCCCGCTGAACAGGAAGACCAGCAGCACCCCAAGGGCGATCAGCAGCTCGCGCACGATGATCCGCCGGTGCCGCTTCGGTTCGACCTTCTGCAAGACGGTCAGAAAGACCGGGATGTTCCCGAACGGGTCGATGACCAGCAGCAGCAGGAGGGTGGCGGAGAAAACGGTCATGGGCGCGGAAGATCGTTCGCTGCCGGTTCGGAGCGCGCAGGATACCCCACGCTCCCACCCACCCGCAAGGAACGGCAGCTCCCAGGAACCACAGCACAGCTCCCGGCGCAGGCAGGTCAAGCTCTCTGCCTCGTCCTCTTGACAAGATCAGCTCATCGGCGTACCTTTGGTCACTTTTCGCTCCGGGCGCATGTGATCCGACTCAGGAGGATCTGCCATGGTCAGTAGACAGCGGTTGTGGGGTGTTCTATGCGTCACTGCTCTTGCAGTGCCGGCCTCGGCGGCAAATCTGAACTCCAGCTACGACATGAAGGTACTGGTCCTCAAATATCTCCATATCAACCAGAGCAATCAGGTCGTCGATCCGGGCTTCGCAATGGACGGGTGGGCTTACCCGACCTACGCGTCTACGGTACAGGTCGTCAACGACCAGATCAGCGCTATGAGGATGGCCGCGGAAAATGGCTCTGCTTACCTTGATTACAAGACCTCAACAGCCCAGCCCGCGCTTCGTTACAGCATCATCGACACCAAGGAATACACACAGGTGCCACCGTTTAAGGATGAGTATCTGGACTATCAGAAAATCCTGACGGACCTGGCTATCTGCGACTACGTCGACAACAAAGAGGTACGGGAGGTCTGGATAGTAAAGGCGCCGCATACCTCGTACCTCCACTGGGAGTCGTTCATGCAAGGGCCGATCGAAATCGTCGGCAACCCCAGCGTGACGATGAACGTGCCGCTTTGCAGGCACTCGTACCGCATCTACACCCATGACTACAACCGCCTGGAGCTGTTTCCCGAAGTGTGGGGCCACCAGCTAGAGGCGGAAATGGAACGGGTCAGCAGATCGGAAAACGGACCCGACCTGTTCCAGTTCTTCAATGCGCCCTGCTATGGCAAAGAAGATTACACGTGTGCGCCCCGGGATCAGATCGCTGCCGGTCTCACGGGAGAGTATTTCAACAACAGGGATCTGACGGGCACACCCATCTTCACACGTGTCGATGACAGCGTAGATTTCGACTGGAGGAACGATAGCCCCGACCCCGGCATCCCTGCGAACCAATTTGCCGCCGATGGTTTCAGTGTGCGCTGGATCGGATGGGTCGTGCCCGAGTATTCGCAGACCTACACGTTCAAGGTCACTGCAGACGATGGCGTAAGGTTGCGGATCGGAACCGGTGAAGGATGGCTCATCGACCAATGGGTTAACCAACCGCCTACCGAGCATTCGGGAAGCATCAGCTTGGTCGCCAATCAACCGTACCCGATCACGCTGGAGTATTACGAAGACGGCGGAGAGGCTGTCGTCCGACTGCGGTGGGAGTGGGGCAGCCCGCCGGAAGGATACAGTACCGTGCCACCAAACCGGCTGTATCCATCGACCACGTCAGGTTATCGAACAAATTTTTCGGGTTACAACGGGCGGTATTTCAATAACATCGACCTGGCCGGCACGCCCACCCTCACGCGCATGGATCCTGCAATCAACTTCTCCTGGGGTGACGGTTTGTCCGGGACTGAAGGCAGCCCTGATCCGTCCATTGGTACCCCCTGTACAGCCGATGGGGAACCAGCCGACTTGTTCAGCGCGAGCTGGGGTGGAACATTCATTCCAAAGTACACCGATTTCTACGATTTCTACACCAGCACGGACGATGGAGTCAGGTTATGGGTCGATGGAAAACTGCTCATCGATCAATGGCATGACCAGGGGGAAACGGTGCACAGTGGAAGGTCGAAGGACGATGCCGGGAACGACGCTCAGCTGATGGCCGGCCAGTTGTACCCGATCGTGATGGAATATTATGAGCATTGTGGAAATGCGACCGCCCGGCTGCTGCAGTGGAGAAGCTCCTCAACGAACAGGTATCAGGTTGGAAGATGCGGCAACGTTCACACGGGACCCAACGGAAGGTCCAATTACGATAGAAGCAATACCGAACCGAATCTGACCGACTGTCCGGACTGGAATCCGGACGGGATTGGACCCCTGTCTTTGGTCAGTTGCGCCAATTGGGTCAATGGATGCGGGAACGACCAGAATTATATTTTCGACAATGCCGTCCTGAATTACATCCAATGGCACTGGCAGAACATGCCGGGAAGAAACAACACCAAGACGTATCAGGGTCAGCAATTGCGCAACTGGTGGGATGTGCACGGGAACTTCGACGTGGTCATGGCTTGCCCCAGCAATAAGACGCTGCTGATGCCTTCAGCCCAATGTCAGAGAGATCTGGCTATTTCCCTCGTGGACTCTCCCGATCCCGTGAATGCGGGCGGTACAGGTGTTACCCTTTCCCTTACGGTTACCAACGCCACTGCCGTTACCATTGACGACCCGGGCATCATGGCGGGCGACAAGGTAACCGTTTCGCTGCCAGTCGGTTCCGCTTATGCCAATTCTGTGGGAGCGTGCACCGCCTCGGCTCCCACCGTCTCGGGTCTTCTCATCACCTGTAACCCAGGCGTGCTCCACCCGAATGTGCCGCAGACTCTCCCCATCAGAGTCATCCTGCCAGCGGTGGGCATCGTCACGGCAACCGCGAGCGCCACTCTTCCGGATGCGTTCCAGGAGCCCAATACCAATAACAACAACGCAACGGCCACAACCACCGTGTCGAGCGTCAATGGCGTGGATCTGTTCCCGACCTCCATGAGCGCCACTCGCGTAAGCGGCAGCGCCACCAAAGTGAGCGTCAGCGAGACGGTCAAGAACCAGGGCAATTCAAGGGCGGGCGCATTCAAGATCCGCTACTACCTGTCCACCAACGCAACCTACGAACCAGCCTCCGACATTGCACTCGCGGGCAAATCCAACGGATCGGGGATTTGCGAGCGCGCGCTCAATTCATTGAACGCCGGAACGAGCAGCAGTGTGAGCGGGAAGATCTGTTACAAACCCGCTGGCGCATTGAACGGGGTTGATTACTACGTGCTGGTCGTGGACGACGCCGCGAGTGCCGTCTCCGAGTATATCGAGATCAACAACGTGATGGTCACCCCGGGAACGATGCGCTGGTAGGAAGCCGGTCGGAGACGGATCATCCGAACGAAGACTCCGTAGGCTTGATCCGAGAAGAGCGGATGGATGGCGCCGACATCGAAGCCGGAGACATCCGCTCCCACTTACGCAGCCATCAGGGTCCTGTCCGAGCTCAGATAGAAGAGCTCCGTGCCATCAGGGCCTCCTCATTGTCCCCGCGGCGCCTCTGTAGCCCGCCCGCGCGAGGGATGGTACTCTTCATGATTCTTCATGAGCGAGCCGGTCATCTGCTTCGGCCAGCAACCTTGCGGCTTTTTTCCCAAGCGGTTCTTCTACGCCAAGCTGGTCACCGCCCGCAGGTTACAGCGGGAAATGGGCGGGCGGATCGTCTATTTCTGCCACGACAGCGACCATGATTACCGGGAGACCACCACGCCGCTGCGGGATCTGAAGACGGGCGATCTGAGGAGGCTGAATTTCGAGCACCTGGGCAAGCTGCAGAAGAAATACTCGCCGTTGTACGCCAAGAAGATCCAGGGCGACTGGCAGGAGCGCACGGTCCGGCTGCTTCCGGCGTTCGTGGCGCCGGCGCTGGTGGAGATCTTCCGCTCGGTCCGGGCCGACACGGTGGCCGATTTCTGCCTGGAGATGTACCGCCGGCTGGGACACCTGGAGGGGATGGAGGTCGTCCGGTCGGGCGATCCGGCGGTGCGAAGCAGGGCGGCGGAGGTGGACGATTTCTACGTCGACGTGATGCATGAAGGGGAGCTGGTCCGGGCCCGCTGTCGCGAGGGGAGGTTGACACTGCACCGGGGGGGCGGCGAATATCTGGAGGTTCCGTATCGCCAGCCGCTGAAGGAGAGCATCAGTCCGGCGCGCGACACGCGGTTGCGCTGGATGCAGTCGATTGTCCACTGCACCCACTACGTCGTCGGAGCGGGCGAAGCCCGGTATCTGAACAAGGAAGAAACGCCGGAAATCACCTTCGTGCAGCGAGACAGCATCGAACGGCCCGACGAATCGTTCGTGGACCTTCCGTGATGGGAGGTCCCGAAAGCTCCGCGCCCGCGCCGCCGCTGCGGCTCGCCATCACCTGCTATCCGTCGGTCGGAGGCAGCGGCATTCTCGCCTCCCAACTCGGGGAACAGCTGGCCCGGCGGGGGCACGAGGTGCATTTCGTCAGCTACGAGAGGCCGTTCCGCCTCGATGCCTCCGCCCCCAACATCTTCTTCCACCCGGTGAACGTCAACGAGTACGATCTGTTCAAATACCCCGACTACACGCTCCCCCTGTCGGTGAAGCTGGCCGAGGTCAGCCGCCGCTACGATCTCGACCTCCTGCACGCGCACTACGCGGTGCCCCACGCCGTCGCCGCCTGCCTGGCCCGGCAGATGCTGGGAGGCGATCGGCCCCGGCTGATCACCACGCTGCACGGCACCGACACCACGCTGATCGGACGGGATCCGGGCTACCAGCCGGTGATCAGGCACGCCATCGAGCATTCCGCGGGGGTGACCGCGGTCTCCGAATTCCTGCGCGAGGAGACGATGCGCATCTTCGGCGTCGCCCGGGAGATCCGCGTGATCCACAATTTCTTCGCGCCCGCCCCGCCGAACCGCACGCGCCGGCAGGTGCGCGACGCTCTGGGGATCGGGGACCGGTTCCTGGCCCTGCACATGTCGAATCTGCGGGCGGGCAAGCGGATCGACCATCTGCTGCGCGTCATCGCGGCCTCCCGGCACCGGGAGCGGATCCACCTGCTGATCCTGGCGGGAGGCGACTTCGCTCCCTACCGGCCGCTGGTCGCGGAGCTGGGGATCGAGGAGCGGGTCACGGTGATGACGTCGGTGCCCGATGTCGAGAACTACCTGAACGCCGCCGACCTGGGGCTCTATACGTCCGATTACGAGAGCTTCGGTCTGAGCATCCTGGAGAGCATGTTCCACCGGCACCCGGTCCTGGCGACCCGCGCCGGGGGCGTCCCGGAGGTGGTGATCGACGGGGAGACCGGGTACCTTCTGCCGCCGGGAGACATCAGCGCGTTCGTCGACAAGCTGGATGCGATCGTGGAGAATCCGGGGCGCTTCCTGGAGATGGGGGAGCGGGGTCACGAGAGGGCCCGCAGCCTCTTCTCGTCCGAGAAGATCGTCGGCCAGTACCTGGACTACTACCGCGAGGTGCTCGCACGTTGAGAGGCGCTCCGAGGTGCGCGATGGCGATCCTGCTGGGTTGGACTTCGAGCGGTACGATCATGGCCCTGGCGCCGCCCCGGCCCAACGCGGCCGAGATCCTGCTGGCCCTCAAGAAGCTGCGGGTGCTGGCGAGCGTGCTCTACGTCGGGGCCCACCCGGACGATGAGAACACCGAGCTGATGGCCGCGCTGGCGCTCGGCCGGCTGGCCGACACCGCCTACCTGTCGATGACCCGAGGGGACGGGGGGCAGAACCTGATCGGCCCGGAGATCGGCGAGTCGCTGGGGATCATCCGCTCCCAGGAGCTGCTGGCCGCGCGCCGGATCGACGGCGGCCGGCAGTATTTCACCCGGGCCGTGGACTTCGGCTTCTCCAAGACTCCCGAGGAGACGCTGCGGATCTGGGACAGGGAGCAGGTGCTGGCCGACACCGTGCGCGTCTTCCGTGAGTTCCAGCCCGACGTCGTGATCACCCGCTTCTCCTCTTACACCTCCTCCACCCGCGCCACCCACGGCCACCACACCGCCTCCGCCCTGCTCGCGCGGGAGGCGTTCGCGGCGGCCGCCGATCCGGAGCGCTTTCCCGATCCGCTCGAGCGCACCGGACCCTGGCGACCGAAGCGGATTCTGTGGAACACCTCGTCCTGGTTCTTCGGCGAAGGCAAGGAGTTCAAAACGGACGCGCTGCTCAAGATCGACGCGGGGGAGTGGAGCCCGCTCCTGGGGGAGTCTTTCGCCGAGATCGCGGCGCGCAGCAGCAGCCAGCACGCCAGCCAGGGATGGGGCGCGAGCGGCACGCGGGGCGAGGTGCTCGAGTACCTGGAGCATCTTGACGGCGAGCGCGCCCGGGGCGATCTGTTCGAGGGGATCGACACCACCTGGGGGCGGATCGCCGGCGGGGCGGAGATCGGGGCGATCCTCGAGCGCGCCTACCGCGAGTTCGATCCCGAGAATCCGGCCGGCGTCGTCCCGCATCTCCTCGAGGCGCGCGGAAACGTTCTGGCGCTGCCGGCTGGCCGCTGGCGGAGCGTCAAGCTGGACGAGCTGGAGCGCACGATCGCCGCCTGCCTCGGGTTGTACCTCGAGGCGTCGGCGGCGACCTTCGCCGCGGTCCCCGGCGACAAGGTGACCCTCCGGCTCGAGGCCGCCAACCGCTCTCCGATCGACGTCAGGCTGAAGCGGGTCGAGGTGCCGGCGGCCGGAACCAACGAAGCGCCCGACCTACCCCTCGCGGCGGGGGCGCGGTTCGAAAAGGGGATCGAGGTCGCGCTCCCCGCTGATCTTACCGATTCGCAGCCGTACTGGCTGCGCGAACGGGGCACGCTGGGGATGTTCCGTGTCGCCGACCCGGCGCTCATCGGCCTGCCGGAGAACCCGCCGGCCCTGACAGCGGTGTTCGCCCTCGAGGCGAACGGCGTGCCCCTGGCGATCGAGCGACCGGTCGTCTTCAAGAGAACCGACCCGGCCCGCGGCGAGCAGTACCGCCCGTTCGAGGTGATCCCGGCGGTGGCGGTCGATCTCTCCGAGCAGGCTTTCGTCTTCGCGGACACGGCGCCGCGGGAGATCGACGTGCGCCTGCGCGCCGGACGCGCAGGCGTGGAGGGGAAGGTGCGGCTGGAGCTCCCCGCGGGGTGGCGGGTCTCGCCGCCGCTGCGCGAGTTCCGCCTCGCAGAGAAGGACGCGGCGCAGACGGCCAGGTTCGAGATCCGCCCTCCCGAGTCGGTGTCGGCGGGGGTGGTGCGGGCGGTGGCGGAGGCCGGAGGGCGGCAGTACCGCCGGGGGCTGGCGCGGATCGAGTACGACCACATTCCGGCTCAGATCCATCTCCCGGCGGCGGAGGCGCGGGTGGTCCGCCTCGACCTGCGGCGCCGGGGGCAGACGATCGGGTATCTCCAGGGGGCGGGGGATCAGATCCCCGCGGGCCTCCGGCAGATCGGCTACACGGTGAGTGAATTGACGGAGGACGACCTGCTCCCCGAGCGTCTGCAGCGGTTCGACGCCGTCATCCTCGGCGTGAGGGCCTACAACACGCTGGAGCGGATCGACCTCCACCAGCCGGCGCTGTTCAACTACGTCAAAGCAGGCGGGGCGCTCATTGTCCAGTACAACACCGCCCATGATCTTCACGTCGATGCGGTGGCTCCCTATCCGCTGAAGATCACGCGCGACCGGGTGACCGAGGAGGATGCCGCGGTGCGGTTTCTCCTCCCGGATCACCCCGTCCTCAACGTCCCCAACCGGATCACCGCCGCCGATTTCGAGGGATGGGTCCAGGAGCGCGGCCTCTATTTCGCCGGTGAGTGGGGTGCCCCCTTCGAGGCGGTGCTCTCCTGCAACGATCGGGGGGAGCCGCCGCGGGACGGCGGCCTGCTGGTCGCCAAGCACGGGGAGGGTTTCTTCGTCTATACCGGCTATGCCTGGTTCCGGCAGATCCCGGCCGGGGTGCCGGGCGCCTACCGTCTGTTCGTCAACCTGATCTCGCTGGGCAGATCCCCCGCCGTGCCGTCTCCCGATGCCGATCGACCCCGATAAAGAGAGACGAATCATCGAGGACCGCCCCCCCTTCTTCAAGAGCTGGACCGCCGTCTACGCGCTGGTCCTCGGGTTCCTGGGTTTCCTGGTTCTCCTCTTCCACCTTTTCACCCGGCACTACCGATGAGCCTGCTCGACGTCGCCGTCCTGTTCGGCACTCTTCTCGGCATCGCCGCCTATGGGATCTGGAAGACCCGCGGCAGCCGCGACCTGGAAGGGTATTTTCGCGGCGATCACACGATGAAGTGGGGCACCATCGGCCTGTCGGTGATGGCAACCCAGGCCAGCGCCATCACGTTTCTCTCCACCCCGGGTCTCGCCTACGAGCAGGGAATGGCGTTCGTGCAGAACTATCTCGGACTGCCGATCGCCCTGGTGATCGTCTCGGCGGTGTTCATCCCGATCTACTACCGCTTCGGGGTCTACACGGCCTACGAGTATCTGGAACGGCGGTTCGACCTGAAGACCCGCCAGCTGGGCGCCTTTCTGTTCTTGATCCAGCGGGGCCTGGCGGCCGGGATCACCATCTACGCCCCGTCCATCATCCTCTCCACCCTGATCGGCTGGAGCCTCGATTTCACCATTTTCCTGATGGGGATCGTGGTCGTGGTCTACACGGTGAGCGGCGGCACGCGTGCCGTCAGCCTCACGCAGAAGCACCAGATGGCCGTCATCCTGGTGGGGATGGTGGCGGCGTTCGTCCTGATCGTCTCCGATCTGTCCAGGGAGATCTCCTTCCCGCGGGCCCTGGAGGTGGCGGGGAAGATGGGCCGGCTCGAGGTGATCAATTTCTCCCTCGATTACAGCACCCGCTACACGTTCTGGTCCGGCATCTTCGGCGGTCTCTTCCTGGCGCTGTCCTATTTCGGCACCGATCAATCCCAGGTGGGGCGCTACCTCTCAGGGGAATCGGTGACGCAAAGCCGCCTCGGCCTGATGTTCAACGCCGTGCTCAAGGTGCCGATGCAGTTCTTCATCCTGTTGACCGGCGTGATGGTTTTTCTTTTCTACCAGTTCGTCGAGCCGCCGATCCTGTTCAAGCAATCGGCGCTGGAGGCCGTGCGCCTGTCGTCGCGCGCTCCGGAGCTGCGCGACCTGGAGGCCCGGTATTCGGACGCCTTCCGGGACAAACGGGAGGCAGTGCACCTCCTGGCCGCGGCCCTGAAGAGCGGCGACGAGGCCGCCGTGACCGCCGCCCAGGCCGGGGTGCAGGGCCTTGAGCGGCGCGCCGAGGAGGTCCGGGCGCTGGCCAAGCGCCTGGTGGTGGAGGTCGACCCGAAGATGGAGGTGAAGGACTCCGACTATGTCTTCCTGACCTTCATCCTTCACCACCTGCCCCGGGGTGTCGTCGGGCTGCTGATCGCGGTGATCTTCTGCGCTTCGATGTCTTCGACTTCCTCGGAGCTTAACGCCCTCGGCTCCACCAGCACCGTCGACCTGTACCGGCGCCTCCTGCGTCCCCGGGAGAGCGAGCATCACTATGTCGTGGTGTCGAAGGCGCTGACCGCCCTCTGGGGCGCGGTGGCGATCGCCTTCGCCCTCACCGCCTCCCTGGTGGAGAACCTGATCGAGGCCGTCAACATCCTGGGATCGCTCTTCTACGGCACGATTCTGGGGATCTTCCTGACCGCGTTTCTCCTGAGGCGGGTGCGCGGCAGCGCCGTCTTCATGGCGGCGATCCTGGCCGAAGCGACCGTGATCGGGCTCTACTTCACCACCGACATCGGCTACCTCTGGTACAACCTGATCGGCTGCGGCATGGTCCTGGCGCTGGGGGTCGCGATCCAGAGCCTCCTCCCGGGCGCCCCGTTTGCCTCCGAGGCCGGTCAGGGATAGGATCCCATCTGCTTTCAACCTCCTGGAGGACGTCCATGAAGAAGCTCGCTGTCGCCGTTGCCGTGCCGATGCTGCTCGTGCCGTTCGCGTTCGCCGATCTCACGCTCCCCCGGGTGAGCCAGAAAGCGACGGCGATGCAGACGGTGGGATTGACCGACGTGACCATCCTGTACAACCGCCCCGGCGTGAAGGGCAGAACCATCTGGGGAGGATTGGTCCCGTACGACGAGGTATGGCGGACAGGCGCGAACGAGGCGACCACCGTCACCTTCAGCAATCCGGTCAAGATCGACGGCAAGCCCCTGCCGGCGGGGACCTACAGCCTCCACACCATCCCCGGCAAGACCGCCTGGACGGTGATCTTCAACAAGGCGGCGGAGCAGTGGGGGAGCTACGAGTACGACTCCGCCAAGGATGCCCTGCGGATCCAGGTGCAGCCCAAGTCCGGGGCGCACCAGGAGTGGATGACCTTCTCGTTCCCCGAGGTGGGTAACGATGCCGCCACCCTCGAGCTGTCCTGGGAGAAGCTGCGCATTCCCCTCCGCATCGAGACCGACACCACGACCCAGGCGCTGTCGAACATCCGCGAGGCGCTGTCGGGCGAGGTGAAGGATTGGGAGGTTCCGTACGACGCGGCCGGCTTCGCCTTCAATGCCAAGCTGGACAGCAAGCGCGCCGACGCCATGGGCTGGATCGACAAGTCGATCGCCCTCGATGAGAACTACTGGAACCTGCGTCTGAAGGCCGCCATGCTGGAGAAAGAGGGGAAGCGGAAGGAAGCGGTCGCCGTCGCCGAGAAGGCGGTGAAGATCGGCAAGGAAAAGAAGGACAACGCCGCGGAGATCGCCAAGACGGAAAAGCAGATCGCCGAGTGGAAGGCCGCCGCCGGCATGTAGCGCCTCCAGCCCGCCGCCCACGCCGGGATGAACGGCCGGGGAGCCGGGCCTGGGGCCCGGCTTTCCGGCCGGCCCGCCATCGAGAAACTTGAAACCGCTCCTCCCCGGCCTAATATTGACCCTTGATGAGAAGGGTCCTTCTGGTGGTTGGGCTGGTCATCCTGGCCGCGGGTATCCAGCCCATTTCGGCCATCTACGTGCCGCAGTCGCGCCGGGAGTTCATGAACGCCGTGGCCGCCGGCGGGCGGGGCACGAAGATGGAAAAGATCACCGTCGACAGGAATTTGGCGGAGATCTACAGCGTCCTCAAAAAGAGATCTTCCCCCTGCCTCGATGTCGAGGTGAGACGTACCGGATACGTGGGCTATACGGAGAGAAGCTTATCCGACTACAACCCGACGCTGAAGATGGTGGGCAAGAACAAGGTCGAGTTCGCGCTGCAGGTGGTTCACCGGCCCCGGGCCGTCGGCGAGGTGACCGCGCCCGGCGGCCTCTACATAATGGCCGCCGATCTGAAGTGGCTCGGCAAGAACCGGACGGAGGTCACGCTGTACCGCTCCTCGATCGGCTTCAAACAGATCACCAACAGCGTGCGGCAGTGGGCCTCGGGTGAAGACGCCGACTGCCCGAAGATGAAATAGCCCGGCTCCTCCCCAGCACAACAGACTCAAACGCCAGACTAGAACGTCAGAGGGTCCGCTACCTGGTCCCGAAGGTACAGGCGGGACGGCGGGCGTGGAACATCAGCGCGCGCCGCGCAGCGAGGCGAGCGAGGAGACGAACAGGGAGGTGCGCAGGCGGCCGCCGGGGAGCGGCAGATCGGTCGCTGTGTCGAGGATCTGGATGCCCGAGTCGAGCGGATCGCGCAGGGCGAGCAGCAGCCAGCCTTCGCCGTCCGCCTCCAGGTCGGCCACCTGCAGCCGCCCGCCCGCGCCGCCGCTGTAAACCGTGCCCAGGATCGTCCCGTCGCGGGGGTCGAACGCCACCACGTCGGTGAGAAAATCGGAGCCGGAGCGCCGCGACACGAGGACGTACCCCTTCGACGCCGAGGCGATCGCCACGTCGTTCGGGTGGCCGCCCAGGTCGTCGTCGTCCACCCGCAGGCCCAGGCTGGCCCGCGCCCGCGGGTCGATCACCTCGACACCACCTGTGAATTGTTCCTGCTGCTGTCCCGGGAAGATCCCCGCCATCGCCAGGTAGAGCAGGCCGGAGGCCGGGTCCCGCTCCAGCCCCTGGAACGGGTTGGTCCCTTCGAGCTCAATCACGCCGGAAACCGTGTCGGAAACAGTGTCGATCACCAGCATGCGCGCCGGCCCGTAGACGCTGAAAGCCAGGTTGGCGTTCTGGAGCGTGACGAAGATCTCGTCGCCGACCCGAATCATCTGGTCGGGTCGCGGCAGCAGATCTGTGCCCGTTACCCAGGCGGTCAGGTCGATACGGCCGAGCCGTTCGCCGGTGCGCGGATCGACGATCAGCAGGTCGCTGTAGGGTGGCTCGTAGCGGCTCGCCCAGAGCCGCTGGCGACCGTCGATGACCAGGTCCTGCGGATTGGCGCCGTCTCCCAGCGAGAAGGAGAAGATGGTGCGATACCCTTCGGCCGGGCTCAGCCACTCCACATGCCGGTTGTCGTCCTCCTCGGAAAGGATCAGCTCGAAGCGGTTGACCAGGAACGCCGACCCGTCCTCGACACGCACGATCGGGTCGACCCAGGCGTCCTCGACATCCTGGAAAATCGTCAGCTGACTGTCGTAGCGCGCCCGCACGCGGGCCACCGTTCCTCCGAACTGAAAGTCGGTGGTGGCGGCCAGGTAGTTACGCTGCCGGGTGGCGCGCGCCGTGCCGGCGCGACCCAGCAGCACGAGCGCCGCCGTGCCGGTCATCCGGCGGCCCCCATCGGCGAGCGTCAGCTCGAGGCGCAGCGAATCGGTGACATCCTGCACAGCGAACGGCTCGATCGGATCGAGGTTCAGATCATCCTCCAGCCGCGCGAAGTCGATCTCCCAGGCGCGCGTCGCCGGCAGCGCAATCGGCGTGCCGTCGAGGAACTGACCCACGAGCCGGACGCGAGCAACGCCGGGACCCGCGGCACCGCCGGCCTCAGTGGCGCCCGCTCCTGCCGCCGCCACCGTCCCGTCCACGTTCGCCAAAGTGCCGCCCACGGTCAGGCCGTCCGAGGTGCCGGAGCCGCCTTGTAGCAGCGGATCGCCGCCGAACGTGATCTCGAGATCGACAGCCAGCGTGGCCGGAAGCGAGCGCCCGGGTAGAAGGAGGTCCGGGATCTCGACCCAGACGTCATAGATATCGAGAAGCTCCGCCGCGGTCGCGGCCTGATCGTCCGGCGGCGCCGGCGGCGAAGAGCGGAAATCGACGCCGCAGCCGATCAGAACGGCGACCGGCAGGAGCGCAGCCGCAAAGAGAAAAGAGGCGATCCTGCGCGCCGTGGCGCCCCGAAGGGCCGGCGGCAGGCGGCGGGCCCAGCCTCGGTGGTGCGTCCAGGCTCCCTGGTGGGTCCAGGCTCCGCAGCGGGTCACGGTGTGAACCTCACGGTAGCGGTGAGCAGGCGGCCCGGGAGCGGGTAGCCGACCAGGTCGCCCACCCGCTGATCGGCCAGGTTCTCCGCCTCGAGTGAAATGTGCCAGGCGGGACGCGGAGAAAAGCTCAGCCCCAGCGTGTGCAGGTGGCGGTCCGGAACGCGGCGCGTGTTGGCCCGGTCGATATAGTTCTCGGCGATGAGCGAGTAGCGGTACAGGGTGGCCCAGCGCCCGCGCTCCAGGTTGGCGCCGGCGTGCAGCTCGGTCACCGGCCGTCCGGGGAGCAGCTTTCCCTCCAGGTCGAACAGACCGCTGGTGTCGAGCGCCCGCTGGCGGGTGAAGGCCAGGTCGAAACGCAAGCCTCCGGCGGCGGCCAGCGCCCCCGAGAGCTCCACGCCGGTCACCTCCGCCCGGCCGCTGTTCTGCGGCCGCACCGTGCCGCCCCCTGTGGGGAAGAGCAGAATCAGATCGTCGGCCCGGGTGAGAAAGGTCGATCCCTCGAGGCGCGCCTCGCGCAGCCAGCCGCCGCGGTGGCTGCGGCGATCGCTCGACGAAACCTCGCGTGCTGTCGGCACGTATGCCTCCGCGGCGCCGGTTGGGACTGTCGCCGGCGACTGGCGTGATGGGGCACCCGCGTTCCACACCCAGGACAGGCCGAGATCGGCATGGCGTCCGCTTTCAGCCTCCAGGTCGGGCGAACCCTGGATGAGGCCGCTGTTTCCGTACAGCTCCCCCAGGCTCGGCTCGCGGAAGAAGCGGCCGGCGTTGGCCTTGAGCGCCAGCTCCTCCGTCAGCGCCCAACGAAGGCCGATCTTCCCGCTCGCGTAACGGCGCGACGAGTCGGAATGGGCGGCGATCCCGGCGTCCAGGCCGTCGAACGATGACGAAAGCGCCGTCCAGCGCAGGGAAGGAGAGACGATCAGCCGGCCGCGGGCGCTCTGCCACTCGGCGCCGCCCGACAGGAAGGCGCCGGCGCGGCGGGCCTCGAAGCGCCTGTCAGGGTCGAGCTCGGCGTCGTCGCGGCGGGCCTGCTCGTGACGCAGCTCCGGCGTCAGGGTCCAGCGCAGGCGCGACCCGGGGCGCAGGGCGAGGGGAGCCCGCAGGCCGGCCGTGAGCAGCCGATCCTCCTCGTCGCTGGCCGGGGAACGGGTCGGGTTGCGGTATCGCTGGCGCTCGAGAGTCAGGTAGAGCGCCGGATCGAGCGTCCAGTCCCGCCAGGGAGAGGCAATCGCCATGCTCCCCTGCATCGTGTTGCGGAACAGATCATATTCGGCGTCGGGCGTGGGCTGGGTCGCGAACCCGGGGACACCCTGCGCGCGCAGCAGCAGCGCGTCGTACAGCTCGAGAGTCGGCGCGCCGGGCCCGCTGCCGGCCGGCCGCCGCGCTTTTCCCAGCAGGTGCATGGAGCGCGAATCGTTGTTGTCACGGCGCTGCGGGTGATCGGTGCCGTAGAACCCGAAGTCCCCCCGGCTGCGCGAGGCTTCGAGGGCTCCCAGGAGATCCCAACCGCCGGCGCGGCCGGCGCCCAGGGCGCCCAGCCGCGCCGAGTCGAACGAGCCGACCGAGAGCCGGAAATCGCTGGTGGGGGCGAGCGGCGAGCGGGTCTGCAGCGATACCGCCCCGGCCAGCGAGGCGGGGCCGAATACCGCAGGCGTGAAGCC
>Ga0214473_10004163_pt1 | contig 17410 bp, 16 predicted proteins | sample RVTome_7_FD_203509 | JGI IMG/M metagenome (GOLD analysis project Ga0214473, IMG submission 203509) | Soil microbial communities from uranium-contaminated site in the Upper Colorado River Basin, Wyoming, United States - RVT98D197 | ecosystem: Environmental > Terrestrial > Soil > Contaminated >... | reverse complement strand
CCCTGGGATCCGTTCACCTATGGCGTGGTGGCAATCTTGTTCCTCGCGGTGACACTCGCCGCCTGTTATTTCCCCGCGCGTCGCGCCGGGGCCACGAACCCGGTGGACGCCCTGCGCATGGAGTGATATTACCTCAGGCGCCGGGGGAGAACCCCCTCAGATATCGCAGCACTGGCAGAGGTCTTTGCGGCAATGCCTCTTGCATTGGGGTGACTCGTTCCCCTTGCACTCCGTGACTTCGTAGCATTTGCAGGAGACGGCGTCCTTCGGCTTGTCCTTCATGGGCTCGGGAACGCAGGCGCCCTGCTCACCGTCGGATTGAGCCATGTGGCCACGTGGGAACGTGTGGTGGGAGCCACGGCTCATGGCCGAGCCGAGACTCTCGTCGTGCTCAACGAGATAGGCGTTCCCGTCGTCCGCGATCATGGGAACGGGCCGCGTCGAATCCTCAGGGTCCAGCGTAACGCCGACCAGGGGACCCAGACCCGCGAGCAGAATGGCGATGGCGGTGAGTCGGAAAGTCATGACGCACCCTCCTCCTTCCTCGGGAATGAGGGCAGGTGCGTCGGGGATAGGATAGGGACTAGCGAAGCAAGAGCCGTGCCAGTATCGGTCGCCGGCACGGCTCGCTGAAACTTACTGCTTTTTCGGCTTCGCCGTACCCCCCTGGGAGCCGCCGCTGCGCGAATACCCCTCGCTGGAAACGCTTCCCCCTGACGAGTTCGACGAGCCGCTGGAGCTTGCCTCGGAGTGGCTGCCGCCGGACTGGCCGCGGTGTCTCGCGCGGCGCTCGCCGGAGTCCCCAGGCTCCGCACGAGTGATCCGGGTGTATCCGCGGCCTTCGACGACTCGTCCTACGTTTGCGCCGGGCGAATCGGCGGGAGGCACTCCGTAAATGGAGTTCCACGGCGCGTACCCGTAGTAGTAACCGAAGGGCGCGAAGTAGTACGGGTAAGCGAACGCTGAGTCGAAGAACGGATCGTAGCCGGGGTAGCCAAAGCCCATCCCGCCGCCGCCCCCACCCGTCTCGCGCTCTACCGAAAACTGCTCGGGGAAGGTGAGCGCCACCATGAGATCGATGACACTCGGCGGAACCGAGGCCTCGGAAAGGCGCACCAGACTCTTGCTATCGAGAGGATATCGGCCGCCGCGCTCGAGAAGCGACGCCTCGACCACTTCGGGCGCCACCCGAGACGAGGCTTCGATGACATCTTCGATGCTCATCGGCGTCGAAGCTATCTTGTGGCGCGCTTCGACGGCATCTCGAATCTTCTCCTCGGTAAGAGACGGAGCGCGCAGCCGACTCACTTCGTCGCTCGCGGCCCGGAAGCGGCGGACCAAAACGGCGCGGCCGTCGCCGGTCCCAATCGACTGCAGCTCGACCCAAGTGGAGCTATCGGTGAGCATGCTGACTCCGGTGATGGAGCGGGTTCGACCCTCCTCGCACGTCAGCTCAGAACGGGTGAAGAGGACCGAGGCGTCCTTCGACCAGTCCAGTTGCTGCCAGCCTCGACACTTCCCCTGAGAGATCTCGTGCCTCCGACCGTCGGCCGAAAGGATTTCCTCGAGGAACGTTTCCTCCCCCGAGAACGTCTGGAGGCGAACCCCGTTCCCCTCGGGAGCGAGGCAGACGAGGCCCACCGGCCGTTGTTCTTCCGTCGCCTCCTCCTCGGGATCGCCGAGGAGGGGCTGTCTCACTTCGTCCTCGATGAGGCTCCAGCAGCCGAGGAACGGAGTCCAGCGGGAATCGGCGCTCGCCGTCGAAAGCAGCGCCACGATGAACATCGCGGAAGACATCATGTCGGTCCTCTTTTCTCAATGCGCGCTCGGCGCTTCCATCGGTGCCTCGCGCCTCCTCGGCGCTCGGCTCGCCGCTTCGCGCATGCGCGCTGCGCGGCAGCTGACGGCTCCTCCTCGCGCGCCCAGCACCCTGCCCGTTCAGAAACTGAAGTATATACCTGCGCCGATCCGGGCACCCGAGAGGTCGATGGGCTCGAAGCTCAAGAAGTCGCCGCCGAGATCGGCATCGCTCCAAAGATAACGCCCTTCCACGGACAAAAACCACCTCGAAGTCAGGCTCACCTCGACTCCGCCGAACGCCTGGCTGGCGAAGCCCCAGCCAGACGAGCGGAAGGCGGAGGTGAAGATCGTCAGGTCGACGAAATCGACGAAGTCTCCCCCCTGCTCGAGCTCGTACCAGACGATGCCGCCCCCGCCCCCGACGTAGGGCCGGACCTTCGCGGGAACGAACGCGTAGCGGCTGACCTCACGGCCTCGGGGCGTCAGGTAGAGCTTCACGCTCAGGGTCACGGGCACTAGCGTGAGCCCCGTGTCCTGGACGATGGGAAGATCGTTCTCGTCCACGAAATCCCGGTACTCCGAGCTCACGCTCGCCCGGCTGATCTCGAACCCCGCGACCAGATCGATCCGGCTCGCGACCGCGAAGCTCGCGTCGACTCCGAACAAAAAGGAATCGAAGTCGCCTTTATCGATGGTGAGCTCCTCGCCGAAGAAATCGTAGATGTCGCTCGATGCCGCCACCATCTGCCAGGCGCCGCGGGCTCCCAGGGAGCCTCGCGGTCTCCCGAAGAGGAAATCCGCGCTCGGGTCCTGGGCCTCGGCAGCACCTGCGGTGCCGACGAAGATCGACGCGACCATCAGAAGGAACGCCAAAGCACGACGTTTCATCTAGCCCATTGTCCGCTGAAATCGCTCCCGTCGCCAGGGAGAAACGGGGCGAGCGGGGTCAGGGGGTCGCGCGCTGGGGAGTGCCCGGGAGAAGGTTCTCCACCGCTTCGGGCTTGCCGACGAAGAAACCCTGGGCGAAGTCGACGCCCGAGTCCCGCACGGCCTTCAGGATCTCCGCGCTCGAGACGAACTCGGCCACGGTGCGCTTCTTCAGCGCCCGGGCGATTCCGACCATCGCGCGGACCAGCTGCTGGTCTACAGTGCTGGTCGGGAGATCGCGGATGAAGCTCCCGTCGATCTTCAGGTAGTCGACGGGGAGGTGCTTCAACTGGTTCATGGAGTTCGAGCCGACGCCGAAGTCGTCGAGCGCGAGCCGGCAGCCGATTTGCTTGAGGGCGATGGCGAAAATCTTGGAGCGCTCCTGGTCGGTGATGGCGGTGGTCTCGGTGATCTCGAACGTCAACTGGCCCGGCTCGACGCCGCCCTCGGCGAGCTCCTTTTCGATGATCGTCGTGAGCTCGAGATCGCCCACCGATTTTCCCGAAAGGTTCACCGAGAGGCGGACGTAGTTTCCCAGAGTCCGCTGGTGGGTGATGAGCCAGATCGCCTGTCGAACCACCCAGCGGTCGATCGAGCGGATGAGACCGAAGCGCTCCGCGGTGTAGAGGAACGAGGCGGGCGGGATGAGCTGGTTCTGCTCGTCGAGCATCCGGATCAGGAGCTCATACTGCACCACCTCGTTGCTCCTCAGGTCGAGGATCGGCTGGGCGTGGAGCACGAAGCGCCCCCGGGCGAGCGCCTCACGGATGAGCTTCTCGCCGGAGAGGCGCGAGCCCACCTGCGCCTGCCATTTCTCGTCGGGCTTGAACATCGCGAACTGATCGCGTCCCTGTCGCTTTGCCCGGTCGAGCGCTTGATCCGCGCGGGAAAGAATCTCCTCGGCGCTCGCTCCCTGCTCCGGGAAGAAGGCGATACCCGCGCTCGCGGTCACTCCGATCGGCTGCTCGCCCACGTGTACGAAGTGGTTGCGGACCGCTTTCAACAGCCGCTCGACGACGAAGTCCACGTGGCTGGGCTGGGTCTCGGTGACCAGGACGGCGAACTCGTCGCCGTCGAGCCGCGCGAGGAGGTCGTTCGCCCGGACCGCCTGGCGAAGGACGTGCGCGAGACTGGTGATGAGGCGGTCGCCGTTTCGGTGCCCCTGGGTGTCGTTGACGTACTTGAAATCGTCGAGGTCGACCAGCACCACCGCGCCCGCGGCGCCCGAGCGGTGGGAGCGGGCGATCTCGCGGCCCAGCTCCTCGACGAAACGTTTGCGGGTGTAGAGCGAGGTCAAAGGGTCGTGGTCCGCGAGAAACGACAGGTGGTCGTCGAAGCGCTTGCGCTCCGACTGGTCGCGGGCGATGAACGACAGGAGCTCGACCTCGCCGTCGTCCGACTTGTGAGCGACCGCGGTGACGGCGATGGGGATTTCCCCTTCGTCGGTGGTGAGGAGCGCCGACTCGCCGTGCCACTCGCCCTCCTCGATGGCGGTTGGAATGGCGGTCTTGAGGATCTGCTGCTGGGCCCACTCCGGAAGGAAGTCGGTGAGCCTCAGGCCGAAGCGCCGCGGCTCCTTGATCCCGAGGAGCAGTCGCCCCGCGGGGTTGATGTATCGGATCTCGCCGTCGGCGGTGACCGTGACCACCGCGTCGAGTGTGGCATCGAGGATGGTATTGAGGCGCGCGCCGGTGCTCGCCGTTTTCTTCACCCGGGTCACGTCGCGCACGATGGCGAGGGCCTCGTTCTGGCTCGCGCGGGTGAAGCGCGCCTGGTAGCTCCGCATTTCTTCCTGAAGGTCGAGCTGGAAGTCGAACTGCTGCGGCTCGTCGCTGATGAATACGTTCCCGAGGGCTTCCACCGAGCGATCGGTCACGCTCTCGGGAAAGATCTCGCCGAGCTTGCGTCCGAGGGCGGGCTCGGCGTTCAGGAAGAACGGTACGTCCCGCGGCGGCTGGTGGCTCAAGATCACGCCGTCGCGGTTGATGCGAAAGATGGCGTCGCTGATGGCGCCGTTCAGTGCCGCGATCTGGCTGTCGTTCTGCTCGCGCCGTAGCTCGGAGACATTGCGCTCGCCGGCGAGGAGCGCCACCTCTCGCGCCAGCGCTCCCACCTCGTCGCTTCTGTGGATCGGGAGCTCCGGAGGAAGCGGTCCGCTTCGACCGCGGAGCCCGGCCACGACCGCGGTCATGTTCGAAATCGGGGCCACCAGGTGTCGCCGTATGGCCAGAGTCGAGAGCGCGACCGATCCCAGGGCCGCACCAACGGCGACGAGAACCTTCCCCCTGAGGGGCAGGCCGTCCCCGAGGAGGCACGCCCCGACGAGAAGTGCGACGGAGGCGGCCGCCCACGGGGCGAGGCGCCGGACAATCGCTTTCGACATGAAGTCTTCAAATTGGGCAGGCGTCGGAGGGGATGCCCGCTTGCTCTTTGACCCTGCAACGATCAGGCCAGGAATGATGGTCAAAACCGGATGCGAACCCGGTTCCGCGCAAGGGCTTGGACCCCCTTGCGACGCGCGGCCTCGTCGGGCTGTCGGGGTTTCCCTACGACCTTTCGGTGGGGCGTCGCAAATTGAAATCAGTAAGGAGTCTATAATATTGCCATGCGAAAGCTTCCTCTGCTGTTCCTCCTGGTGCCGGCGCGCGAGCTCGCGCTTCTGATCGAGAACTGATGCATGTAAGCCAGTGACGGTCTTCTGGCGCTACTGGCTCCTGCAGATCCCCGGGTGGGGCGTTCTCGTGGTCGCCCTCGTCGGGGCGCACCGCTACCTCGGGCTCTCCGTGGTCTGGGCGATCGTCATTTTCGTCGCCTGGTTCCTGAAGGACTGGGCGATCTACCCGATTCTGAAGAATCATTACCATTTCCGCGTCGAGGCTCCTTCGGACAGTTTCGTCGGGCGGAAGGCGACGGCTCGGGAGCCGCTGCGCCCGATGGGCTACGTACAGCTGCGCGGCGAGCTATGGTCGGCGGAGGTGGTGAAGGGCGGAGATCCGGTCGAGGCGGGAGAGGAAGTGACGGTCGAGGCCGTCGACGGCCTGACCCTCAGGGTGCGACGGGTACCTTCGGCTCGCTGAGTCTCTGGATCAGCTCTTCGATGATCTGGTCCGCGTTCTCGATTCCGATGGGCGTCGCCCCCGCGCCTCGATGGCCCCCACCGCCGTACTTGGCGAGCAAGCCGCCGACGTGCACCCGGCAGGTGCGGTTGAAGATGCTGTGACCGACGGTGGCGACGACGAACTCTTTGTTCGGCCCCCAGGCGATCCGGAGCCAAACGTTCGCTTCGGGATAGTGGGTATAGACCAGGAAACGGTTTCCTGCCGGCATCGGCTCCGCGTTGCGGATGTCGGTCACCAGAACTCGGCCCACCAACCGTGAGTAATTTCTCGTGGCGGCGAGATAGGGCTCGCGCCCCTCCTCCATCCGGCGCTTTCGCTCCTGGAGCTCGGGAAGCTCCATGACCTCCTCGACGGTTCCGTCCCGCAGCACGTCGAAGAGCTTCATGAAGTAATCCCGGAACGGCCCGAGCCCGGTTCGGGGATCGAGGGTGAATCCGAGGAGAATGTAGTCTTTGGGGTCGAGCACGTCCGCAATCGTCAGCCCGGCGCCATCGTAGCGATCGGTCTCGCGGACCAGATCCTCGTAAGCGTTGAAGCCGGGATTGTCCCAGAGGTAGTGGTCGTAGACGAGCCTCGCGGTGCTCGGCGCGAGTCCGTATCGGCCCTCGAACTTCGAAGGCGGACGCTCGTAGGTGCGGGTGTGGGAGTGATGGTCGAACCACTTGGCGCAGTTCCGGTGATAAGGAAGGTTCGCGAGGATATCGGTGGGCTCGACCTGGAACTTGTCGTCGGTGATGTCCTGCGGGTGGATGAGCTCGATCTTGTCGATCGGCTCGGCTTGGTCGATGAGCACCGCGCAGGTGAGTCCGTCCAGATTTCCTCGAGTGACGAGCCGCATCCATACAAGGGTAACAACTGGATCCGGAGACGACAAGGGTTTAGGCTCGACGACCATGGCCACGGGGAGCGCGTCGCATCGGCGCTACAACCCCCTTCTGGATGAATGGGTTCTGTGCTCGCCCGGACGCTTGGAGCGTCCCTGGCTCGGCGCGCGCGACCGCGGCCCGACCGAGACGCCGCCTTCCTTCGACCCCGCCTGCTACATGTGCCCGGGGAACGCGCGCGCGGAGGGCGCGCGCAATCCCGACTACCAGGGGGTCTTTCTCTTCGACAACGACTATCCGGCCTTGACCGCCATGACGGATGTCTCCGTTCAGGTCGACGCGAATCCGCATCCGCTGCTCATCGCCGCCCCGGAGGCCGGGCGGTGTCGCGTGATCTCGTTCTCGGAGAGGCACGACCGTCACCTGGGCTCATTGACTTCGACGGAAGTCGAGGCCGTGGTCGACGCCTGGGCTTCGGAGTCCGAGCGGCTCGCGACCGACGCGAGGGCCGCCTACGTCCAGATCTTCGAGAACCGGGGCGCCATGATGGGCGCGAGCAATCCCCATCCCCACGGGCAGATCTGGGCCGTCGGGCACGTCCCGACGATTCCGCGGCGAAAGTCGGAGCGCCTCCGCTCGTACCGCGAGGATCGGGGAGGCGATCTGCTGGGCGATTACATCGAGGAGGAGCTCCGGCGGCGGGAGCGCATCGTGGAAGAGACGGACTCCTGGGCCCAGGTGGTCCCTTTCTGGGCGGTCTGGCCTTTCGAGACGATGCTTGTCCCGAAGCGGCTCGTCGGCTCCCTCGCCGAGCTGACCTCCGCGGAGCGCTCCGATCTCGCGCGGCTTCTCGGTAGAACGGTGAGGCGCTACGACGAAGTTTTCGCGGCGCCCTTTCCCTACTCCATGGGCTGGTACGAGAGGCCCCGCGATGGAGGGGACCACAGGGGCTTTCGCCTCCACGCCGTCTTTCTTCCACCGCTCCTCCGTTCCGCCTCGGTGCGGAAGTTTCTCGTCGGCTACGAGCTTACTGCCGAGGCCCAGCGCGACTTCACGGCGGAGGAGGGCGCGGAGCGTCTCCGCGCGATCGTCCCGTGATGGGGGAAGGCGTCCTCCGGACGTTTCGCGCGCGCTACCGGCGCGAGCCGAGGCTCGCCGTCGCCCCGGGGCGGGTGAATCTCATCGGCGAGCATACTGATTACAGCGAAGGCTACGTCTTTCCCGTCGCCATCGATCGATTCTCGCAGGTCGCCTTCGCCAGAAATGACGATCGACTCCTCCGAGGCTACTCGCTCGCCGAAGAAGAGGAGCGGTCGATGGCTCTCGATGACCTCTCGCCGTCGGGCTCCTGGCTCGACTACGCCGCGGGAGTCGTCTGGACGCATCGCGAGAACGGCCTCGAGATCCCGGGAATGGACTTCGTCGTCGGGGGAGACGTCCCCATCGGGGCCGGGCTCTCGTCCTCGGCGGCGTTCGAGCTCGCCATCGCGCGAGCGGTCTTCGAGACCGCCTCGGCTCCCTGGGATCCATCGACCGCGGCCCGCCTCGCCCAGCGCGCGGAGAACGAGTTCGTGGGCGTACCGTGCGGGATCATGGACCAGATGGTATCCGCGCTCTCGCAGGCGGGATGCGCGATGCTCCTCGACTGCCGGAGCCTTCGGTTCGAAGCGGTCCCAATCCCCGACTCGCTCCTCGTCGTGGTGATGGACACCGGCACGAGGCGGGCCCTGGTGTCGAGTGCTTACGAAGAGCGGCGGAGAAGCTGCGAGGAGGCGGCGGCGCTCCTCGGCGTCAGTGCTCTTCGAGACGCCTCGCGGGAAATGCTCGAGAGGCTAAGTGGTACGCTTCGCCGCCGGGCCCTCCACGTCGTCGAAGAGAACGCGAGGACGCTCGAAATGGCCTCCGCCCTGAGACGCGGCGACGAGGACCGCATCGGAGCTCTCATGCGTGAATCGCACGAGAGTCTGCGGGATCTCTTCGAGGTCTCGAGCCCTGCCCTGGACTCCATGGTGGGGGTCGCCTCGCGCCATCCGGCCGCGGTGGGGGCCCGCATGACGGGGGGAGGATTCGGAGGAGCGGCGGTCGCTCTCGTCCGCGCTTCAGCGGCGAAGGGTTTTCTCCACGAGGTCGAGAGCCTCTACCGGATGGAGACCAAGAATCCCGGAAAACTCTACGCGTGCCGAGCGGTCTCGGGAGCGGCCATCAGGGCCAGCTGATCGGAACATGGAGAGTCCGTGACGTCGATCCGACTAAAACCCGAGACGGCCGGTCAGGATCTCGTAGAACATCCGGAAGTCCCCCATGAGGCTGTAGAGCGGATACTGAAACGTAGCGGGACGGTTCTTTTCGAAAAAGAAGTGGCCGGCCCAGGCGAATCCGTAGCCGATGATCGGGAGAAGCCACAGGAGCGACCAGGAATGCGTCCCAGTGATGGCGAGTAGAGTGAGCGTCGCCAGGAACGTTCCCGCGAAGTGGAGCCTGCGGCACGTCGGGTTCCGATGCTCGCTGAGATAGAAGGGATAGAACGTCGCGAAGCTCGGGTAGCGTTCGGTGTTCGAGGCCATCTCAATCCTCCCTTTCGAGCGCGAAGACCCAGAGGACTCCCCCCTGGGGCACGAACGTGGATGTCCCCCGTACTCCATCGAGCGAAGCTTGCATCTTCTGGGCGTCGACGCCCCAACCGGACTGCACCGCCACGTACTGGATTCCATCCACGGAGTACGAGGTCGGAACGCCGGTGATTCCCGAGTTGGTGCGCTCCCTCCAAAGGACCTCGCCGGTCTCGGCGTCGAACGCGCGGAAGTATCGATCGTTGGTCCCGCCCATGAAGACCAGGCCTCCCGCGGTGGTCAGCACCGGTCCCCAGTTCGGTCCGTCGAAAGTCTCGGTCCAGACTTTCTTCCCGGACGCGAGGTCCCACGCCTGGAGCTCGCCCACGTGGGTCGCGCCCTCGCGAACGAACATACCTCGGTTCCGGCGTACGGCGGTGCCGGTGAAACGCTCCCCGGGAACGTACTTCGCCTTCTCGCCCTCCCACGTCATGCAGAGGTTGTCGTTCGCGGGAACGTACAGGAGGCGGGTTTCCGGGTTGTAGGCCGCGGGCGTCCAGTTCTTGCCTCCCCAGAGGGAGGGGCAGAACGAGGCGATCTTGCCGGTCGACGGTTTCTTCGAAAGGTCGTACTCGGGTCGGCCGGTCGCTCGATCGATCTTCGTGAAGACGTCCTGATGAACGAACGGCCAGGCGTCGACGAACCCGATCTTCGAGCCGCTCCGCTCGAGGAGCCAAAGGTAGCCGTTGCGGCCTGGGTGAACGAGAGCCGGGATCGATCGACCGCTCCGTTCGACGTCGACGAGAAGCGGGGCGGCGACTTCGTCCCAGTCCCAGGAGTCGTTCCAGTGATACTGATGATGCGCGGCGAGGGCGCCGGTCGAAGCCTCGAGAGCGATGACCGAGCTCGAATAGAGATTGTCGCCCGGGCGCGCGTCTCCGATCCAGGGTGCGGCGTTGCCCGTGCCCCAGTACGTGAGTCCGAGCGCGGGGTCGTAACTTCCCGTGATCCACACGGGAGCGCCGCCGGTGCGCCACGCGTCTTCGGTCCAGGTCTCGTGACCTGGCTCGCCCGGGGCGGGAACGGTGAAGGTCTTCCACACCGTCTCACCCGTCGAGGCGTCGAGCGCTTGAACGAAGCCGCGGACGCCGAGCTCGCCACCGGAGACGCCGACCATGACGTTTCCTTTGGCGACGAGCGGGGCGAGAGTCAGGTAGTAGCCGAGCTTGTAGTCCTCGACCGGCTTCTCCCAGGCGAGGTCTCCGGTCTTGGCCTCGAGCGCCACGACGAACGCGTCCAGGGTCGCGAGATAGACTTTGTCGACGTACAGGGCGACCCCGCGGTTCGCGGGATGGAGGCCCTTGAGATCGTCCGGGAGGTCGCGCTCGTAGCGCCAGAGGAGGTCGCCCGTCCGGGCGTCGAGGGCGAGGACCTGGTTCCAGGGAGTCGTCAGGTACATGACGCCGTCGTTCACGATCGGGGGAGACTGGTGACCCTCTCCGACACCGGTCGAGAAGGTCCAGAGAGGCGCGAGTCGCGAGACGTTCTCGCGGCGAATCTGGTCGAGAGGGCTATACCCCCACGAAGCGTAGTTTCCCCGGTACATGAGCCAGTTCTCCGGCTCGGGGCTCTTCAGGCGCTCGTCGGTCACCGGCCGCGGCGACAGGAGCTGCGCGAGAAGGAGTGCCTTCAGCATGAGCTACTCGCCGCCTTCTAGTTTTCTCTCGAGGCGGTCCACCAGCTCCGCTTGAGCCGGGTTGAGCTTTCGACGCGCGAGCTCGGGAGGAAAGAAATCCGCGCGATCGATCTCGGGAAACCGTTCTCGCCGACCGGAGCGAGGAGGCCATTCCATCTCGAAGGTATTGCTCTTCACCGCCGAAGGCTCGAGGTCGCCCTCGATCGCCCAGGCGACGACGCGCTTGCCACCTTTCTGACGGACCTCGCCCAGAGGAACGAGCACGCCCGCTGGAGGAGCGCTCCCCGTCTCTTCGGCGAACTCCCGGAGTGCTTCGTCGAGGGGCTCGGCGCCGTCCTCCACTTCGCCCTTGGGGATGCTCCAGCCTCCCTCGTCCTTGTTGCGAAAGAGCGGACCTCCGGGGTGTACGAGAAAGAGCTCGAGGCCTCGGCTCCGGCGGAACATCAGCAAGCCCGCGGACAGCTTCGTCACTGAAAACCGCGTTGCAGGAAGCTTCGACGAGAAAGGGTCATGAAGGCACCTCCTCGGCAGAAAGGGGGGATTGTACATGATGCGGACGCCATGAGGAAGATTTTGCTGGCCGCCCTGACCCTATCGCTCCCCGCCTCGGCCCAGGAACCCCTGGAGTCCGAATCCTTTCAGGGGCTTGAGCTTCGAGGGATCACTCGAGAAACGCTAGGAGCTCCTCGAGCGTTGGCTGGGCTTTCGTGCCTCCGAGCGCGCGCGTAGAGAGACATCCTGCCGCGACTCCATAACGAAGGCATTCCTTGGCAGGACATCCTCGGAGCCAGGCGTGGAGGAAGCCGGCGTCGAAGGAGTCGCCCGCGCCAGTCGTGTCGACGACGTCGACCTCGGGTGCCGGGACTCTCACCATCGAGCCGCCATTGAGAATTGCCGCGCCCGAGGCCCCGAGCTTCGCCACGACCCGAGTCGCTCCGAAGCTTCTCAACGCGTCCTCGAGGTCCTCGCTTCCGCTGATGGAACGGATCTCTTCTCGATTGGGGAAGAACAGGTCCGCCTCCCTCAGGGCCTCTTCGAGCCCACCCCGCCACTCTCCCTCGGGATCGTGGCCGGAATCGAGCGACGTCGTGAGTCCCCGCTGATGGGCTCGGCGGAACAGATCCGGGAGTCCGGCGCGGAGCCGCGTCTGGAGAAAGAATCCGGCGACGTGCAGATGGGACGCGCCGTCGAATGCGGCATCCGGAACGTCCTCGGCCGCGAACTCCGCGATGGCGCCGAGAAAGGTGACGAGGGCTCGATCCCGCCCGGAAGAGATCGAGACCGTGATCCCCGTCGTCGTCCCCTTGTCGACGATCACGTGGTCGATCCCGATCCCCGAGCGCGACATCTCCTCGAGGCAAAAGCGTCCGAAGAGGTCGTCTCCGACCCTTCCCGAAAAGACCACGCGGTTTCCAAGCCGGGCGAGACCGGAGGCGCAGATCGCGGACGCGCTTCCGAGTACGAGCTCGGATTCGGAGACCAAGACTTCCCGCCCGGGAGCCGGGAACGGGGAGACGTTGCGCAGAACGAGATCGGCGTTGATCTCCCCCGCGACCAGGATGGTGAGTGATTTCAATGGATATCGAACCTGCGGACCACGCGGGAGATGACGCCCTTCGCTGAGGGAGCGTCGGGCCGGAGCCCAAGGGCGAGCGAGCGGAAGAAGCCGAGGAGCTGTCCCACGACGACGTCGAGGAGAGCGGCGTCATCGTCCTCGAGGTCGAAACCGACGTCGCCTCCCCGCCCCACGAGGAGCGTCCGGGGCCGGACGTCCTTGTCAGCGAGCTCTTTCAACAGGTCCCGTTCGTACGAGCGGTGCGGCGCCTCCGCCGAGAGAAAGCCCACGAGGAGAGACGTCTCTCTTAGCGCGCACATGGGACCGTGTCTCAAGCCCAGGAACGACTCGGCGAACGTGGGAACCTTTCCGTCCGTCATCTCCAGCATCTTGAGCGCCGCCTCGCGAGCGGCCCCGTAGCGCGCGCCCCCTCCGAGGTATACGGCGTTCTCGAATGCGGTCGCGCCCGCCTCGAAGATGGAGGAGACGTCGTTCTCGAAGATCGACTCCGCCCGGCGCGCGAGTGAAGCAACGTCGGGGACGAAGCCTCCGAGGATTCGCCCCGCGAACCAAAGGTTCGTGAAGCTCGAGGTCATCACCAGGGAGCGGTCGTTCGTGCGATCGGGAAGAAGGACGAGGGATACCTCCTTCCTATCGGTGTAGCGGGTCGCGAGCGCTCCCTCGCGGTTGCAGGTGACGATCACCTGTCGCCAGTCGGGGGCCCGCTCGAGAAACCAGTCCACGACACCACAGCTCTCGGGGCTGTCGCCGGACCGCGCGAACGAGACCAGCGTTCCCGGAGGGCCTTCCAGAATGTAGCTGGGGCCGTCCGTCAGGAGGGCGCCGGCGGGCACGGCTCTCACCGGCCGCCCGAGTGCATCCGCGAGGAGCGGCTCGAGCGACTCGCCGACGTAGTGCGAGCTTCCAGAGCCGGTCAGGAGAACCGGTCCGTCGCCTCTCGCGAGCGAAATCCCGCTACCGCTCACCGCGGCCGCGGTCTCCAGCCAGGTGTCGGGCTGCTGGAGGATCTCCCGGAGGGTATGGAAGTAGCCGCGCTCTCGCTGCTCGCTCTCGGGCACCCCGCGAAGCTCCGAGAGGCTCTTCACCGCCGGCTCGCGATGAGCCACAGATCCTCCTGCGGTCCGGCGAAGTAGTGCACGACCCCGTTCTCGTCTACCCAGGCGTCCTCCTCGCGCAGCATGGATATGCGCTGGCCGCCCCACTCGGGGAGATCGAGAGACGTCGAGTACTCAATGGACCAGATTTCCCGCTTTCGAACCGGTTCCCGAGGATGCTGCCCGTAGCGCTCGGGCCAATCGAAGCTCACCCACGCGCCGGCGTCGTGAACCCAGTTGCCCTGCGCGTGAGGGTATACCGAGTTGAGGATCCCTTCGCCGATGCCGCGCTCTTCCGATCGTTCCTTGACGACGTGGCCCAGGACTCGGGGCTCGAGCTCCTCCAGAATGATCTCGCCGAGCCGCTGCGACTGCGCGAAGGACTTCCGCAGACCCTCGGGGGCTTCGGTTTCGCCGGGACGAAGCACGTAGGCCATCTTCTGCTGGTCGGTGACGAGGCCCATGAGGCGGACTCCGAAGTCGACGTGAAGGAGATCGCCGGGCTGGATGACGGGATCGAGATGGTCCTCGAGCTTTTCGTCGACCCCCTGGCGCTGGATGTCGAGCCCGGGAGGAAAGTTGAACTCGAGGTCCTGCCGCTTCCACTCATCGACGATCCACCAATAGACGTCCATCAGCGTGGTCTTCCCGGGCGTGACGACCTCGTTCGAGAACGCGCGCCTGAGGATGTGGTAGGTGATCCAGCTCGCCTCGCGCTCGATCTCGAGCTCCTCGTCGGTGCGGTAGCTGATGTAGTCGATGGCCATGGGTTCCGAGGATACCAGTCTCCCCGCGTATGCGGACGAGATGGCCTCGACCAGGTAGCTCTCGAGCGATGACGTCAGGCCGTCGGCCATGGAGATGGTCCGGGAACGGTTCACCGCGATTCTCTTCGGGTCGCGCTCGCGCACGAAGGGCCCCAGGTGATGGGCGAGCCCCTCCTCTCCGTACGGCAGGATGTTCGCGTAGAAGCGCTTCAGATGGTCGCTCAGATGAGTACCGATGACCGTCGTCTCGAGGCCGCTCGCGCCCCCGTCGTAGAAAATGTAGGCGTTGCGGTGGCCGTACCAGCCCGAGACACCGTACGCGCCGAAGAGGTCGAGGATGGGGTCCGGGTGATTCTCCCGGCTCATCAGGATCCACATGTCGACCCCGTGCTTGCGCATCGTCCGGAGCAGATGCTCTTCCATCTTCTTCGCTTTGGAGTCCCACTCCCGTTCATGCCTCGCTCTGGCGCGACTGGACTCCGCTTCCGCTTTGGAAAAAGGCAGAAACGAGAGAAGACAAAGGGCGAGAACGGGCGGGCGCATGGGTTTTCCTCCGATTCGGCGGTGAGCATGATAGCGAAAATCCCGGCCCGGAGGGAGGATTCGGGCCCGTTTCGTCGTCTTTATCACGTATGGGGGACGAGTTTCACTTCACCGCCGCAGGGCTTCTGGAGCAGTTGGAGAGAAACGCCGAGAACGTTCGGTCGCACGTCGAATCCTGCGAGGCCTGCCTCTACGTGCTCGCTCTCGTTCGCCGGGCCTCGGGGGAGCCGACGCCGGAGCAATCGGAGGTCGTGGTGGACGCGCTTCGAGAGTGGAGCCTCCCGCCTCCTAATCGGACGCGAGCGCGGGCACTGGGTAGTGCTCCCGGCGGCAGTCGCCGCAGAGGGAGTGACTGAAGAGGGCTCCGGAGTTCCTCTCGATATACGTCTCGAGCCGGTGCCAGGTGTCGGAGTCGTCGCGTATTTTCTTGCAGAACATGCAGATGGGTAGGAGCCCCTGGAGCTGCTTCACGTGCGACAGGGCCTCCTGAAGCTCCGACAGCTTCCGCGCCAGGGCTTCCTCGAGGCGGAGGAGACGCTCACCGCTCTTGACTCGGCAGCGGAGCTCTTGAGGGTCGTAGGGTTTCGTGAGGTAGTCGTCGGCGCCTGCCTTGAGCCCATGGATGATGTCCTCGGTTCGGGTCTTGGTCGTCACCAAAAGCAGATACACGTAGGACGGACGCGGCTCGCGCCGGAGTTGACGACAGATCTCGATGCCGTCTCGTCCGGGCATCATCCAATCCAAGATGGCGAGACGGGGCCCGTCCTTATCACGGAGCCGCTCCCAGGCTTCGTCGCCGTCCGACGCGGACACCACATGGTAGCCGTCGCGCGCGAGGGTCGCCTCGAGGAGCCTGCGCGACGTGGGGTCGTCTTCGGCGATCAGGATACGCATGGTTCTTGGGTTTTATCGGCAGGCGCCGCCGGATCTTTACGTCCCTTTGCTATACTCCGGGTTTCAAGGAGATAGCGTGCCCACCGCGTCCTTCCACTCTCTCGGTTGCCGGTTGAACCAGACGGAGGCCGCACTCTGGGCGGGCGCCTTCAAGCAAAAGGGCTACTCCATTGTGGAGTGGGGAGAGCCTTCGGATCTGGTGGTCATCAATACCTGCTCGGTTACCGAGAGGGGAGAAGCGAGCTGCCGTAGCGCCATCCGCCAGACGCTGCGCCGGCGCGCCGACGCTTTCGTGGTCGTCACCGGCTGCTATGCGCAGGTGGGGCTCGAAGCGCTCCGCGCGATCGAGGGCGTCGACATGATCGTGGGAACGGAGTACAAGGACAAGTTCCCCGACTTCATCGACGCGCCTCGTAAGCTCCCGGATCCGGTGGTGCTTCACTCGAGCCTCATCGACGACTCCGACTTCGAGATCGCGGCTACGGGCCATTACCACACCACGAGGGCGAGCTTGAAGGTCCAGGACGGCTGTGACTTCTTCTGCTCCTTCTGCATCATTCCTTTCACCCGCGGACGGGAACGGAGCCGTAAGCTCTTCGACCTCCTGAGGGAGGCGCGAGAGCTCGCGGAGCAGGGCTATCAGGAGCTGGTGCTCACCGGGGTGAACATCGGCCGCTACGAGCACCAGGGGACGACCTTCGACGGCATGGTGGGAAAGCTCGAGGAGATCCCGGAGCTCCGGCGAATCCGCATCACCTCGATCGAGCCCACGACGATCGAGAGCTCCCTGGTCTCGAGAATGGCCCGCTCGCAGAAGCTCTGCCAGTACCTGCACGTCCCCATCCAGAGCGGCGACTCCATGGTCCTCGAGAGCATGAGCCGCCGCTACACCGCGGAGAGCTATCGCGCCTTCGTCGACGGCGTCCTCGAGGAGGTGCCGGACGTCGGACTCGGCACGGACGTCATCGTCGGCTTTCCCGGCGAAACCAAGGACTCGTTCGAGAGGACCTATCGGCTACTCGAGAGCATCCCCTTCGCCTATTTCCACGTCTTCAGCTACTCGAAGCGGTACGGCACGAGGGCGGCGAGGCTCTCGGAGCACGTCCCGACCGAGGTTATCAAAGAGCGGAGCGAGTGCCTGCGGGACCTGTCCGCGGCAAAACGACGCGCCTTCGGCGAGAGGTTCGTGGGCAGGGAAGTCGACGTGCTCTTCGAGCAGCGGGACGAGAGCGGGCTCTGGACGGGTTTTACCGGGAACTACCTGCGGGTGGGAGTGGCCTCGGCCGAGCCTCTGCGCAACCAGCTGCGCCGGGTGACGGTGAGGGAGGCGGGAAGCGAGCTCGCCCTCGGAGTGTTAGCGGGGCGCGAATAGTCGGTCGGTCACCGTCTCCGGTTTCGGCATCGGGAGGTCGTTCGCGTAGCGAACGGCTTCGTCGACGAGGACCGTGCACTCCACGTCGACGGCTTCGATCTTCGTCGGATCGACCCCGCCCTTGCCCCTGAGGTACTCGAGGTAGAGCTTCAAGGGGTCTCGAGCCTCCCAGTAGCGCCTGCCCTCTTCGGAGACGTAAGAGGCGTCGTCGTGCTCCCCATGACCGCGGACGCGGAACGTGAGGAACTC